>Ga0315915_1003227_pt1 | contig 20755 bp, 10 predicted proteins | sample MpolbnodulesMG_FD_207738 | JGI IMG/M metagenome (GOLD analysis project Ga0315915, IMG submission 207738) | Medicago polymorpha root nodule microbial communities from Los Angeles, California, United States - branched nodules | ecosystem: Host-associated > Plants > Roots > Nodule | place: USA... | reverse complement strand
GAGAGAAAGTAAAAAGTGAAACTGTAAAAATGGGGGGTGAACTTGCTTTTATACTACGAAGCTGTCCGGATTATGTAATCCGAAAACGATTTTGAATTTACGGATTTTGTATTCCGAATGACTATTTTGTAATTTTTGCAGGGCGCGTGAGAAGGGCATAGGATGTGAAAAGTAATTCTCTTAATTATGTATATGAATCATGTGAAGTTAATTTAGTTTTTTTCAAGTAATTTTGTTTGTGGTTTCTATGGCAGTGTGGGGATATCGAATAAGAAAATTATTTGTGTACACCCATAACTTATTCAAACACTTTTTATTTCCTAAAATAGACAGACACATCTATTACTATAACTTTTGTGTATAAATGTTACTGCCTAAATATAAAACTCTTTTGGTAAAATCACGAGAATTAAGAAAGTTGATATTTGTTTTAAAGTTGTTTGTAATCTTTATTGTTTTTACAATTTTATCCCTTAAGAGATAGAGTTAGTTTATGTTTTTAACATGTTATTTATTGTTCATTGAAGAAAAAAATGTATAATAAATAAGAGTATGTAAGTAAAGAAATAATTAAAGTAATTGGAAATAGCAAATGAGTCTTATAAAAAGGGACAAAAAAATTCTCAAAAGGGTTTTATAATGTCTTTAATTCTTGAAATATGTGAATTTATATTCTTTATTTAATTCAAAACTATAATAATGAAGAAGTATACCACCAAATTGGTCATCGTTTTTGTAAGTCACTCTCAAATTAGCCTCTGACTATTAATATTTCAAAATAGTCACTATCTTTGTCAAAAGTTTCTCAATTAAGTTTTTCGTCATGTTTATTTATTTTAAGAAATAAAGAGTTATATCAAATATCCTCAGTTCAAAAATTGGAATCAAGCTTATTTGGAAATTGGGTTAATAATGAAAATGTTTATTTATTTTAAGAAATAAAGAGTTGTATCAAATATTCTCGATTCAAAAATTGGAATCAAGTTTTGTTGGAAATTGAACAATAATGAAGAAATTTATTTATTTTAAGAAATAAAGAGTTGTATCAAATATCCTCAATTCAAAAATTAGAATCAAGTTTTGTTGGAAATTGGGCCAAGAGAGAGTGTTGTGTTACATTGACTTTCTCTCCATTCTATTTAGTTGGTGCATTGCACATACCAACATCATTATATCAGCATGGGAATAAAATGAGGTAGTTTAGCTTGTTTGAAGTAAGAGATAAGGAATTGGAGATCCTAGTTTAAATTTGGATATAGAAAAAAAATTAATTTAACAACTAATTACTAATATTTGTCATTGATAGAGACCGTATAAGGATATCAATGTACAAACATCTTAACTAAGATGGGCGTTTTTCATTATTTTGCATGTCCACCTCCCCATTCCATTTGCCCTCCTCTCTTAGCAGATTCATGTCGGCAATCATTCAATAGGTTTTAATCCTCTCTTGTTGCTTTGCCCTTATTTTACTTATTTTTCTAAATGTAAATAAAACAATCAAACCTCTTATATTTCTTTCCTAAACATCAAAGTGATTTAACTTTTTTTACTGATGATGGTTGAAAATTCTTGTATGGCCTAGGATAATATGATAAATTTTACTTAACGGGTCTGGATTCCCTCCTGTGAACTTGCTCGAGATGATCCATCTTCTTTTGTTTTTTGAAAGAATGATCCATCTTCTTAACATAGGGTAGTATTATATAGAAGAATAATGCTACCAACACATCCTTTAACACACACTTGAGTCTAAAGATATAATTAGAAGATATTTATTTCCTTTTTCCTATATTATATCTTCTAATTATATCTATTTTCTGTATTTTATTTTCATTTTTAAAGATCTATAGAAAAACCACATTTTCTTTTATTGGTTAAAATTTAAATGTGTTCCACTAAAAATTATATGGAATCCACGTGATTTGGTGTGAGCCGTGTGAATTTCAACCAATAAAAAAATATGTGTTGGAAAGTGTGTAGGAGAGTGTCTTGTTAACATTCTTCTTATCTAGAAAGGGTGACATGCCATTTGCTTTTTTATGATCATTACTGTATTATTATGTCATAATATGTCTTTTTGCTTAAAGGAGCTGAACAGAGGTGTTAGAGTTTTGATGGGAATAGTAAGTCTTTGGTTTCATCTTTTGATTGTTTAGTATTTTTTATTTATCTTTCTATTATTGGGATCTTATTACAGTCATGGTATCCTAGTGCAGTGTGCCACTCATCTTGTGTCATAGCCTGCTGTCATCATTTGACAGTCTGGTATTTTGATGGTCTTGTGCTGGCTTTGCTGTGAGTTTAGGGACATGTTTATTATCATGATATTTTGGACAAATCTTATATTTTTGAATAATAAAGATTCACTACGAAGAAGAGGATTTACTCTGAATCTGTTATTGCAATGTTTAATGAAATTAAACAGTTTATTTCTATTGAGATTGTATGCAGTATTGAAATACAGGTAAATCTTCCATTATTGTTGTGTAGTGTAATAAAATGAATGCAACCTTTAGCATGAGACAGTGTCCAGGGAATATAACACATGCTTAGCAGACACCTAATTTGTTTATTCACCATTGTTCGATTTTACTGTTTTCTCGTGTGTCTTTGACAAAATGACTTTATCCTTTTCATACCATCTCTAAGAGCAGATGGATCCGCTGCAAATGTAATACGAATCCAATCTTTTAATCCTACTGCAGTTCCTGCAAATATTTTTCATTTCTGTTTGTTATCAATCTTACTACTAAATTTGTAGAGGCATGGCCATACAGTCATACAACATCAAGGCAAGTCCAATTAACATTGGCCAATATCTCATCAAGCATACAACAATACAAAACAAAGATACACTTCTGTATCAACTTTCAAATGACATTAATACCTAATTAACTCAAAATATAAAAATTAAGACAAAAAATATTGTCTGTGTTAAATGCAGCTGTTTATTTGCTTTTAATGAAATTCCTTTTCCTTTTTGGAATGGCAAGGAGTAATTTGCTGACAAAATTATTGAGGAAGAGTTTTTTTTTATTTACACTCATTTCAAGACTAATAAGCAATGCACCTAAGGAAGGATGACAAATATTCAAGGACATGTTCAATTTTTCGTTTCTTTTTTCTTTTCTTTTTTTGTAAATGTCTTTACTTGTTACTATATTATCATGATTACTATTAAAAAACTGGTGTGCTTGTACAAATACGAGGGAAAAACTACGAAAAATAGAAGTGTGAAATTCTGCCACGTGTAAAGAGAAGGATTTTTCTCCAAATGTGCAAATGAAATGACTCTCAACAAAAAGATACACAAAAATAAGCAAGATTTTCATATTTGTACCTGGAAGAATGATAACAGATTCCTCCTTTGCAAGTTTGAAACAGAAATCAATATCATCGCTAATATCTTCAAGAAGCGAAAGGTTTAGTTCCACCTGTATGCATTGCATTCAAGAATAATTAAATAAATAAATAAAAGAGTGTTTTGCTTTTAATGTTCTCCATAAAATTCTGACTCTGAGTTTCTCACTCACCATCATAGCCATGGACCCTTGTGGTTTGCAAGGGAATGAAATGCATGGAATGTCTTCCATCTCTTGGCAACATATATCTGCGGTATGCCTCAATTTGTCAATGGTTTTTCTGAAGAAAACCTCTTCTGTCTGTGTAATTATGCGAGGAACTGCCGCCTGTTAAACCAAAACTGCTATCAATCAAATGGAATAAAAACAGACGAAAATTCTTTAAGAGAAACTTTTGACGAAGTACTGATATATATTTTTTTTTAACAAGACAAAGTTCTGATATATGAATGTTGCATTTAAAGGACTATTGTATCTACACAGAATTGAATATTTTGTCGATAAAAATGCTTCTGGTTAAGAGATAAATCTAGTCTGAAATGGTATTCTTTAAGGTTTCATTGTTTCATGCTTAGAGGTCTATTTATCATCATCCAAAAGTAAATGTCTTTTCTTGCTTTCTTTTCTATTTTTGTGTTATTTGCTTCAGTTAGCTTCGAAATTATAACACATTAATCCATTTGTCTCCTTGAAAATATAGAATTAAATACCTGGATAAAGGTAGCTGGACCTCCTAATAGATCAAAATATTTTTTGATCCTCTCAACTACCTGCATAAGAAACAATTTGTCAGATTTTTAACTTGGCATGAAGAACAAGATAAAGTTTAGTTATAAGCAGCAGCAAGCATATATAAATGGTCAACTATAGTGTTTTCTAAAAGTGCCTCTTTCGATTGATTGATTTGAGCTTATGTACTGACATAAATACTTGTGAGACTATTTGAGAGAGCTTATGGAAATAGCTTTTGACATGTCCATATGCTGTTTTGAGCTTATTTCCATAAGCTCTCAATGATAGCTTATGAGAACAACTTATATCTTAAGTAAAAACAGAATGGCTATATTTTATTTTATTTTGTTGCAGAAATTGCTTATCCACAAGTACTTATGCAATAACGGCTTAATTAAGTTGTTTATCTAAACAGGTTAAAGTAGCATAATGATGGAAGAGTACTATAGTAGGAGGGATGAAATTAAAAGAGAATTAACCTTTGGTTTTCTAAAAGTACCAGATGGATCATTTGTCACAAACCAACCAAGCCTCCATCCAGGTACTATCCATCTCTTAGACAAGGACCCAAGAGTTATAACAGGAACGGTAGAGCCAAAAACTCCCATAGGCACAAAAGGATTAGCCCCAAATGCAAGGTGACCATAAACTTCATCAGCAATCACAATTGTTCCAAGCCTTTTTGCGGTTTCTGCAATCTAAAAAAATGCCGAATAACAAACAAATACATTTATTAACTGTTCCTGTTAAATTTTAGCAAAAAACAAACATGATCTGATCAAACTTATACTAACTAACCTTCTCCAAATGATGGTAAGTGTATACATTTCCACAAGGATTCCCAGGGTTTATAATCACTAACGCGACCGTGTTCTGATCTGCAAGGGTTTCAATGGCATCTAAATCAACCTCCCAGCCTTTTTCTGGTAACAGATCATAATGCCTCACTTCAACTTGTCTAAATGCAGCACAAAGTTCATATATTGGAAAGCCTGGTCTAGGAAGCAAGATATTTGCACCAGGGCGAGAAAGCAACGCCACTGAAACATCAATTGCTTGTGTGCATCCACAGGTTATAAAAACATCATCAGACGATAGCTCGTAAGGGAGGTCATCAGACAGATATTTGGCAATTGCACTGTCACCAACATCAAAAGTAACTTTGTTTAGAATCAGAAGTGATATTTTGACAAAAATTTGGCAACAAAACTTCAACAATAATTTGATGGTTAACGCCGTTCTATTAAGTAAATGATTAAAGAATACAATAAATAAGGTGTGACAACTCATTAATCATCCACTAAATGTAATTAACCGCAATTTTAAACATTTTCAAGTGTTCAAATATATCCGATATCTATTAACCATCGAAAGTGTGTGCAGAAAGATATACATGATTTTCAAACATTCAAATAATCAAGATGTCTATTCAAATATACTTCTTGCTAGCAATAAGTAGCATCATACCCTTTTCAGGAAACTCTTCTATTAGTTGAAATTCATACACGTCTCACCAAACTACGTGGGACACATGTAATTTAGTTAGTCTTTTTTTCTAAAATAGCGAAATCAATTTAATTTCAACAAATAAAAGAGAAAGTATCGTAAAGAGATTGATGCTAGCATTCCTTGACAATTCCGAAAGACAACACCCATAGAAAGAGAGAGGCAAGGGAAAAAGGAAACATTACTTTCTAGCCTGAAGAAGACCAGCAGTAGGAGCATAGCCATGAAAGTTTCCAGAGCAAAGTGCATCAGCAACAGCTTCTTCAGTAACCTTAGCATTAGGGAAGCACGTGGAAAGAGTAGGGTCACCCATTCCAAGAGAAATAACTCTCTTGCTGCTATCATCATTATTCTCACCAACACTTTCCATTAAAAGACTCAAAATACCCTTAATTGTGATAGTTGAAGTTGCTTTGCATTCATGGTTCATTGTTCCAACACCACTTTCCATGTTTGTTTTTTGAGTTTGGTTTGTTTCTCTCTTTCTCGTATATAACTACGTAAAAATAATGATGGGTCGTTCTGAATTTCTTAAAGACCACACACGTTACGTTGTTGTCCTGCACACATGCGAACAAAACTTTGGCAGTTTCTTATACTTGTTCTGAATTTCTAATTAATTTCTAATGTAAAATGCTACTTGTAAATTTTATTCATTCTTAATATTAGCAAAATATATGTGGAAGGAAGATAAACATCATGGCTACCAATTCAGCCTGACAATTCTTATTTATTTCGTATATAGTTTGATAACTATGTGGCGACTAGGAGGGCACATCAGAACAACCCGCCCAATTTTGACCCGCCCTATTATCAACCCGTCTAAAATGAAATGGAGCGGGTTAAGTTTTGTAAACTCCCGCCCCACTTCTGAGTTGCGGGTACCCATAAAAAAATGTTGCATTAATACGTAGGTGAGTTGAACTATCAAATTTAGGATACTTTCTCATTCCAGATATGGTCGTAGGTATTCTAATTTTTTGATTTTGCCCTTTATCGCATTGACCCATTGGGATGTCTGGATTGACGCATCCAAACGAAATTTGTCCAAATTAACCACCGTCAATTCTTTCCTTCTTCATCATTGAAATTCAAGTAATTGAGAAGTTATATACCGCCAAATTGATCAAATTACACTAACGGATTGACAGTTATATAATGCCAAATTGATCAAATTACACTACCAGATTGACAAATTTGGACTTGTTATTTCATCGTGTTTTACAATGATATCATATACCCTTTTGATCCCGTAATAATTACTGCATTTGACCGTTTTACATAGATTTAAAAAATGACAAATAAAATAAAGATAATGGTAATTTTAGTAAATTATGTTTATTAACCATTGGTGTATTTTCATTATCATAAATATAAAGGGGAATAAAAAATTGAAAGTTATAAAGATATTGCTAATTAGATAATACAATTGAAAAAAAAATCATTTAAAACATTTACTTTTTAATTAAAAAACACATTAAAAATTGAAAGTGTGTGAAAGGTATTATGGAACTTTTTGAGCATAGAATATTATATACTTTTTAAATTGTGCACACGATACTTACCATCAAAATATGGTTAAATAAGTTTTTAATTGCTGGGAAATTTTTAAATTTTGCTTTTAGGCCCACTTAAATATTTCTTTAGTCCTTGCTTTTAAGTAACTCATGTGTATTATTCGAATTTGTTTCACTCTTATTTAGTTCATTATAGAATTATTATTTTTTAGGAATACATTATAGATTTTTCTCTTGAAAATTTTTATAATTATTTAACAATAGATGAATTAATTATAAATTTTTCTGTTTTTTTTTTTTTGCTTAAACATTTATATTAATTCATGTTCTTAAAAAAATCTAAATATTTCTAGAAGAGATTCTTATAAAATTCTAAACATTCCTAAAAAAAACTCATTCACATTCCCGTTGTAACTTGTAATCAAACATCAATTCATTGTTCGTTTAAACAAAGAAAATTACTCTTCTCCCTTATGAAATTTCTCGTTCTCTTATATTAGTGGCAGTTAACTGCCACTAGGCATTTTTTCAGACGCGCCGCAGTTAATTGCCGCTGACTCTTTTAAGATCGGTTGAACCGACTTAAAAAGTGATTGAACTTATCTTAAAAGTGTCAGCAGCACTTAACTACCGCTGAAAAATATCAAGTGGCAGTTAATTATCGATGATATAAGGGAACGAGCAATTTTGAAAGGGAGAAAAACAATTTTCTTAAACGAAATGCAAGAAAATCTTCACACATTGCGAGGGGGTTGAAGTAGGACCGAAAGCGAGGACGCAGCGACATGTGATGTGCCAAGCGAGGCCTATGTGTCATTCCAGATCACTAGTGACAAGGTTATGGTGACCAAATCCAAAAATGAAAATTTATAGAGGGACGAAATTCAAAAACATGAATTAACAAAATTTCAAGTTAAGAACCCTTGTTTTTCTTTCTTCATCTTCTTCCTTCCTCTTCTTCATCATCTTCAACCTCACATTCATCAATATTCATCAAACCCAGAAAACATTAATTAAAACATTTAAACTCTAATCAAAATCTCATTTCCCATTTCCTCTTATTTAAGCTCTTCTTTTAAACTCTTCACGTTTTCTATCACCTTATAAGATTTTTTCCAATTCGTCTTTGTTTCAAACCCAGAACAGTAATTCTAATTCTATCATAATGAACGACAAAATCTAGGACGGTAATTCCTCTTCGTTTCACCTTTAATTTTCATAAAGTGCTCTTTCCCTTACGTGTTTTTGTTCAATTTTGATTGGTTGCAGTGTTTTTAAATTTTATAAAGTGATAGTTTTTTTTTTAGTTTAGGTTTAGTAATTTTACAATTCGCTTCTATTTTGATTTGTGTAATTTTTGTGATGGCGGTGGGTCTGAAGAGCTAATATTTTGTGCTTTGTTTTGTATTTAATAAGAATTATTACAAAAGTTATTTTTTTTAATTTGATGTAATTTTTTGGGCATAAGTTGTTTAGAATTGTTGACAGATGCAAATATTGCTTTTGAGTTTTTTAGATAAATTGTTTATCTGTTCAGTAAAGGTAAAAATGTTTCAAATCTATGGGTCTATTTGTGAATCTCAGATATACACAATATCGAGAAAAGGGATCCGATTTGGGGGTAGTTCTGGAGATTTTAGGGTTTCAGTATGATTTGAATTTAGAATTGGGAATATATCAAATATGGTGAAGGAGAAGATTTTGATGGAAATGGGAAATGAGATTTTGATAAAGAGTTTGAATGTTTAATTTATGTTTTCTGGGGTTGATGAATACTGATGAAGGTGAGGTTGAAGATGATGAAGAAAAGGAAGGAAGAAGATGAAGAAAGAAAAAAATGGGTTTTTAAGTTGTTAGAGGAAGAAGATGACAGTTAGAGGAAGAAGATGGAAAAAAAAAAACAAGGGTTTTTAATTTGAAATTTTGTTGATTCGTGTTTTTGAATTTCGTTCCTTTATAAAAAAATTCGTTTTTGAATTTGATCCCTGGTGATCTGGAACGACACATAAGCCTGCCACATCACACGTCGCCACGTCAGCATCCGTTAAATATAACTTTTGATGTCAATCCCAAACATTTTTCAAACAACATACAAATGAACCAATGATAGTGCATTTTTATTATTATTTGTATAATTGCTTGTCAGTTGTCCCATACTTTCCCTAAAACAAATAAAAAAGTGTCCCATACTTCCTCCACACACCGGTATAATACGGTAAAATATATTTTTGACCCAAAAATATTTTAAAATGTTGTCGTCATCGGGATAGTTTAGTGAAAGACATTGCAATATGTTAGGGTTAGGGTTTGAACTTCAGATTCTATACCGATTCACCTGAATTTTTAGTCATTAAGCTACTTGACAAAAAAAATTCAAATAATATTTTTAGTTCCCATACAAAATTTCTTTCAATGTTAGACTTTATAATATTTTTTATTTTACTCTATAAAAATGAAAACTTTGTACCTAAAAAATCGACAAATCACAAGTCTATTGAAAGCATATAAAGATTTGGCAGAAATCACAATTTCAACAAGAAAAAGGTCGACAAAAACCAAATTAATGTATATGTCAAATCAACATGTTCTCCCTATAAACAAGATAGTGGTGAACAAGATAATCCAGCATGTTTTGAACCATCAATTTGACGAAATATGAGCCGACGAAAACATATTTCAGAAAGTATCAATTATAGATGAATGTTCTGCTGAAAAATAATGCATCAAAGTAGCTGCCACAGTGCCTTCCATTGCTTATAAATTCTGTTCAATTCCTACATTTGTACTTCAAAACAATTTACTTTCTAGCAAATTTATTTTTCAAGTCATTTCTAATTTTGCAATTTAACTTGGAAGTCATTTATGTTTCTATCTTTTAAATTAAAATCTGTTTGCATTCAAGTTCTTTCAATTCAATCCTCATTTCAATTTAAGTCATTTAATTTTTAAAACAAATTAACTCTAAACCTTTTTATACCCCATTTTGACCATATAAACATGGTTTCAATCCGGAGACATTTTCAAATCAACCCTGTGAAATCACGAGTCTATCTATTAACTTGTTCGGACTCCTTTTATTTCGAATTTGGTTGACTTTTCTTAGATAAAAATATGGTAAATGAAAGATTATTAAGACATACTCAACCCTCATAATATTCTTGCTGATTTTGTCTAACCTTAAGCAGATAACTTTGCTGATTCATTATGTTGAGAAGATACAAACAAAATATGTCCATTTTACCATTATCATATATGAATTAAACTGTAGTCATATCCGACACTTCATCTCTATTAAAAATTGTAGGACTTATCGTTTTTTTATTTTAAAATAAATGAAGCCAATTGACAAATGACTTGTGATTTCTAAAGAGAGATGCATGCATGATGTATCAATCACTTAAAACTGTCGTCTGGAAAACGGAACCTATCTTACTGATTTCGAGTATTAGTCAGAAATACGACTAATCAAGTTATTCCTTCAACCTTCTTAATTTATCTGTTCAGGCCCTGTTTGATGATTATAAAAAAAGACATGATCAAATAATGCAGCTCAAGTTTGTTTCGCTAAGTTTGTCATGTTCATGTTCCTATTAAATGATGCAAAAATATATATGGTAGTTTACCACCCATTTAGAGTTAAGCATGACAAACCTTATGAGGAAACAAAAAAAGTTGAGCATGACAAACTTTGACTTGTATTTTTTCCCGTTATTATACCCTCCTTTATGTGTGATTTTTTAACCCCTTCAATTCTCAAAGGAAAATGATCCTGGTAATTCAGAGTTCAGTTGATAGGTAAGTAAAAAAAAATTAAGAATTGAACTTAGATTCCTCCGAACAATTCACCCTTACTGAAGTTTGCTAACCACTTAAATCAAATTGTTTTGTTAAGGGATGAGAAATGTGCAACAAAGATTTCTCAATAGGTCACCTATTTTCTTATGTGTGTTTGGTGTGAAGGAAAAGTAGAAAGAAAAATATAAATAAACAACTGCGAGAAAGAAAAAAATAGGGGAGAGGACAATTTCTCCTCTTTGAGATAGAATGGAAATCAAATTTGATGAACACAATTATACCATTGAAATTTGATTGGGTATGTACTCATCATATTTGTCATGACATATTTTTGTATTAAAAGATAATTAATACACTCCATCCAAAAAAAATCAACACTACTTTTTTTTCTTATACATATCTATTACATTAAACGAGCAAAAAGACAAAGACTAACGTATCCATCAGTCACACATATACATACATATATATGTGTGTTTGTTTGCTAACTTAGATAAACAAAAAACATGAAGGTTTAAGTTAGCAAAAATGCACATTTTCATTTCGACAAAAATAAAAGTGGATATTGGTTTTTATGTTCAAATAAAAATGTGCACTTTTGTTAACTTGAACCTTCATATATATGGTTATAAACTTTTTAATTTTTTGGTAAATAAGATCAAAATAAACCATCTTTATATTTGCAAATTGTTTCTCTTTTTTTAATAAGATTGTTTCTATTTCAATGGGATTGTTCCTAATGTAATTGGATTAAATTAAACTTTTTTATTTAAATTTTAATAATATAAAAATGATAAAAAGGTAAACACAATAATCTAAAGAGAAATGCTAGCAACACACATTCTAACACACACTTTTCAACACATTTTCTTTGATTGGTTAAAATTCACATGGAACCCACCAAATTTATATGGGACCCACATGATAATACACAATGATCAAACGTGTTACTTATATATCACCGATGATAAAAAAAAAAAATAGACATCTTAAAATGATTAAGTTGTAAAACAGAATGCACTTAGGTGTTAAAACAAGCTCGACCCTTAGGAAGTCCAGGGTGAGCTAAGGAGTCGAGCTTTACAATTTTGGAGGCCTCAAAATTTTTAATTTTTAATATAAGGATCAAACGTGTTGCTTGTTCCAAAAAAAGAAAGATCAAACGTGTTAGTTATATATCATCAATGATAAAAATAAATAAAAAATAGACATATTAAAATGGCTCAGTAGTAAAACAGAATTCACTTAGGTGTTAGGTTCAATCACCAACATTTACGATTTCAGAGTTCTCTATAGAATGTTAAAAACTACTTTTTTTTTAATAGAAAACTACTATATGCATTCAAGTTCTTGTAATTTTTTTTATTAACAATAAGTCTCTTAAATAATTAATATTTCTTTCAATTGTTTTAAGTTAAATCAAGCATAGTACTAGTTTGTTACTTTTTTTCCCCAATAATTGTACTAGTTTGTCACTATGTTTAGATAGCAACGACCGGTACTATTTTTTAAGCAACAAGGATCAATATACTTAAGATCCCTTAACTTGGATTGTTTTAGTGGTGTTGACTTGGGACCTTAGAATGTGCTTCTTTCAAGGTCTGAGATTTGATTCTTTTCGATACCAATTTAGATGAACTAATTTGAGTTCTTTAAAAAATATATACTTAAGACCCATTTTGCACTAAATAAGTGATGATTCTTTTTGAGTTTTTAGTGTTTCTTTTACTAGGAGCCCAAAAATTTAATATTAGAATAGTTTGTAGTTAGTGAAGTTCAACACAAGTTAGTTAGTTACTCCTGCACAAACTTACTTTTACTAAATTTAATAATAAAAGGAAGAAATAAAAAGGAAGTTTGGGGAAGATAAACCAAACCCAAAAGAAAGGGAAAATAAATTGAGAAATGTTAGATTGACATCTTTTTGGTTGTCCAACACTATATTTATACCATATAAGTATTATTTCTTTATTTATTATTTTTTGAAGGATGTACAGCTTCATTTTTTAATTACTTATTTCTCTCTATCTATCTTATAACTCGAATCACATCATTAGTTGTAAAAAAATTATATATTTTTACACTAATCGTCAAACAGTTGTTATCTTTTGGATGTTCAAATAACATTCCTCAAATAAATTACATAGTATCAAGAGAACCATCATTATATTTATTGAGGGTATTATAAACAACTACATCGTCTAATTTCTGAGTTTTTGTTTTTGGGCTGGAGGCAATCAACTTCAGTAAAACTTTGGTTATCCTCATTGCTCCAAAAACTATCCAAGATGTGTATATGCAAGTGGTGGTGGAGGAAGAGGGATGTCGAAGGGTTTTTGAGGTGGTACTAGTATGTAGGTATCACCGGCGGCAGTGCCGATGCCGGTGGTGGTTGATTGAGGATTGGCAACTTCGCCGTGAGAGAAGTCACCTAAGGCGGCGGCGGTGTTTTTGAGGGAGGTTGAGTAGGCGGAGTGAGCAGCGGCGGATGTGAATATGCATTTTATTTTTTTGAAGGAATGAATATGCATTTTTAGTATTCTCTTATGGGTCAACTTACTTGATTCTTCAACTTTTTATTCACTGTCCACGTGTTTCTCTCTTTTCACTTGCTCTTTTTTTTTTAGTAGATAGAAGAAATGACAAAGTCATCATAAACTCACATACATAAAGTGGAGGTGCCGGGGTTCGAACCCCGGTCATGACATCCAGCCTAACAATTTTGGCATTTTTGTCAGTTGAAGTAGGACTTATAAGACCACTCCCTCTTTAATTACAAGCAAACAAAGCCTCAAACTAATATTTAGATAAGAGAATTTTTAAAAATATTAAAGCTAATTCAAAATAATATAAACTAAAGTAGAAAATTAATGTAAAATGATTAATTATTATTCAATATTTTCAAGTAAATTTAAGCAGGACGCTATGAGTGTGAAACTACAACTACATGCATCCTCACTGAAGTCTGAAGCTCAACCTTTATCGAAATTTAAGCAGGACCTATGAGTGTGAAACCACCAAGTCTAGATAGAACTCATAGAAGCCTATATATTCAGGCTTCTTTAGTGGCAAACTTTATGCTAGAGTAACCTCATAAATCTGGGTGACATTCATATTACTTTTTTCAAGATCCTCAACCTCAACAATGTGGTAGCAACTTTTAAATTTAATAAGAAATTCATAAAGTTCCTCTCAAAAAAAAGAAATAGATAAAGTTAAATGAAATCAAAATCTTGCAAAATGACCATTTAAATTTGAACAATTAAAGATTATTTTGAAAATCAAGATCTCTTAGAAAGGACCAGTTTAGGATAGTAACATGGCCAGCAAGCATTCCCTTCAGGACCAGTTTAGGATAGTAACATGGCCAGCAAGCATTCCCTTCAGTCATCTTGTCAAACTCTGAGTTGTTAAAGAACAGAAGTAGTCATGGGCATGGGTCAGTTCTTATCACTATAGATAAAGGAGTTTCTTTTCCCACTCCTCAAAGTCACTTCAGAAATACAGTTTCGAAAAAATACAATTTTCTTGTCCTGTTCCCAACAATTGGGACTTGGGAGTGAAAGTAAATCCAAATAATTTGTTCACCTAAGTACTCAACCCATGCCAAACCTCTCTGAAATGGCCAAAATTTCTAACTACATATATTTATACTTTTCAACCAGTTCTTCTCACAAAAAAAAAAAATGTCTTTGTAAAAGTACTGAAATAAAAAATGTCAATTGAGCTCCACACCTTAGCTCATGGCACCAAGATCTTTGTGTGCTTCATTCATGGTGTTGTTAATTTGCTCCTTAATGAAATTGATATAATCCTCCTCAAAGATCCTATTAAGTGTCAAAATATAATAAACCTGGAACAGGGCAGATAACTTAAAATGAAGTCTGGGTAATTATTTGCTGGCCTTGAATTTATGGCACATGTAAGATCCTTCATGCGCCAGTTACAAGGCCGGCCACAAGGGCGGATAACTAAGGGAGTGGTCACCTTCGGCTGCAATTTTTTTTTATCTAATACTAGGTATTAATATCTGGTAAAAGAAACTCCTATTTGTGTGACTTTTGAAAAACATGATTTTAGCTGGAGCAATTAAGTTTTATTTTTCCAACTTTTCTCATTTAGTCTAGTTTTATGCCTCAAGAAATACTCAAGTGATCGATTTTATTATCGATTAAATATAAGTTAAACAAAATCAAGTGAGATTGCTGAAAAGCAGATCAGAAATTATATTTATAAATAGATATAGGATGTCGGTCGTGTTATTATACCTTATCAATTTTGGTTTGCTTATTTGTAAATGTGGCTCAATAGGGAGTGTTTATGGCATGACTGATGTGGGAAGCTACAACCATGAGCAAGACTACAATAACAACCAAGTTTTAACCAAAAGTACTGCCATTAAGATTAAGGAGGCATGTAATGCAATGTAACGAAGAATACAACAATGACTAATTACGGAGATGCTGTTAACATCAAAGGGAGATTCTCTACATATGATAATACACTAAACAAGTTTGAATTTAAGTCAAAGAAGACTAAAATACAATATTTGAACAGTGAGAAAAATGTGCATTAAGTTCTCACTTTGGTACATATAAAAGGATTCAGACACTGGCTTGAGGCACAGGGGCATACCAGCCATGATGGATCTCTACTGCCTTCTTTCTTCTGGCAAGCCGAGACTTGCGATTTGCTCCTGTGTTTCTATGCAAAGTTCCCACTTTCACTGCTTTGTCAATTATAGAGTATGCCTCTCCAATCATCTTCTCAATTGAGACGATTTCTTCTGCTTGTGCATCAGATTTCTTTTTAAGCAACTCCAGTGCTTCCAAAACCTACAGACAATCGAAAGTAAGATAACTAAAAATTCATTCCTGTAAATAAAACTACAAGTTGGGGTTGGTTGTATAGATAATAAAGATGCATGTTAACTTGAGTTTTGACAAGAATAATCAGTATAAGCATCTGCAATTATAACATCAGCTACCATGTCAGGGGTTCTTATTGTTTGTGGAGTTTTATTATCTTACAAGTGAACTCATTTTTTAATTTAGTTTTAGTTGTATAACAATTTGACTTAGAAAAGCAAGCAGTATGTACAAGGAGCACTATCATAGTATATTACATCAACAGTCACACCAAAATATTATTATCGTATATAATTTTCAGTGGTTGTTTGCAATGGAGTTTCGATTTAGGCGGCGATGTTGGTGTTGGTGGTTGTGTGTTAGGGGTGTTGAAGGTAGGTCGTGGTTAGGAGGTGTGTGTTTTGGTGTCTTCTTTGGTGTGTATTTTGGGTGTTCCGCCTATATACGGCACCTCTGTTTTGTAATTTATGGATGACCAGTCTTTGTTCGTCTTGTGCAAGGACCAGGTTTTTTAATAAAATTTTGTTGTTCAAAGAAAAAAAAAAAAGAGAAATGATATTTGAACATCCATTCTGTGACAACTTTTGCTACAACTTTCTCTCTCATACTCACATTATTTTTTACTTTATCTCTATTGCTTTGATTTTCGTGCAATACCTATTTTTTTCTTTGCAAATTATGGTTGTCCCCGTAAGTTGTCAATTAAAAGTTGTTCAAATAACACTCCTCAAAAAAAAAAAAAACATGGACACTTCTCCTTCTAAACTGTTAAATTGTCAAACATGTTTCCGGTACCACCTAATTCGCGCCTCCAGGGTTCAGTAACTTGAAACAATCAGAAAATGTTGCTTCTGCATAACATTTTCCATTTTCTCTCCCACTATCCCTCTAATCCATGAAGTTATGGAATCAATTTTGAGGCACATATCTTAAAACCTGTTGTTATAGCTGTTCTACGAAGAATTGGCACAAACACAGACACCGGACACAACACTGGCACCAAAACACCAACACCGATAGTAATTTGAGAAAATGTCATAGCTATAATACAGTAATCTAAAATTAAAAAAAAGTTAAAGTTACAGTTACGGTACCTTCTTGGTACGGGTTCTAATCTCGGATTTACGAGCTTTGTTGTAAACGCGACGCCTCTCATTCTGACGAGCTCTTTTAATGGCGGAATCAACCTTCTTAGGAGCAGCCTCGCAAACAACAACAACACCACGCCTCTGGACCGTATTCAAAGATAACATACCTTGTGAAAGGACTCTAGATTGGGAAATGTTTCGGGAGAAACTTAGTGAACCGGAATTTGATGTAGATGATGATGAAGTTAGGGTAAGGTTCCTCATTTTCGAAGGAAGGTTCAACAATGAGCATGAAACTGAAGCCATATCTCTCTCTCTTTCTTATCCCTTCAATTACAATTGGATGAGGAGATTATGAAATAAAGGATTGCTGAACTCCGACGAGTAAGATAATCTCCATACTACCCTTAACTGTATATTTTTTAACAACAAATAAAAAAAAGTAAAATAGACAAAATTAATGCATTGCAATTTTTTTAAGACAATTTATTTTCTCACTTCTCATTTGTTTTTCAAAATTCTTATTTTAGCTCAGTTATAAAATCAGAAAATGTTTTTAACTGAGTAAGGTAAGAAATCCTCGTGAATTTAGCTCAGTTGGTAGGGACAATGCATAATATATGTAACGTCTAGAGTTCAAACTCTGAACACCATCCAAAAAAAAAAGTGAGTAAGGTAAGAATTTTTTTTTTTTAATTTCTCTTTCACTTAGTCTAATGATATGGGCCTCAAAGGTCTAACCCAGCTATTTTTATAGATTGTCTAGTCTAGTAAGGAAGTTCACTTCAAAGGCATTAGAATGCCTAAACAAATATCAAATTTATATGAGGTGTTCACCTCGACATAAAGGATGCCGCAACATAAAAATCTACCCCTAGTTCCATCCCATGAAACTAACTCACTTTCACATCCGGATTTTATAAGCACTTACATGCTGTACAATTCTTAGCAATCATGGAACACGTTAAATATAATTAGCATCATCGATTGTCCTAGGTTTAATTTTTCATGACGAATTGAACTTATTTAATATGAATTCAACATGAAGATGCTAACAATAAAGAGTGTATTATTTTTAATCCACAGTATGAATAAAGGGTTTTTCCCAAGACTGCCTTTTTGGCACACTACCTAATTTTGGCACTGGAGTGCCTTTTCAGATACATCACTCGTAAGGAGAAGATGTAATATCCCGCTTATTAGTGTTGCGGTGTTTTATCTGATAACGAATTGTACGCGTTTAAGATGAAGGGTATTAAGGTAATTGCACGCGATGACTATATAAGAGTGTTTTGCCCCAAACATTTCATTCTTGCTTGTATTTCCTCTCTCTAAGTTGCAAACTCAGAATTTTCTCTCCTTTCCCTCTATGGAATTCGCCCTCCCTCTCTCTATACCCAATCTCTCCAAAACTCATTTCCAAGGAAGATCTTGATCATAGGATGATGTAAACTTGAAGGATGTAGCTAGTTTTCACTTAAATCAATCTTTCTCCAAGTTGAATCTTCTTATTTCAATAATTGCATGGACTAGGGTTTTTGGTGTATATGCTTGGAAAACTTGAGATCAATCTCAAAATCTTGCATGTGAGTTCACTAGCTAGCTTATACCTTTGGGTTAGAAGTACGATTATGTGAGATAATTGGAATGTTAGGTTTTAGAAATGTATGAATTTAGTACCCCCCCCCCTATGTCATTGAATTGTTGTAATTGTTACCATGCAATCGATCTATACCGTTTTCCATGTGTTATGGGTGTATTGTGAACATTAAGGACTTGATTTTGAGGTTTTTAGGCCAAAAACACGACTTCTACACTTCAGGACCTGAAGAAAACTCGCCATAAGCGAAAAACTTGCTTATCGCGAGTAAACTCCAGAGGCTACTCGCCTATGGCGAGTTCCACAACTTCTCAGAAGTTGTTGGCTCGTCCTGGGGGTTCATTAGGGTCGTCCGAGGCCTTTTTCGTGCAGTCTTTTCTAACTTTAGAACCCCTGAACATCAAGTGACTAATGTAGATTACATCGTAAGATCTTTAAAATGAAACGCATGAGCAAACATTAACAAATTCAATGATGAATGGAACATGAGAGCTATGATATGATCCATGTTCGGGTAGGATTAATTCTAAGTACGGGAAACCTCTAGAACCTCGACTTAGATAGTCGGGATAAGGTATGTTAGCATGCCGCCAAGGCGTATTAAGAATGATTAAGATTATGTATGATATGTCGTGTCTCTTACAATCCACGCTAGGGGGATTCAAGAGGTTCACGTTAGGGGAACGAGATACGCTCCGCAGGGTAGGCCCACACGACATTAAGAGGAGTTCGATGTAACCTTAGCTAGGAATTCATCGGTTATGTTATGGAATTCATCGCTATCATTTTAGCATTTTCAAATTGTAAGGTTTTGCCGCTAAAGGATTTGAAGGTTAAAATTTTAGGGTTGAGATAGGATTTTTCTAGGGTTTGTGAATAGAATTGTATTCCTTTTATAATATTAAGACAAGATAAGATAAAATAAAATGTGTGTCAACTACCGTCTTCTTCATGTTTCTCTTTTTATCTTTCTTCTATAGGAAATTTAATTTTAACGTATGTGACAACTAATTTAGAAACATCATGGATCGTGTATGTGAGAAATAAACATAAAATAAAAGACGTGCAGGAAAATAAGGGGATGAATTTGGAGAAGTTGCACCATTACTACTACCTCCACTACTCTGTTCGTGTCTCTGCAACAAGACAAGGATAACAGCTCTGCCTACATAAATGTTCCTTCATACAAGGAATACATTTGAAATTGATCCTTCATAAGACAATAACCATATCAGGCAAAAGATCATTGGTGATTATCAACAAGCTTCAAACGACTCTTTTTTGTGTGCTGGTAATTCTCTAACGTATCTTTCACACCACTATATAAAGGAGTGAAGACCTGCTAGTTGGAGTAGACAGACAAAACAATACAACAGACTTAAGCAATACACACGCATACAAAAGCTAGACTCTCACAACAATTCAAAGTTCATACTCTGTTATTGTTTGCATTTCAAAGTCACTTAGAATTTCTTAGCAAAGTCCATATTTTTTAGGAATTCTATAGTCTCAAGAGTTTGTAATTGATTTGTATTGTGAACACCACTGATTGTATATCAAGTGTTCAAACTAAAACAATTTTCTTTGTAAATCTGTTTGATTGTAAGTCTCTTGCTTGTGTGCTTGAGCATAGGAAATCTCTTGCTTGTGTGCTTGAGTAATTTGAAGTCTCATACTAGTTGTAGTATTGAGCAATTGTAATTTGAGATTACATTTTAGTGAACTTTCCTTGAAAGTGCAAGGGGGACAGGACTACTTCCGGTTTGTGGAAGGAACCTGTATAACTGTTTTGTGTCTTTCTTCTCTCTCTCTCTCTCTCTCTCTCTCTCTCTCTCTCTCTCTCTCTCTCTCTCTCTCTCTCTCTCTCTCTCTCTATTTTTATCTGTTGCATCTAGTTCTGAACATCACTTCAGAAGCTGAACTTTATCTGCTTATGAACAGTGACTTCAGTAGGAGAAAACGAAGAAAAAGCAAACACTATTCAACCCCCCCTTCTTGTGTTTTTCTCACCTTCATCTTCCTCTAGCACCTGAACGTCCTCTTCCTCTACCAAATCCCACAGACCCTCTTCCACCATTGGAAACCTTCAAAGCTTGCTCAGCATCAAATTCTTGATTCTGCGATTTCATGTGTTGTTCTTGAACAAGTAAACTGCTTTGAAGCTCATCAATTGAGAGCGTAGTAACATCATTTGATTCCTCAATTGAGCACACCACGTAATTGAATTTACTTGTTAAAGATCTCAGAATCTTTTCAACAACAAGTGTTTGATCCATTTTCTCAC
>Ga0315915_1003223_pt1 | contig 20774 bp, 9 predicted proteins | sample MpolbnodulesMG_FD_207738 | JGI IMG/M metagenome (GOLD analysis project Ga0315915, IMG submission 207738) | Medicago polymorpha root nodule microbial communities from Los Angeles, California, United States - branched nodules | ecosystem: Host-associated > Plants > Roots > Nodule | place: USA... | reverse complement strand
TAATTTAAAACATGATTTGTGAACCTATTTACCATTTTTGCACTGAAAATGTTTCTCAGATAACTGTATTAAAAACCTCATTGGTGCAAGATTGTGACGGAAGATAAGAACCTTTTCCTTTGTCACCTCATGTGAGATTAAACTAAACAAATCTTTCTTAGGAACCATTCCTCAAATCAAATATGCTTAGTTCTAGTCTATTCAACTCTTCTTCGGAGAAAAACACAGGTGCGCATGTTTCTGCTGTTTTGATCAACCATGGGTGTATTGACCCGAGTGTTTTCAAAAGCTCAACCTCAAGAGGGTAACGGGTACACCCCGCCATTATTTTCTTTTGTATTTGCACAATCTCGTGTTTCTCATCGGATGCTTTTGCATACTTTGTATAAATTTGCAAACCAGGAAGAGTATCAGAAGAACTTCCACCGTCATAAACATATGATTCACAAGATAATATTTAACTATGTTACCATTATAACATTGGTCTTGTGATATATAATTAATCAAAGAAATCACACTCGATTTATTAGTAAAAGAATGAACTTACTAAAGTTAATAAGTGATGTTAATGAAATTAAATTGAACCTCAACAATATTTGTAGCATTGGATCCATTTGAGATGCAATGATGCTGCGTCGAGTTGCCCCCTGATCCATTGTTTCAAGCAGAGAAAGTACATGACGATATTTGTTGAAAATTAGTGTAACGCCCACACTAAACGTATCTAGAAAGTTTAGTATGTGCATTATCTTTAGTACTCGATACATTAAAATTTACAACATAAAAGCTTCGAATGAATTATATACACAACAATACACATTCGTACATAGAATAATACCACACTATCTATCCAAGAACCTAATAAAACACTCTTGAAATCCATAAGACATCCTGAAGCGGGTACGAACGAGTCCTTGCTGAATATCCATTCGACCACAAGCTTGCCACATCCTTGTAAACCAACCTGCTGATCTAAAACAAATAAGGATTGGGTTGAGACATAATGTCTCAGTGAGTTATACCTAATCCTAGGCTATAGGTAACCTCGGGGAAAACCTAGGGTCACCACATGTCTACAATACAACCTGTCAGTTGATTATACATGTGTGGATCATGCTTACCTAGACGGTCGTGCATAGTAGATCCGTCATAGGTTCTTCGTGTCATAGGCTATAAGTCTTGCATTCTACATGTCATGGCGGTCAATGGAACCTAAGACCGCTGCGTCAAGATACGATAAACGTATCAAGACCTAATCATAAGCTATTCATGACATGATCCTAGACTGGACGATCGGGGAGGTACTACGATCGTCGACAATGTTCTTTATAGTCTTGTTCTATTGCATAAGCTTGTACATATTATTGTCATAACATAACTTATCATAATCTTAATGCATGATTGATTCATATTAAGTTAGAGGTTAGTGTTGAACAAACATAGTTATCTTGGTTCATTTTACAGAGTGTATCGGGTTGAGTATCCTCGAGTACAATCCCTTACTTGACCAATGAAAACCTAGCTAGGGTACATCGGACTCCGCCAGTGATGTGCGGGCCTACCTTGCGGAGCGTATCCCGTTCCCCTGGCATACAAGGCCCCAAAGCCAGCTAAAAGTGAAACTTGGTGTGCCATTTTCGCCAGAATTTTGCTGATAGGAAAATGGCTATGTGATGGCTATCTGGAAATTTGGCTAATAGCCAAAATTTGGCTATTAATGAAATGCTTCTAGGAAATTTCGCTATTAGCGAAATAATTTCGCTAATAGCGAGTTTCTTCGTACCAGAAGTGCAGAAAATGTAATTTTTGTCATTTCACCTCAATCCTAATCAATCTAGTGTACCATAACCATTCAGAATGCATAGACATTAAGGAAAATGAGATGCATGGCAATATAATCATGTTTCAAGCAACAATTGGTACATCAAAGGGGTACTAAAGGGAGCATGTTTAAACTAGTGTTCATCATAATATCTCATGAAACTCAACCATCCATGGGAAAAGGGTTCTATCTAGAGAACTCACCATAGCATACTTCAGCACAACACTCTTGAAATCTTGATTCCCAACTCAAACGCTAACCCTTGAATCTCTTGCTCACCATGTTCCAAAGTTCCAATGCCATACCATTCTAGTTGTTTTCGTTGCTTGTTAACTCACACTAATTCTTGCTTGATTCACCATTGCATGCATTTGGAGCTTGATGGATTAAAGAAGGAAGGATGGGCGGCATTTAGAGAGAGGAAGGAGAGAATTCTTGTTCTTTGTAAGCTTAAAGAGAAAAAGTCTTGCATATAATATTGAATATTTGGACCTAAAACCACTTATATACTCCCTTGGTGCAATTACCAAAATACCCCTTGTCTTAAACGTGTTTAACTTGATACCGGTAATTGAACACGTGCTTAATTGTCACCGCATAATTACATTCTCCGTTACCTCAATCTTTCATAGACGTTCATTCTCTGATACGCTCTCAACTGATAAAATCCAATACTTACGAGTGGGATATTACAATTAGTAGATCAGATCTGAAAGATCTTTGTTGAAAATGAGTAGATCAGATCTAATGAAATGAAATTACAGAAAAATATGATTAGTTAAATTGAATTCTTAAAGAATCTTTTGGCTAGATTGGAACTTGAAAGCATTGGACTAAATTAGGTCTTAAAAGGTACACAAGGGTATTTATTATAAATGGAAAACGAAGCAGCAACGACTAATGAAAATGTTAGCAATTGGTAACCCTTTGTGAGGAAAAATAGTATATATAGGAGTATAGAGCGACTCGTGAGTGAGTGACTACAGTAAGTTTATATAAATAACACCGACAGTTGGAAACATCTCGATAGATTCAGCTTTGTTTATTGGATTTTATTTTAATTTATATTTTGACTGCATTTAATGAAATTAGAATGTTACATTTTGACTGTATTTAATTCAAAGAAGGGTATATAAAAAAAAGTTATATTTGACTTAAATCAAAAATGTTATTTAACAATAAACTTTTATTTTTGACTATAGTGCATACTGGGTTGAATGAATTCAATCAAAGGTAACTGTATAAAAGGTGTGTCAGTACACTGGTGTTGGGCTAGTTAACGGTAAGGTAATTTTCCATTAAGAGTACAACTATATTATATGATAGAATCCCTAAAGAACTGTCTCGAAGAGTTGGTGAAAATGGTGAATAATGAATATGTCTTTAGAATGATGCACAATTGTCCTTGTATAACGGTGACTGACTATAGCTGTCTACATGAGAACCGAGCAGAGATCATATTGATTATAACTCTGCGCACATCGTTTTAAAAATAAAATTATAAAAATTGGCATCTTTGTACAATAGTTTTATCGGAAAAGACAATTTAAAAAGTGTAATGATGTCTGTACAACTATTTGGTAACAAACTTTGTGACAATATTCTTTTTTCTCTTTTTATTGGTCAAAAGTCATAGTGACACTAAGAACATATGTGAGTATGAGACAGAGTTGTCCAAAAATTATCACAAAATATTTGTACAAATATCATTTCTCTTTAGAAAAGAGTACTACAAAACAAATAATAAAAAAGGGACTAAGATTGACACAAAATAAAAATATATAATTAAATAATAAACTCATATTATATAGTTTGTATATTTATATATTTAAAAATTAAAAATAAATGTCTTACGATCTATTCATATATCGAGACTTAGTTACACGATTAATCAAGAAAATCACAGTAATTACAATAACAAATGTTTATAATTTTAAATGCACATACTTTATAGTTTAGAATACATTGAACAAAATCAAACTACCATAACACATCCAAACAACGTAGATCAACAGAACCATTCATTGAAGCAAGAAGAATTTTTGAACTACCACGACGATCTTCAAATTTATCTATCACATTCATTCTTTCGAACAAGGCTTGTTCACGAGTTAGTTGCATAATCTATTTACCATTTTTGCACTAAAAATGTTCCTCAAATAACTGTATTAAAAACCTCATTGGTGCAAGATTGTGTCGGAAGATAAGAACCTTTTGCTTTCTCACCACATGTGAGATTAAACTAAACAAATCTTTCTTAGGAACCTTTCCTCAAATCAAATTTGCTTTGTTATAGTCTATTCAACTCTTCTTCGGAGAAAAACACAGATGCGCATGTTTCTGCTGTTTTGATCAACCATGGGTGTATTGACCCGAGTGTTACCAAAAGCTCAACCTTAAGAGGGTAACGGGTACAGCCCGCCATTTTTTTTCTTCTATTTTTGCACAATCTTGTGTTTCTCATCGGATGCAATTGCATACTTTGTATAGATTTGCAAACCAGGAAGAGTATCAGAAGAACTTCCACTGTCATAAACATATGATTCACAAGATAATATTTAACTATGTTAACATTATAACATTGATCTTGTGATGTATAATTAATCAAAGAAATCACACTCGATTTATTAGTAAAAGAATTAATTTACTAAAGTCAATAAGTAATGTTAATGAAATTAAGTTGAACCTCAATAGTATTTGAAGCATTGGATCTATATAAGATGCAATGATGCTGCGTCGAGGTGGCCTTCTGATCCATTGTTTCAAGCAGAGAAGGTACATGAACAATATTTGTTGAAAATTAGTAGATCAGATCAGAATGATCTTTGTTGAAAATGAGTAGATCAGATCTAATGAAATGAAATTTTAGAAAAATATGATTAGTTAAATGGAATTCTTAAAGAATCTTTTGGCTATCTTGGAACTTGGAAGGACTAGACTGAATTAGGTCTTAGAAGGTACACAAGGGTATTTATTGAAAATGGAAAAGAAGCGGCAACGACTAATGAAAATGTTAGCAGTTGAAAACATTTAGATAGATTCAGCTTTGTTTATTGGATTTTATTTTAATTTATATTTTGACTGCATTTAATGAAATTAGGGTGTTATATTTTGACTGTATTTAATTAAAAGAAGGGTATATATAAAAAAAGTTATATTTGACTAAAATCAAAAATGTTATTTAACAATAAACTTTTATTTTTGATATGGTGCATAGTGGGTTGAATGAATTCAATCAAAGGTAACTGTATAAAAGGTGTGTCAGTACATTGGTGCTGGGCTAGTTCACGGTAAGGTAATTTTCCATTGAGAGTGCAACTATATTATAGGATAGAATCCCTAAAGAACTCTCTAGAAGACTTGGTGAAACTGTTGAATAATGAATGTCTTTAGAATGGTGCGCAATTGTCCTTGTATAACGGTGACTGACTATAGCGTCTACATGAGAACCGAGCAGAGTTCATATTGATTATAACTTTGGGCACATCATTTTACAAATAAAATTATAAAAATTGGCATGTTTGTACAATAGTTTTATCGGAAAAGACAATTTAAAAAGTGTAATGATGTCTGTACAACTATTTGGTGACAACTTTTTTGACAATATTCTTTTTTCTCTTCTTATTGGTCAAAAACCATAGAGACAATAAGAACATATGTGAGAATGAGACAAAGTTGTCCAAAAATTATCACAAAATAGTTGTTCAAATATCATTTCTCTTTAGAAAAGAGTACTATTACAATACAAATAATAAAAAAGGGACTAAGATTGACACATAAAATAAAGATATATAATTGAATAATAAACTTATATTATATCACTCGTATATTTATATATTTAAAAACTAAAAATAAATCTCTTACGATTTATTCATATATCTAGATTTATTTACATGATTAATCAAGAAAATAACAGTAATTACAATAACAGATGTTAATAATTTTAGATGTACATACTTTATAGTTTAGAAGACATTGAACACAATCAAACTACCACAACTCATCCAAACAACTAATATCAACACAAAGCATCGATTGAAGCAAGAAGTATCTTTGAAAATCTAGACGATATTCGATTTTGTCTATCACATTCATTCTTTCAAACAAGTCTTGTTCACCAGTTAGTTTCATAATCTCTTTACCATTTTTCCACTAAAAATGTTTCTCAAATACGGTATTAAAAATCTCACTGGTGGAAGGTTGTGATGGAAGATAATAACCTTTTCCTTTCTCACCACACGTGAGATTAAACTCAACAAATCTTTCTTAGGAACCCTTCATCAAATCAATTTTGTTTTGATCAACCATGGGTGTATTTACCTGAGTGTTACCAAAAGCACAACCTCAAGAGGGTAACGGGTACAACCCGCCAATTTTTTCTTCTGTTTTTGCACAATCTCGTATTTTTCATCAGATGCATTCAAATACTTTGTATATTGATTTGCAAACCAGGAAGAGTATCATAAGAACTTCCACTGTCATAAACATATGATTCACAAGATAATATTTAACTATGTTACCATTATGACATTGATCTTGTGATATATAATTAATCAAATAAATCACACTCGATTTAATAGTAAAAGAATAAATTTACTAAAGTCAATAAGAGATGGTAATGAAATTAAATAGAACCTCAACAATATTTGTAGCATTGGATCTATATGAGATGCAATGATGCTGCGTCGTGTTGCCCCCTGATCCATTGTTTCAAGCAGAGAAGGTACATGAAAGATATTTGTTGAAAATTAGTAGATCAGATCTGAAAGATCTTTGTTGAAAATGAGTAGACCAGATCTAATGAAATGAAATTACAGAAAAATATGATTAGTTAAATCGAATTCTCAAAGAATCTTTTGGCTACATTGGAACTTGAAATGATTGGACTGAATTAGTTCTTAGAAGGTACACATGTGTATTTGTTGAAATGATTGGAACTTGAAATGATTGGAATAAAATTTTATTAGATAATACTTGAAAGATAAGCGACAAAAAAAGAAAAGAAATTGATTGGTCATATCATCTCAGCTTAGCAAAAAAGAAAAATGTAGAAAATAAAAGTAATGGGTTGCCTCCCATTCAACGCTTGTTTAACGTCTGAGTCCCAACAGTCAATAGGTTGCCTTCTATTCAGCGCTTCTTTTGAGTCATTAGCTTGACGAAGAAGGTTGCCTCCAATTCAGGGCGTGTTTAGCGTTTCGAGCCTGATGGATTTGTCAAACTTGTGCTTGGGATCCCCTGCCCTTCAGGCTCCTTGATTTCATCCTCCTCCTCAACCTTCAGGTCGGGTTCTTCCTTAGGCACTCCATTGTGTAGTAAAAAGTTATTATATAAGAAGTTTGCAACAATTAATTTTTTTTGTGCTAGAGTTGCTAAGAATGATGATAATTTGATTTGTGGTACAATTGATTTGTGGCCTCATGATAAATATGTCTACTATTATTGTCCTTGGGGATATTGATCTATTTTGTTGGTTAGTATTTAGGTGCTCATAAAAGCTTTGAAGATTTATTAGTGATTATTCAATACAAAGTGTGATTTGTTTATTATAGAAAATATGTTAGGTTGATCAATTTGCCTATTGTATAGTGTCTCACATAGGAAACATAAAAGGAGTTTTATTTTGAAAGTTGTTTATTTTTTTCTTTACCATTTCAACCATATCCTTCACCTGCTTTATGGTATGGCTTTTGCGACGAATGCTTGAGAAAGATGGAAATGCCAATGTAGGGAAATTATTTACCAACTTGTTTGATTATTTACCTCTTATAGCCCTCATTGAGAGTCAGGTTTGAAATTAAATATGTTTAAAATGGTTCTCTGTTTTTTTTATACATTAAGAAGAAAAAAAATAAACAGCATCTACCAGAAAAAGGCAAACCAGAAAAATATTAATCAGTAAGAAGAAAAAAAAAGCTATGAGAGCAAAGATTAAGTGAAAGAAAAACATAGGTTAGATTTAGAAGCAAAAGGAACAGGATCTACCAGCTACTAGATATGGAATTCTAGTTCCATACACACAGACACTTTCTTTTCCAATATCTAATTCCATTTTCATATGGTGTCTTTGACAATAACATAATCATCCTCTTATTATCATTTTAGTTATCAACTAGTTACAAACCCGTGCTTCACACGGGTTGAATAACGTATCTTGTAAAAAAATTGTTCCAAAGGAAAAATGAGCAAATTAATGAATATTTGCACAAACTCGGATATTCTAAACAAAATTACTTTTACTGTATTTTTAAAAAACTTTGTTATAAAGGAGAAATGAGCAAATTAAGGGAAATAACTGCATTTTTCTAAGAAATTGTTGTCGTTCATAAATGTGAAAATCAAGCAAGCATATTGCACAAATCTCGGTTATATGTACATTTCTAAAACATTTACCAAAGCATTATAAAAATTTGCTGTAGAAAAAGAGCATGTTCTATTTTGTTCAAGATATTAGGAAAACAACATTATAATTAACATGATACTAATTGGAACCAATGATGGAACCAACAATGTGCAGATTAACGTTACATAATAGTTAGATTTATAAAAGAGACTGCAAGTGTCATAGACCAACCAAAAAGGGATTTTTGTCAATATTTACATCAGACAAAATGAAAAGAACAAATGGCATCCCAAAGTCAAGATAGTTTACGATTACTGTCCAAAGCGATACGTCAAAATAGTAGAAGTTCAAATAGTTTAGTAGCAAAGATCTATTTGGAACAACTCGAACGTGCAAGTTCTTCGGTGACTTTTCGAGATCAAAGATGAGCTTACCACCTTCTTCCATCACACGTCCTCTATATAAATTGAACCACTGCCCACCCAAGTATTTTTCATAGTTTGCTCTTTCGGCGGTAATGAGGCGACACTTATACTTTCTTTGTGTCTGGTCATCAATGAGAGTGATTGTTTTGCGTTTTTCTTTCAGAATTGTTCTTGACACCTTGTTTGGAAATATTATATTAACAAGGAAATAACTGTAATATTAGTCTAATGCATATTAACATGGATAAGATGTATGCAAATATAGTTACATATAATTTATAAAATGAAGGTAGCATAACTGATTTTAAGTTAAAGAAAATGTACCCTGACTTCTAATTTATCTTCCTATTATCTTCCTATAAAGTCTAGATAAATGCATGCATGTGGATGATATATACCTCGTTGGCCAATTAACATTGTTGAAACAAATGGAAATTAAGCATCACTGCCGCATGTGCATTTATAGCTAGCACCATTTGACATTGATGTCTTCGAACATTTGGTGCAACTCTCATCATACCATCCAAACTGGTTAGGATTGAATTTAGTTGTTTTCCAAACAGTGATGAAGTATGTATCCTAACACAAATTATGGACAAGAAATAAAGAATAATGTAATATGTATTTTTAATTTGTGCGTAAAAAAACTCAAAGCATGCTTGTGCATAAAAAAAGGAGACTTTGACTAAGTTTATAAATTCAGCAATTGGCCTAACTTGAGACAGATTGGAAAAATCGGTGTACGAAGTACTTTGAGAAGAAGTAGAACTCTGACATAAGTTCTGACTGAAGCTTTGACTCTGAGCTTGAGAAGTGTTAAGGTCACGACAACAATTCAAGAAACATGGTCAAAAAACAATCAAATCAGATTGTGAAATAATAAGTTACTCTAACAATGTATTGTGAAATCATAATGTAAACTTACTAAGTTTTAAACTTTTTAACAACCAGATGATGTAGGTTGATGAGCAGCCTCAAACCTGACCAATTGTTACATATATTTAGGTTGCCATTGACTACAAAAATGGAAGCAAAGAACTCAAGGCAAATTGATGGTAAATGATAAAGTTACGAAGTATTTTTTCTATAGTGTTACATCAACCATATTCCCACTGCATAAGGAAATACATCTTTCAGGTCATTATCAAACTTATAGAAAATCCTATCATCTGATGCTGACAATTTATTAAATAATACCTTTTATCTTTAAACACAATGTTCGTGCACGGTTTCTTTCCAGTCCCAATTGGTGTTATCTTGACAATCTCATGAAGAAACCCAATGATTTCTTAAAAAAAAATTACATCTATAAGAACATTATAATCGGAGAAAACACAAAAATAAATTAAAGCACATAACTATACCATATAAATAGTCAGTTTTGAATTTTCCATCTTGAATTTCCTTAAATGACTAAAAGCGAAATTCATGAGTAAGAACGTTAGTTAACTTGTCATACTTCTGCACCTTTGTACCAGAACCAAAAACAACCTTAAAAGGATTAAATGCAATGTCACTATCAAATACATGACAATACAAAGTATAAGTCTTGTTTTCCTCGATCAAAGCCTTCCAATGCTCTAATTCTCTATATCGAGTTATTACATGAACTCGATCACCCTAAATCCGAGAAAGAAACCAAATCAACCTATATGGAAATACAATAATACATCATTCTGATATCGAAAGAAGCTAACATATTTCTATGTGATCAATTTTTGTATCATCAAATCAACCTGATCTTAAATGCAGAAATTTAGGTATCATCAACTTTTTGGACCTCAATGATTTGACCAAAACAAATTTACACCAATCAACTTTCGTACGGCTCAATAATATAGGAAAGAATAAACCAAATATGAAAACTGTTACAACTTTAGGATTACTCACAAAAACTAAAATAACCCACATGCATCAATTTTGTTTCAACTACAGTACCAGAAGCTAAAATAACAATTGTGTCAAAACCTTACCATGAGCTAAAATTCAATCATCATGACCTATACTCCACATAATAAAGGAAGATTTTTCTACAGTCATGGAACATAACAATTTCTGGTACATAATCTACTAACAATTAAAAAAAAAACCCTTAAAATGCAGAATCATGAAAAAAGGAAGAAAACCACCTATGATGAAGCAAAAACTAAAACAGTGTCGAAAAATGAACCCCTCAAGCCATAAAAATCAGTCAACTCAAGCCATGCATGATCTTAGAACCATGAAAAAAGGAAGAAAATGACCTCTTATGAAGAAGAAAGTGTAACAGTGTTCCTAGTTGAACTTAGATACCGTTTGGGCAAGGTTTTTTACGGTCTAAAAGTTACTTCAAAACAAAGTTAAAATAAAGGTCTTTATGAAAGAAGCTAAAGTTGTTTGGTTTCTTTGTTTTTTTAGTTTTAAAACTCTATTTAAGTTAAAATTTGTTTGGCAAAATATTGTACATTAATCCTTGATTTTTTTTTTATGGTGTTCGGGGTTCGAACCCCGGACTTGGCATATATTTATGCATTGTTCCTATCAACTGAGTTAAGCTCACGAGGACAAAACTTTGAATTTATTATGAATTAAGATAATAAATAAAAAATGTTTAAAATATTTTCTGAAGGCTAAAAATGTTAAAAAATAAAAGATATTTTTTTTACGGATACTATATTTACTCAATAACGTTTATTTTGTGTAACATGAATACAAATTTGCATCATCATATAAATAACTTGTTAAATATTTGAATAGGAGAAACAATTTAAGGAGCCTGAAATAATAACATAAATAATATCAAAATAGTTTGTTTTTTCTATTTTAATTATAATCTATAACAAATTTCGTTATAAGAATACCATATTTTTGGTGTCTTTCAAAAATATAAGAATTCATATTATATGATATTATATTTGTTACATTGGTGGTGTCATGGACTACAATTTTACTTTTAATTAAAATCAAAATTTTATAAAAATAATCATAAGCATTATGCAACGCTAAAAAAAAATTATACGCATTAGCGTAACAAAAAAACAGATACACATAAAGTATTACTCTAAACGCTAATGTGTGTGTGTGTGTATTAGCGAGGTTGAAGAAAGAAAATAAAAATATTTTGTATCATTAAATGACAGCGTGAATAAAAATATTTGTGAGGTTGTGATGATTAAACGGTATTGAAATTAAATATATAAGTGATAAAAAGATAATAAAGTTCCTTTAAAAAAGGTAATAAAATTAAATGGAACCTCCTTAAAAAAATTAAATGGAACGGTTAAAAAAAAATTAAATGGAAGACGAAAACATATTGAAGAGAGATGCTTGTGAAATAAATTGTCGGGAGGTAGTTTTTTGAAGTAGCATTCAACTACTTTCGGTCAAAGCTCATTCCATTCAATTTTATGCATTAAAAAAGTACCTTTTTTAGTAAGTATTTAAATGATATTGTATTTGGCCTAACTTCTCCTTAAAAATGTAGAGAAGTTGAAAAAAAAAACTCGAGTCAAACGGTATCTTAATCTCCCACAACGGCAGTGTAGAAGCAACTAAATTTGAGAGAAAAAATTGGAAAATAGTTAAAAATAAAAAAATTGGAAAATATTTAAAAGTTTTTAAAAATATAAAAATTGAAAAATAGTTAAAAAAAAGTCGGCGAGGTAGCACTCAACCAAGCAACACTAAAAAAAAATATATGCATTAACGTAACAATAAAACAGACAGACGAATATAAAATATTACTCTAAACGTTAATGTGTGTGTATATTTGTGAGGTTGAAGAAAGGCAATAAAAATATCTGGTATCATTAAATGACAGCGTGAATAAAAATATTTGTGAGGTTGTGATGATTAAACGATATTGAAATTAAATATACAAGTGATAATAAGATAATAAAATTCCTTTGAAAAAAAGATAATAAAATTAAATGGAACCTCCTTAAAAAATTAAATGGAATGGTTCAAAAAAATAAAATAAAATAAATTTAAATGGAAGAAAAAAAGCATATTGAAATATAATATTAAAAAAAAAAAAAAGGTTCCCAACGTGAGTTGAAAAGAGGTGCTCGTGAAATAAATTATCGAGAAATAGTTTTTTAAAGTAACCTTCAACAACTTTTGGCTAAAGCTCATTCCATTCAATTTTAGGCATTCAAAAAAGTATTTTTTTTAGTAAGTACTTAATTGATATTGTGTTTGGCCTAACTTCTCCTTAAAAATGTAGAGAAATTGGAAAAAAGCCGGGTCAAACGATACCTTAATCTCCCACAACGGCAATATAGAAGCAACTGAATTTAGGATTATTTTTATTCTTATAAAATAAATGTAAAATAAAAAAAAATATAAAATAAATAAAAAAGAATAAAAAAGAAAATAATTAGAAAATAATAAAAAAGATAATAATTTGGATGAGGTGGCACTTTCCAAGGTTAATGGAGCATGGAATTACCAAATTACCCCTCCTAAGGGCAAAATTGGAAATTCATATGGCATCAATTTTATTAAATATTAAATATAAAAATAGTTAATAATAAATAATAGATATTATCAAACCAATATAGAAACACCATAGTGCACACGCCTCAAAGCATCTCATTAGTTAGTCTTTGGTTGTAAACTTGCATAGCATGTAAAGTACATAGAGTGTATATAAATATCATGTAAACTCAGTTCTTCATTGCTAATAAGAATTACATCTTCATAATCATATCAGAAAATCTAAAGCTTGCAGTGAAAACAATCACTACTAAGCTAACAAATAGCAAAATCAACAACGTGTCGGTAAATGACGGCATTCTTGATGATGCTGAAGATATGCATGAGGAAATTCTTGATGTTGCTGAAGTTATAAGATTATAAGTTATATGGTTGTATTTCAAGGTATACTTTCCTGATCCATGATTAATTTTAACATCAAACGCCGCTGAAGTCGGTAGTCCTTCAATTTGAACTTGGGAGATACTGCACCATAGTAATTAAATTTATCATTGATGGAAAATAGATAACAATTTTGTGAAGCTATGGTTCTTGATCCCATGAAAATAACATCAGGATAAATTATCATAATCAATCAAAGTAAAAGTATGAAAGTTTGATTAATTATTATCTTTTATTATATGTTGAATTTTTACCAAAACCCTTGACAAACTTGACAAAACTATTGAATGGCCATAGATGTCATGAGATTGATAATTATTCAAGCACATGAAAAATTGATAAGAATTTGAATTGAAAATAAGAAATCCTATTATTGATTGAAAAACAAAGACTCACTAACTCGAAGCCGAAAAGTAAACCCTAACTCCCTATCACACACTTTATATACCTCATCTCTAAGGTTATTTGGGGTTTTCTCTTAGAGAAATTCTAACTTGGACACAACCCCAAATTAATTTTATTTGGACACACTCACAAATGGAGAAAAATTAAAAAAGAATGACTTTGAATGATGTGATTAAATAATTTTTCTTTACATTTGTGTGTGTGTGTGACCAAATAAATTTGATTTGGACTTGCGACCATGTAAGAGTTGCTTTTTGGGTGTATCGAGAACCCACACTAAAAAGTATTGAGCCAATTAAATACTCAACTAAACATCCCATACTACACGATGTGGAACTTCGACAACCCATAATACCCAAGTTCATCAGAGAGCATAAACAAAATTTAAGAGTGGACAAATGAAAAGGAATTTGTCAATAATGTCCAAACAACATTCATTTAGTGAGATAGCTTGATAGAATATGTGTGAGAAACAAACCCTATTTCAAACGTGGATCCTTTTTTTTTAACTCTACCAAGCAGTTCCACTAGCAGCACACCTCCATTGCACAGAGCAGGTTCAGGTAGTTCCAATTCTTGCCACGGCTTTTCCTGTACAGTATTAAACCAGCAAATTTCAAGTTTCAAACATATGAATATGAACAGACTATTGTGTTCTAAAACATGAATTATGCCACACGTTAAGTGATAAGTAATCAAGCATTTATGCCATGGAACATTAACATTGTCACTTTCTCCAGTCTCATATTCCAAAATAAATAACTAAGGAATAAAGAATATGTACCCGGAAGAGAAAGAACCGAGAAATCTAAGGAATACGGAGTATATACCAAGAAAGTTTATCAGATCACAAATAAAACAAAATAAAAGGACATTATTCTATTACCATGGATGATATATTCCCCCTTCAAAATTTCACCTTTTACAAATGTATCACTGTTCTCTTTACCATTATGCTATTAATTGAGCTAAATTAATGTTGTGCATGAAGTGTCACCTTAACGGTAGGAGTCTGATCTTATAAACTCAAAGATCAGTTCAAATCCCCTTGGAGACGGTTGTAAAATAATAGTGTCACTTCAATTAACAAAAGCTAAGTCCCTACTCATAATATTACACAACAAGTGTGAAGAAGATAACTTGGAGAGCAAGCAAGATAGTTTAGCTTAGTGATTAGAGATTATTAGATGCAGTCACTCTATCTTAGCTATAGTGTACCCTCCATCATCTATAAATAAGCTTGTAAACACTTATCAGATTAATGAGAATTTTACTTTTATTCATTTTGTTCTACTTCATAATATGGTATCGGTTTCTCTCTTTGAGAGAGAGAGTTTGTTACGATCCAATCCTATCCGTTTTCCGCCATTGAAGCTTGAAGCTCAAGCTTCTTCATTTCTCTGTTTTTCTTCATTTCACTAGTGATCCGTTCTCGTTTCACTTGATTCTTCTTGTTTCTGTTCTCAATTTCTTGTTGAGATTCTTCTTTTCTTCACGTTTCGCGTGAATTGTTACTTCCTTATCTTCAATTCTTTGAATTTTTCTTGTTCGTCATGGTGCGCAATCAACAAGCTAGTCAAGTCACTGAATCTCCGTTCTATGTTCATCCTAGTGAAGGTCCTCATTCTGTGTTAATTTCCCCCAAATTCAGTGGTTCCAATTATCTTGAGTGGAGTAGATCCATGCAGCGTGCTCTTGGTACGAAGAACAAGCTTTCTTTCATCAATGGATCCTTCCCTGTTCAAGATGATGATGATCTTAACAGAACTGCGTGGGAGAGGTGCAATCACCTCATGCAATCTTGGCTTATTCTTCAGTTTTTGACTCCATTGCACAAACCTTTGTTTTTCATGATACAACTTTTGATGTCTGGCAAGATCTTAAGGAGCGTTTTTCAAAGGTTGATCGCATTAGAATTGCAAATTTACGTTCCTCCATTAATAATCTCAAGCAAGGTTCCAAATCTGTTTTGGAATATTTCACTGAATTGAAAGCATTATGGGAAGAACTTTATTCTCATCGTCCTCTTACCAATTGCACTTGTCCAATTCAGTGTAGATGTGCTGCAATGAGAGTTAACAAAGAGTATAGAATTGAAGATCAGATTATTCAGTTTCTAACTGGCCTGGATGATCAATTTTCGGTTGTGAAGACTCAAGTTCTATTACTTGATCCTTTACCTTCATTGAACAAAGTTTTCTCTTTTATTATTCAAGAAGAGAGCAACAATGTATTGGCTCCTTCTCTTCCTTTTCTTGAAGAAGGTTATGTTCTTGTGAATGCTTCAGATGCTAGAAGACCTCAAGGGCGTGGCAGAGGTTCCTTCAACAAACCTTCTTCTAGATATTGTTCCTTTTGCAATAGATATAATCATACTATTGAGTTTTGTTACCAGAAGCATGGTTTTCCAAACAAACCTAATCCTCATGTTCAATCACAACCTACTGGTCATTCACAAGCTAATGCTTCTTCAGCTGAATCTTCTGATGCAAGCAATGTTTCTGGTGGTATTGGCAATGTTTATGGTGATATTGGTTTGGCTCAGGATAAGATTGATCAACTCGTATCATTGCTTCAACAAGCACATTTGTTCTCCTCAGTTCCCACTCCTCCTCCTGGCCCCATTACCAATCACATAAGTGTTTCCCTTCACATCACTTCTTGATACACTGCTTCATCCTCTTCCGCAGGTATATACAATGTGAATTCATGTTCTTTACCTTCTCATTCTTATTGGCTTCTTGATTCAGGTGCTAATGAGCATATTTGTAGTTATTTACCTCATTTTACATCTCTTTACCCCATTAAACCTGTTAATGTTACTTTGCCTAATAACACTACTGTTGACATTGATCAAGCGGGTACTATCATTTTTAGTCCTCAATTTTATCTTACCAATGTTCTATATTCTCCAACTTTCAAGTTGAACCTTATGTCTGTTGCTAAGGTGTGTTAGTCTCTATCATGTGTTTTTCATTTCTCTGTTAAACAATGTATTATACAGGACAAAACATCATTGAAGATGATTGGTTTGGCTAGTGAACAAGATGGCTTATACAAGTTTCATAGTTCAAATTTAGCTTCTATCAATTTCATTTCTAGCACAATATATGTACCCTGTACTTCTGTTTCTACTGTTACTTGTAATTCAAGTCATTCTATTCCTGTTAAGGCCTTATGGCATTTTAGATTGGGACATTTATCTCATCAAAGAATGGATAAAATGTCATCTTTGAACTCTTCAATAATTAATGATAATAAAGCAACATGTGACATTTGCCAAACAAAAACATATTCCTTTTACTTCCAGTTTATCTCATGCATCTTCCAATTTTGAATTGTTGCATCTTGACATATGAGGTCCTTTGTCTATTCCTTTTGTTCATGGTCACTGTACAGCCCAATTTTCGCTAGATTATTTTTTAATTGTTTTAATGTGTGATTAATTGCCTCTATGTGTATTTTGGTTGAGATTAGTGGGCTTCGGTGTTAGAAGGGTAATTTAGTAATTTCACGATAAAGATTATTTTAATGCTTAGGTGAGAGCCATTGTTATTTTATTAAGTTACTAGTGGGTTGTAGTAATTTATTTTATAACCGGTAAGTGATCGTTATTATTATTATTTTTAACTGTTAATAGATAGAAACTTTGGGGGCTAGTTTATAAGTGTTGAGAGCCTATTAAGACATTGAGGAGTTGAAGTCCAATTGTGTAAGAACTATATAAGCATTAGTCATTAAAGAAAATAGGGTTACACAATCATTTTCATAAGTTTTGGAAGAGGTAGAGAGAGAAAGAGGCAAGAGGAGGAGAAGAGGGTTATAGAGAAAAGCTTGAAGAACCAAGAAGAGCTAGGGATTCTAGGAGCTTGATTGAAGCTTTTGCTAGGATTATTGCTTATTGAGGTAAGGGGGTTAGATTTCATTCACAATCTCTTAGTTTAATCTCTTCTCTGATTCTATGCAAAAGTGCTTATTTGAAATAAGTGATTATTGTGAACTTAATTGTTGAAATTCGTGCTCTTGTTTTAGTGATATATTTGAGTAGTTGAATTTGATGATAATTGAGTTGTTGATGAAGAATTTGCATGTTCATGATGTATATAAATGAGTAGTTTGTGAGTTATGCTCAATTGATGAATTGTGACATGTTGTTGTTGATTTGTGGTGGAATTCATGACTATGTGATGAAGTTGTTGTTCTTTAATGAGTTTGAACAAAAATGGGTTGATTATGATTTTGGTGTGAACTTAATAATTTGAATCGGTGTAAGTGGGTATTACAAGTGTTATGACCCTAGACAATGTTTTGAATTGATTTGGAAGTGTTGTGCTTGAGTTTAGTGATTTAAGAGTGATTCTTAAGTGAAAAGCGCATTGTTAAACTGATTTTTGAATTGTTTTGAAGCCCAAAATCGGCTACCGAATTGCCAAAATCGGCCACCGATTTCTGAGCTGTTTTTCCAGTTTTGGTTCGACAAAAATTGGGCCCCGAGTGTTGCAATTCGGCCACCGATTTTCTGGAAAACATTCACATTTTTCGTCCTTTTCTGTTTTGAATTGGCTTTTGGTGTAAACATGAAAGTTTTATATAATTTTGTTAGCTTTCCATTGGCTTTGGTTTGACTTGAAAATGATTTTTAGATTTTGAGTTATGATGAAAACACTCAAAGGAGGTCTTGGTGAAATTTTATGAAAATTCCGCATAACTATTTCTAAGTCAACCCAAATCTTATGGAATGTTTCCAAACCTCAAAACTAGAAGTACTAGGAGTTTAATTAATAGGTTTAAAAGTATTTAAGCTATGTCTTGTTGAACCTAACTGGGTTTTGTTTTGAAAATGATTTGGTCTTGCAATATAGAAGAAATGATACGAACTTATCGTAACTTTATGATTTTGATGATTTTGTCGTAGTCGGCCGGTGAAACGCACATGTATATACAACTACACTCATATGTGACCTAAGTGTATACATAGTCGAGGCCCTAGAGTTTGTTTACTTGGTTTTAGTCCAATTGTTTCAATTATTTTCAAGTTGTAAAATGAGAAACGAACTTTGTCGAAAATGGTTTTGTAAAGCCGATTACCTTATAAATCTTTCGTGAATAGATTTATATGATTATATGAAGATATGTGAATGATTGTTAGGTGTGAATATGATGTTTATCATAAGGTGTTGTATTTTCTCATTTACTTGGATTATGAGAAATAGTATGATGTTGTTGAATTATATGATAAAGTCAATGTTGGTGAATACATATATGTTGAATGATTGTGATATTCTTGGTGAATACATATATGTTACTTGATTGTGATATTGTTGGTGAATGCATATATGTTAAGTGATGGTGATTTTGTTGGTGATTACATATATGCTAAATGATTGATAATGATGTGGTGATGACTCTTAATTCAATTATGACTTGATTGATTGTGTGGACTTAAATACTTGACAATGCAATTGTTGTTGAAGTTGATCAACGTAAATGATGGTGTACTTTTACATTGTTGTTGGTGGATATTTATGTTGGAGATTTTGCATTATTAGGTCTTTACTGGTATGTCCATGCATCATAAATCATATTGAGTCATATGAGAAATGTATAAGGAGGTGTACTTTTACATAGTTGAATCGTAAGAGGAGGTGTACTCTTACATAAGATGTACGGTTGGCATCTAGTTGTCGGTGATATGGTACCACATGCATGTAAGTGTCGTATATAGGTGCATATCATATTGACATGAGTCTTAAGTGTTGTATGTGAATGATGGTTGTTGTTGGTAAGTGTGTTTGATGAATATATACTCGTGACATTATAATTGTTGTGTGTATATGCATATGAAAGTTAATTGCTCTTGATAATGAATTGAGACTTAATTTGATTCATTTATGTCAAACTGTTTATGTTGATTATGATTGATGTGAAGCTTACCCCTAGTGGTTTTGACCGCCTACCTGTTTGTATGAATGGGTAGACGGAGTGAAGGAGTAGTTTGCTTTTGGTGAGTGCTTGGATAGCAGAAGCTAATCTCCGTTATTGTTTCTTGGAGTCTTAGATTAGGCTCTGATTAGGACGTCGGTCTTCATGTTTTTGTTGGATTTATTTGTTATTGAGATTTGACTCATATGTCGGGATTTGGAGATTTTATATGATGATGTATATTGATCTCATGGAATGTATACTTTGGAGATGTATGATTTATATTCGTTGCGACTATTGAGAATTTATATATGCATGCTAAATTTGTTTTTGTTGATGACGTAGCGTCTATTTCTTGAATTTATGCTTTATTCGCGTGTTTTATCGCTTTAATAGAAATAGGGCGTTACAGTCACAAATATTTTCTAACTATTGTTGATGATCATAGTAGATTTCTATGGATCATATTACTTAAATCTAAAGCAGAAGCTGCTAATCATGTCAAATCCTTTATTACCATGATCGAAAACCAGTTTCAAGTCACCCCAAAATTTATCAGGTCTGACAATGGTCCTGAGTTCATGCTTTCTGAATTTTATGCTTCTCTTGGTATATTAAATCAAAAATCTTGTGTTGAAACTGCTCAATAAAATGCCAGAGTTGAAAGAAAACACCAACATATTCTTAATGTTGGCAGAGCCCTCCTTTTTCAATCCAAACTTCCATCTTCATATTGGTCTTATGCCATACTTCGTGCAGTTTTTCTTATCAATAGAATCACTACTCCAATTCTTCAAAACCAATCCCCTTTTCAAGTTTTATATAATAAACTTCTTGATATTTCTTCTTTCAAAGTGTTTGGTTGTTTGTGTTATGCATCATCTTTACAAGTTCATAGAACTAAACTGCATCCCAGAGCTAGAAAGTCTATTTTCCTTGGTTATAAATCTGGTTACAAAGGTTTCACTCTCTTAGACATGCATTCTAGAGATATCTTTAT
>Ga0315915_1003221_pt1 | contig 20784 bp, 15 predicted proteins | sample MpolbnodulesMG_FD_207738 | JGI IMG/M metagenome (GOLD analysis project Ga0315915, IMG submission 207738) | Medicago polymorpha root nodule microbial communities from Los Angeles, California, United States - branched nodules | ecosystem: Host-associated > Plants > Roots > Nodule | place: USA... | reverse complement strand
GGAGACAATGCAAACTGCAGGGGATAGATAAAACAACAAGTCTACAAATATAGAGAACACTAAAACCAGACATAAAAAAAAAAAAACTTCACTGTTCCCAGAAAAACATAAGTAGAAGGAAGAAAAAACAGATTAACATACTTCAGGCAATACACCATTCTCTTCAAAAATATCAAGCATTGCTAGAATATCATCATCATCATTATTAACAGCTTGATTGTCTGGATATGAATCATTTGCAGGGTCGGGTGCAGGCAATACACTGTTGTCTTTGAAAATATCAAGCATTGCTAGAATATCGTCATCATCATTATTAACAGCTTGATTGTCTGGATATGAATCATTTGCAGGGTCGGGCAAAGGCATCAATCCTATTTCACATGAACTCGCAAGGTCAGGGGACAGCATAAATTCTGTTTGACATGAATTTGCAGGGTCGGAAGCAGGCATAAATCCTGTTTGACAAGAATTCACAGGGTCTGGATAAGGCATAAATTCTGTTTGACATGAATTTGCAGGGTCGGAAGCAGGCATAAATCCTGTTTGACAAGAATTCACAGGGTCTGGATAAGGCATAAATCCTGTTTGACAAGAATTTGAAGGGTCAGGAGAAGGCGTCAATCCTGTTTGACATGAATTTGCTGGGTTGGGAGACGGCATAAATCCTCCTGTTTGACAAGAATTCACAGGGTCTGGATAAGGCTTCAATCCTGTTTGACATGGATTTGCAGGGTCAGGAGAAGGTGTCAATCCTGTTTGACATGAATTTGTTCGGTCCGGAGAAGGCACTAATTCTGATTGACACGGCATGGATATTGAACCAATATATTCACTAGTTTGGAGATTCTGATCATTTAGAACAGAACAATTAGATGTCACAGGCAAACTGGGAACTAGTGCAGCCGATTCAGCAAAAGGTATTCCTACTTCATCATCACTCCAGTCTTCCTCATTAAATGGTCTCCCATATTGCGCCCCATTTCTAGGACCAGGACCCTCTTTTTGAAATACCTTACAGATCACGTAGGAATCCTGTCATACCAAGAGAACTTGTTAAAAACATATTCACAACGAGAATATGATGGAAAAATTCTCAAAAAATTAAAAGAAAGCGAGAAGGGATACCAACTTTGTCGTGTTAAAACAGCAAATCTCATTTTGGGTGTTAGTCAAAACATGAAATAACATAATTCTATTTCAAGGGTTCAACTATTCGAAAGTAAAAAATGTGCTTTATAAGGTAAGGTAAAACCAGTGATTAGATATAACTAAAGAAATAACATAACTCTATTTCAAGGATTATCCTTCATGCAAAACTATCATGAACTAAACTGCAATCAATTATTAGAAGTTAAAACTCCACATTTCACCCTTTGAAGGATAACCCTGGCATCAGGGGCGAATCCTTTTACAGGTAAGGGGTAGCTTTGGCTACCCCAAATTTTTTATTTATATTGAATAACTTAGTATATTAATATAGCTAGCTACCTCAAACAAATTTATTTGTAAAAACTTAGCATAAATTAAAAGGTTAAAAAATAATTACTTGAATAATAAACTTATTTGTCTTATATTTTGACATTTCGGTCTCTACAACTACAGTGAAAGCATTTTTAACAGTAAAAGTTTTGAATAGCCAAACAAAATGAACGATAGTTTAATACAAATAGCTTATTTGTTGGCGTTGAAAAATAAACTGTTAGTCTATTTAGCAAATATTCAATTATGAATATATTTGTCTCCTTGAAGCCTAAGTTTATAGAGATTAAACATATTTAACCCTTAAATTTAATCTATAAAATTTTTAAATAGATAATTTTCTTTGCCTAAAAAAATCTTTGTAATTGGCCCCTCATAAAAATTACTCTAGCTTAGCCGCTGCCTGGCATTTAAAGAAGTTGTGTCCTTTAATGTCATTAGTGACACAATAGGTGGAGACATGAATACAAATGTAAATTTGAGCATCAAAAGCATATTCCGGTCTTATTGTTACATTGAAAAGGAGGAATATATGCCAATGGTATCAAGACTACAAGTAAAAGGTATGTTATATGCATTTACAGACAAAGGCACAATTACGAATCTGCCACATATTCACCACTTCAATATGCGGCAACTGATACACATATATCTCCATATAAAGCTCATACAAAACAACTAAGAAAGAAATGACTACCTGAACAATTTGTTTGTCAGCCAAGTCCTTATCTTCAAGCCTATACTCATGCATAACCCAATTGGTTCGATCACCACGAGGTGATTTTCCAGTGTGAAATATTAGGGTTTTAATCATCCCCACAGTTTGATTATTCTGTTGAACAGCTCTATCTTGACCAGTAGCTTTCCAAAACCCAATTTCCGTAGCTCTTTTCATCCTTGGCCCACTTCGATACTTCTTTTCAATCGGACAGAAAAAGTACCACTCCAAATCCCCGTTTTGGAGATAAGATAATTCTGAAAAACAAACAAACAAAAAACAGAAACTTAATCAAACCAAACACATGAACACACATGGAAAAAACACTATACTAAATTGGTGATAAAAACTACCTGGGAGATCCCAAGGAGCGTATTTGTATATGTCAAGTTCAGCAATGACATCATTATGAAACTTTTTTCCCAACACTTTCCTCTTAAGAAAGTATTTAATCAATTCAACTCCCGTTGGAGAGAATCGAAATCCAGGTATCAATTTCGGTATAGCCATCAAATTCAATCACAAAATTCAACAATTATTGAATCAAATCACCAATGAGGTTGTTTGTTGTCGTAGCGAACAAACAACCTCGTATCACAGAAAACGATTAATATAACTTCAGAATGAGTGAATCAAGTGCGTTACTATAAGAGCGAAAGAGAAAAAATAAGAATGAAATGAAAGAGAGATTTTTAAGAGAGAAAAACGAAAACCCTAAATTTGAAAATTGATCAAGTCCAATGACGAAAGATGATTTTGAAAGAACACCAAAGTCTGCCAAGGTTCATAAAGCAAAAACGGTGGCGAACGGAAGAAAACGATGATGCACTTTTGAGAAGGTATAGAGTCATCGGCAAACCCTAAATCGGAGATCGAATGATTTCAATCGAAGAGAGCGAAAACATAAATCGGAAATCGTTTCTAAGAATGTAAAGAGTGAAGGAAGGAGTGTGGGGTTTCTCGCTTATATAGGGTTTTATTTTATATTTTGATTTTTTAGACTTTTTTTATTATTTTTTTAAGGGAAGTTTTTTATTTTATCATTGGTCTTCAGACGGAGTAAATTACGAATAATAATTTTTAAAAAATTTTGATTTTAATTTTAATTTTGATTTTGATTTAAATTTATATATAATTTTTTTACACTTTTATATTATAACAAACTGTATTTATCTTGTTATTAAAAAAAATAAATTATAATTATTTTTTCAAATAACATGAACAATATTTTTTTATTTTTGGTAACAGAATGACATCAAAAATAATAAAGGGCCATCCAACTAAGTTGGTATCCTACTTTAATCTTTCGCCAATTGTTCTTGTATATTATTATTAAAAAAAAAAAAGGAAATTACATAAAAATTAAGGGACATAAAACCTGACCCAGTTAATCCATGGGAACCAACCCTAACAGGTAATGCACAAAAAAAAGAACACCACAGTGGATCCAACCCTAATCAATATCAGGTAGGTCTATAATTTGATGAATGAACCGACCGCCAACAAAAACACGGATCACGTACCATCAATTCCTTACAACAACGACATCAAGCTTTAGCAACTCTTTCGAGTTCACACAATCCCGTGTCAAACAAAGGGATGACTAGGATACGAAACCCAAAACAAACACTATCCAGAATAGAGTAATGAGTAGGTGTTTGGAACATCTAAGTTGGCATATGAATCGTCTGTCAACGCAAAAACAATTCAAGTTCCATAAACTCCCTGCAAAGCAGCATCAAGCCTTAATCGCCCTTTCGATCCAAACCATCCATTGTCGAATAGAAGCATTCCAACAAATCTCTAGTTACCAAGACAGTCCGTTGGAGAATCATCCCAATGAATTCGAGCAGAACAACAATCAATCACGTTTCAACACAAACTCAAAAGGATTAGCAGACCCAAATATGAATGGAACCCTTACCAGAAACACGACCCATCCACCCATAAGAACCTAGACCAGCCGCCGCCGCCGTGGAACGCCCCAAATGTGAACCACGAACATAGGTAGCGTCGGTATATGCTTGTCTTTTTTGTCAGTGCTTATATTGTTGGTGAATGACACCAACAATATAACAAACAAATATTTCTAAAAAAAAACAATATAACAATTATAAGATATATTCTTATCATTTTTAATCTTGAATGACAACAAAAATATATCATTTTCATATGCAAATTTGTCTAGGAGTGAGTATAATTGGAATTGAAAAAGGCAGCCCAAAACAATGTTTTCTATTTATATATAGTATAGACTATGGGCAATAAAAGTTTGAGCTTATGAAAACAATTTATTAGTTTACGATGTTGATTACAAAAACATCGTATGGCTCATTTATAAGTTGTTTTTAGCTTATGAAAACAATTATAATATATATAAATAAATGATTTAACTTTATTTTATTTTTTGTTACAGAAATAATTTTATAGATAAGTATCTATATGATAAGTGTTTATATTACTTATGCTTAATTAAATTGGTTATTCAACCAGATCCCTGGTGTATATAACTAACCAAAACGACTTTGAAAGTTACACCCTTCGTAGCAACGAAGAGCAAGGGATCAAAAAGTTAAATGTTTTTAATCAAAGTTTTAGATCAAATATATGATTTTTTTTAATCCACTTTACAATATTCACTGAGGATACAAATCGATAAATTTATTTACAAGAGCATTGTCTAACATTGATGGACTTGGAACCTTGATGTCGGTCATCCATACATTCAGATATTTGGAACGTTAGTAGTCGCTCAATCAAAAGATCGAACGGTTATAATTCAAGTTCACTGTATTTAAATAAAAAAAATTAACCATATGATTTTGAACGAACGGGTTCCACACACTGAAGGTGAACATTTCTATCAACTGTGATTCAAATTTTGGTTCACCACTTCACCAGAGTCTTGCCTAACCTCTTCCACTAAACTAGACGTAGGTTCTTCAGTAACTTATTACCCAAAATTTTCTTAATGTATGATCATCCAAGGAAAAGTTTTTTTTTTTTCTAAATAAGGAAAAGTGTTGAATGTTCTTATTTTAAAGGGATGAATAGTGTTAAATGTAGCTTTAGTGAATGATATATCTTTTTATATCCTTACCAAAAGCATAACCCATATATTTAAGTTTTAAACTTTACCCAACAATTTTAGATCTTACAGTTGGTAATTTAAGTGTTTAGAACTGTATATATTATTTATTGTAAAAAAAAAAATGAACATTTATTTTTTTCTTAGGTCAGAACTATTTATATTGGTAACATAGAAAATTTTATAAAACACAAGAATAAACGAGTATAAGATAAACGAGTATAACCCATTTTCTCTACAAAACCCTTTTTTTTTTCTCTGTAAAAAACCAGTATTTTATCTCTCAAAGATTGCATTAGAATGAACACTTAACCTCCTTTGTATTTCAATCAATTTCAGTGTTTTTAAATTTTGCCTTAATAAGCTTTTTCACTTGGGTCCAATTATAAACCGAATTTTGCCTCATGTTTGCCTTGAAAGTCATTTTGAAATGGAAGGGGAGAGGGCTGCAATGCACATAACTATCAATTCACAGGAAAAGTAAAACTGTGATCCAGAAACGATGTCATCAAACCTTACTAATTTTACATTACAGATATGAAGGTGAAACAAATTTCACCAAGAAAATGTCAATTACACAGGTTACAATCAAACATCATTGAAGAATTTTGGTCACGATTCTCCAAGTAAAGTATTGAAGAATCAACTCTGGGAAGATAGCCACCATTGAACAGCTGAGATCAAGAATAAATTACAGCGAGAGCAGTTGGCCAACACCGATGGTCTGCCCATGATCCGCTTCATACGGTCTTTCAAATTGTACAAGGTCAGTATCTGTTCAACACTTTCAGCACACCACAAGACTGTAGATGAATCAGTCGGTTTACCCAGAGCCCATCTCGACATCCAATTCAAATTTGATCCGTCACACTAAAAATCACTGTACACTGCATTATCAGCATTTAGGAGGCTAATGCAACTTCTCCAAGCAGCAGAGCTCCATTAACATGGAACGAAGGGGAAAATAAAAAAGATCAGGCTTCTGTATATTTAAACCTGGTTTTTGACAAGTTGGATCTTCATTGTACCAGGAGAAAATGAGGCAGCATCCCACCACCTATTAGTCCTTCCTTCCCTCCCTCAAAAACATAAGTCATTTAATAACGAACCAACCATTCCCACTAGTGACCTCTAAATGTAATGCTAACTGACGAGCGTTCACCGTGCAAGCTTTGACCAAAATGGAACAACCAATATATCAACAATGTCAAATTATCTCACAATATTCCATTCAAAACCCTCTGATAATAATCATACTGCCGTGTTCTCCAAGCATCAAGGCTGCTGCTAATAAGAGAAAGAACCAAGGAGACACATTGCTGCCAAAAAAAATACAGTACAATACCATCAAAATCACATCCAAAACATCTTGCAGTTAAGAAGACAAACAACAGTAATATTGGAACCTCTTCTGTTAAACTGAGATGGAATCGCTTTCGTAAGTTCTGTATTGTACGTATACCACCTTTAAAGCAGGGAAAACCCGAATCCTGATACCAACATAACCATAAAAAGAAAAGGTTCAGCAAAATCCAATAATATATGTACAAGTATTAATGAAGAATTTCAAAAGAAAAAATATGTGAAACATCGTATACTTTTGCTAGTTTGAGTGGGGTGGGGGGGCAGGGGTTGAAATAATGTAAATTGGGTAGTTATGGTCATACAATATAAATGTAGCAAGCATGGTAACATAAATCTTTGTATTCAATGTGATTCAGTGTGTGTGTTTAAGTGAGCTCCATTTATTTCATATTTTCAGTCAGTAAACAGTTCACAAGGTTGCTTGTGAAAAACGTAATCTTGGCTATCCATCTTACTGTTCTAAGAAGCTGGAAGTACAGATTATGATGAGACAAAGAACATGGGCAGACGACATATTAGATGACCATAGAACTGCATAAAGCTGACATTTATATTACCTGCAACATCTCAACAAGAAGAATAATACGCTCAGCATGCTTGCGGCAAGTGAGGAAGCCTTGAATGCATAAAACCTGGATTACATGGACAAAGCAACGTGACAACTTTAGTGCTGAGAATAGCATGTCATATGCAATCACTTAGAGAAAGATCAGAAAGTTTTTATCAGCACCTTAAAATAATCAAAGAACTCGCTTGGCACACCCTCAGCGTCAGAATCCATAACCTAGCATAATCACATTATTGTTACCATCATATTGACACTTGAAACAGGGTGTATAATAAAATAATAGGTAAAAAATATGGTTTACCTCAAGAAGCTCACGTGTTAATTTAAAAGGTGCACTTTCAAAATTAACCCCACCAGGTGAATTGGATAGCATGAAGCCAAAATCAATATGTATGATATGACCTTCTTCGTCCAATAGGAGGTTCCCGTTATGCCTATCTTTCACCTTGTTAACAAGACAGGAAAAAGAGTCGGAAGAATGCAAAGCATTCAATAATAATAAACAGCACAGTGATATCATTCAAAATGTTACTTGAGTAAAGCACCAATTAATAAAGTTCCTCACCTGCAGAAAGTAGCACACCAGGGAATATCCTGCCATACTCTCGACAAAGTTTCTCTGAGACAAAGAAAGTATCCAAATTATGAAAGTAAAGCAGAAATACAGAATATACAAATGGGAAAGGGGGAGCGACATAAAAAGCAAAACATAATATATACTCGCAGAACGAATGCCCAATCCAGAAATCATTACAAAGTATAAGATGAAGAAGTTTAGTCTATAAATAGATTAATGTATCTGCATCTCTAAATTACCTGGGCAAGTTTAAAACTTGGAGAATTTTCTTCATATTTAGCATCGAAGAATTCACGTAAACTCGAGATGTTGGGATATCTACTTTTGATTGAGTGTAGAGAAGCCTAGAAAACATTAATGTTTTTATTAACATAGGAAAAATCTTTGACATTTCAATATATTTGAAATGTGTGAGCACAGAACTACCGTATCTGGAATTGTTTCAATGAGAGCGGTATAAGAAGAAGTACACAAAACTTCATAAGGGCGCAGCCAAAGCGGTAGACCAGCTTCTTGGAAAATATCTAGCATAAAAAGATTCAAAACCCAGTGATTTTAAGCAAAGCGTATTGAAGCAGAGACTTTTGCATACTGGTTTATATGTGCATCAGAACATAATAAAAAGAGATATTAGACATGCATTCATGCTTCAGTACATATTTCCACTTTAATTTGAAACTATTGCATTGAAAACTGCAACCAAGTATATAAATCCACATTCCAAAATGAAAATTAAACTGAGATATTAGACATGCATCCTTAGAGCGTTGGCATAATAAAAATGATCCAATCTTTCCTTTATCATTGTCGACATAGAACAAATTCACAGGATTGGAAATGACAACAGCCCAGAAGTAAAGTGGACCCAATACCATAATCTTGTGGGAGAACTCGTTTACCTAGCCCACATTAGGTCAGACATCACACATGTAGTAAGTATAGTAAATCAATTTATGCATGACCAACAGGAGTGGCATTTACAAACAGCGAATAGAATTCTTCAGTATTGAAGGGAGGTCCAGGAAGATGGCTGTTATTCAAGAAGAAACGAAAATTGCACATGGAAGTATATACAGATACAAACTATGCATGATCCATTGCAGATAGGAGGTCCACCTAGAGTCTTACATGTTCTGGGAGGAATAAAATCAAATAACAGGGAAATCAACCATGGGAGCTTTCTAATTGGAAGAAACTTTTTTCCAATAAAACATCAATGGAAGAAAAATGATTAATTTCTGCACATGAAGAAAGAAAACAAAAGATTTGATAGACCACCTACCATAGAAGTGAGAAATAAGTTGAACAGCCAGATGCTCCTGCCTGCAATCATCTCCACTCTTTACAATAATCTATATAAAAAAAAAGGGAAAAATGCACCAACATGCTCAAAAGAATTGTCATATAAAGTAATGAGGCACGTGTTTGAAAAAGAAACAACAAATACCCTATATAGAACAAAAGCCAACTGTTCTTTACAGAGTCATACCAATAATCACAAAAAGAAACATGATACTTGTAGCTTTTGACACAAGAAATTGTTGCTTAAATTCAATATGTGAATTCTTTATTAACAAGTGCAATTCGGATATACTTACATAAAATCTCACTACATAAATAGAGTAGGAGAACTAATTCATTAATAGCTGTATATAGATTTTTTTTTTCTTTGCTTCTCCTCTCTGACAGAGAAAACCCTGTGGAGAGTAATAGCTGTATATAGATAACATTCATTAATAGCCCATTCCTAAGAGTCTTTAATCCTAAAACCTGTGATGCAATGTAAATTTTCAAGCGTTATTATAAAAAATTGTTTGATTGCAATATTCTTCAGCCTATGAGTCTATGAAGGAATGCACTGATCCTCAAGTAAGAGTGTGAATTTTAACAGAACAACATTCTCAACCCCAACCAGAAACTAAGATCCTGTTTATGAAGTCAACCTTGACTGTCAAATTTTCAACTAGAAATTTATTGCGGAAATGAACAGATTTTTATTGTAACAAATGGAACGATTTTCTATAAGATGGTATAATGTCATCGATCGAGATATCCTTGGATACATTTATTTTTTGTTATGCAAACATAATACCACTTATTAATGTATATATTGAGTTCATATCTGCATGAATTTCCAAAACAGTAACCAACTAACTGCATATAAAGCCAATTCTTGTGCTTAAAATACACGCTTACCGACCGCAAGTCCCAACCAGGTAACTTCCCGTATATAGAAGCCTTGCGTACTCTATCTTTCTTTGCCTCCCAAAGTTCACCAGACAAGGCATCACTGGCTTTGGGGGTAATTCCATTAGCCTGTTAGGAGGGAATCATATCAAACGATAACTCATCAACCTTTAAGCTAAGTAAAATCAAACTGTAATAATTATGTCTTACCCTCAGTTGTGAATCTGATGAGTCTTGGCCAGCACCTTTCAAAGGGAGTCCAAGAGGCGCTTCTCCTTTTGCTGCCGCGGCCTACCAAAGGTTCAAATATTGGCAATAAAATTAAAATGTTAATAAAAGCAAGAAACATTTTCTCTGCACAATTACAACGAGGGGGAAAAAAAAAAGAGCACGGTAGTTATTTAGTACAATAAGTTTATTCATTTAGTGGTTGTTATTTGTATCCTTATTGTAACTGTAACCATAATGAACAGGAGTAAATTTAAACGTTAAACGTTAACTGGCAAATGCCCAACAAAGACAGGAGAAAAAAAACAAATGAATCCGTAAACTCTAAAGTGTATGGCACATGTAAACTCTAAAATGCAAGCATTGCACAACCTAAAACGAAAGAAATCAATGTCTTATTGACCCAATGATTGATGAAAATCCAAGACATTGATTTCTTTCATCTTAGGTTGTGCAATGCTTGGACGAGATAAATATATTATTACGTCATTCATCCATGCCATAAAGATTTGACCAAGTTTTATGTTGTGAGGCCTAACACAACCCTCTCATTTTATTCAAGCTTGAGACCGGCTATTTATAGCACAAGACACAAAGGTAGGATTTTGGAAGAGATAGGTATATGACAAATAACTTGTTGTGGATACAGGGCTGACCTTTTTTTTACCAATTCTGGCAACAAATTAAGACTCAAAAAACATCAGTTGAAAATTACATTAAAGGAATGCGAATAGCATATCAATAGTGTTGAAATTTGGGCCTAACTCATTCTTACAAAACTGGCTTGTAAGATGAGGAGTGTCTCCTCTTTATAACCTCTTATGAGAGTCCTATCTATCCAATGTGGGACTTGGGTCATGCCCAGCATTATTGCACTTGGTGCGTGTATAAATGGAGGGTGACCCGAATCAATAGGCTCTGATACCATGTTGAAATTTGGGCTTAAAAGTAAAAAAGCACTGAAAGGCTTACCTTCACTTCTTCTATTGCCACTGTACTTGGAACACGGCGATGTTCCTTTTTCCGAGGTGGTGCTTTATCCTCAATATCTTCCAACCTAACCCCAGGATCAGCTGTCAATACTACTCGTACCCATTCCAGATCACTGTCATGTTCTGCTCCTGATGCTTCATATACACCCTCATTATACCGTGTTTCCACTGACAGATTCAGGCTAACAAATTTTGGCTCAGATACATGAGTCATTGCCTGGTCAATTGCCTGAGCAGTTGATCTGGACATCCTATCATTGCTATTACGGTACACCTCTTGTGCTGTCCATAATGGATAAGCCCAAGGGGGTGGTTTTTGCAAGAAAGCGTCTCCATTTGCCAAAGGAATTCCACCTTGAGAAAGCTTCTGAGAACTGGATGTCTCTTTGAAATTACTATAACAAAAATATGCAGAGAGATAAATATATCAAATCACGTGTTTTTCACTTTACAAATTACTACTCTTCACAATACCGAGGAGTATTATTCAAGTAATACCTTGGCATTTCACATCTCAAAACTTCGATGCATATCATGTAAGGTGCCTTCTCCCGAGAATTCAAGAGAACAGCTTCATCTACAGGCATATGGAGCACGCGATACATGCCCTTTCCCAGTGGGAAACAGACTCCTGGATATATATGATAAGAAATATTCATATAGAAGCAAGAGATCTACTTGTCATAATAAAAGAAAAAGTGGTAACTTGATCTGCAGGCATAAAAAAAATACTAATACATCTTTACAGTAAAGAACAAAAAACTGGCAACAGTTGCAATCACACTAAAGAAAAACTTCTCTACAGATCCTTATAGAAATGGACTGCTGGTAAGAACCATTGAAAAACTACATCAATGACAGATGTCTGGGAAATTCATCAACTTTTCTGCATAAAAAGTTCTGCTGCTTGAAAGAGCAATTATTTTGGCATACCTTGGAAGGCAACAAAAATACACACGTATCGAAATTGGGAAATTTCACTATTTTTTCAGGAGGGAAGAACTGCTTCTAACAACAGGTCATTCATTGTGTTATACATTGAAATGAACAGGAAAATATGCATATAAAGCCTCTGAATCTAAACCAAGAAATGTGGCATTACTGCTACTGAAAAACTCTAGACCACGCTTTCAAAAAAAATAAAATTAACCTGCGCATTTAATATGTACAAAGAAGTAGAGAAATTCATTGCCAAAATTGAACGTGACTCGGATGATATGAATAGAAGTTAAGACATACCTCCAGTATTCTGAACCTCTGTTACATGTACATTGATCTCTCTAAGTGACTAGAAATATAAGAATAAGAAAGGTGTCAGAAACACAGTTATGGAATACATTGGATTTTTGTTGATAACTTCAGTAAAATAGATATAAGTACCAAAAAAACGAAAAATTCCAGAAAATAACCTCTTGAAGAGCACTCTTGCGATCTTCAGTTGGAAATACATCCACTAACCCATAAGATGTGTCACATAATGACTGAACAAACTCCAACGAATCATGGTAAGCCCCTTTACGGAACTGAGATGGATTGATCGGTAATGGGGGCTTTGTGCTAGATTTGTCACTCGGCATTGGGGACCCTGGATGCTTCTGCAAAAGTAATTAAAAATAACCCCACATGAGGCACAAAAACGGGATATATTGGAAATTGCACTTAGTTTAAAACTATAAAACATAAGGCAGACAGTGAAAATAAACTAGAGTTCAGAATGTATCAATACTTGCAGTACTCTTCTCTGAAGTCTGACCTACAACTAGAATCAGATACATCACAAATATGAACCATTTCCAATGCCATGTAATCAAGCGTGCAATAAATCATAAATTTACCATAATACCATCATTTATTTAAATTGTTTTCTTAAGAAATGCACCACATATTTGTGAATGAACTCCCAAAGACACCTTCAATAAAAGCTTAGCTTAAATTATTAAGGAGAAAGCTCGTGAATGACTTAACTACATGCCACATCGACCCCAACACAAAAATACTTAATTGCTGAGACCCGTTTTAACAATGTGCTGCAATGCAATTTTATTTAGAATAACGGAGCAGCAAGGATTTAAGTCCTATATACTTGATCATTAGGCTCTAATACCATGTTATGGGCAACTTCCTAAAAACGTGTTATTTAGGTGGAAGTATATGAATGAATTTATTAAATCTCTAACGAAAACGTTTATCATTTCATAAAAAGTACAATAATTGAATCTAACGTGGATGAGTAAAAGGCATCCCTAATCCTAGAGAACATATTTGTCAATTCAATAAGACTAAACAAGCAATCTGGGAGTTTTTATTTGAAAAGAATGCCAACCAGGGATGACTGTCAATTTATGTAGTTAACCACGTGAAAAAAGTTGGTTTTGATGTTTGCTATGAATATTGAATAGAAAGGGGACGTGCACTTCGCCATTGTTGAACCCAACTGACTTTTCCCAACAATAACACCCTGTTGCAATAAGACCAAATTAAGCTATAGGACCATCTTCACTGCATGTCTAGGAATTCAAAAGCATTCTAATGTTCAGACCTAACTCTTAGGTTTCAGACTATGACGTAAACTCTTAGGTTTCAGACCTAACTTAACCCTACAAAACTGACTTGTAAAGTGAGGATTGCCCAAGTCCTACAAGCACTACATATGCCATATCTTAAACGACGTGAGACTCTCAACACACCTCTCCAAGCCAAGGACTGGACATTGAGAGTGTGGAAAACAGGGCCTCAAACACACACTCACAGACAACACAAGACCAAACATCTGAAACATGGACGAATGCAGGTGGACTAATAAAAGTCTAGCCCAGTAACAGATCAAGTATACTAGGATATGCTTTTATACCATCTTAAGTTTTAGGTCTATGTTGAAATATTTAGTCATTAATAGCCTTGATACTTTTTAATTTAATGTTTATTTTGTTTTATCTCAATTCCTAAAATAACTCCTTAACTTATGGAGTGTCATTATGTACTCTGTCCTGTAAAAGGAAACCAATATCATTGGAATAAACAGGTTCTGAAATTACAGAATATTTTCAACGGTCAACTTAACTCCACAAAATGGGCATGAAAGGTGAGGATTGTCCTAGCTTACAAACACTACCTAGTACCTAGGCCATATATCTATTCGACATATGGCTCAACATTAACAACGAAGGGCCAAAATAAAGAGTTATGGCTCATAGCAAAAAAAATTGAACAAGTTTTAGGTCACTAGAATATAGTAAAGTTCATTTTTAGTCCTTGTACCCACATTTTAATCCCTGTGAATACAAAACTACATGTTTTTAGTCCCTAAAAGAGGAACCAAACGTATACTATTTGTATTTTACAGGGACTAAAAAATGAGTATAAGGTCTAAAACGAAATTCGCTATATTTGTAGGTGGAGGGAAGGAGGGATAGGTGCATGTAGCCAATCCAGTGGCAATTACAAGAACAAAAGCAATGTCAATGGGATACTGTAAAACATACTTGTTATCTGAAAAGGAACAGACATTAAGCAACTTTTAAGGCTAAGAAAGAAAAGAGCGAAGTGTCTGTATATATTGGTCCCATTCATACTTTGCAGTTTACAATCCGAATTCTACCATAGAACTAAACCAAATGATTAACATATATTCAGCATACCTCTTTCTGCCTCTTTGACCCCAGCAGCTCTGAATCTTCAATTGAACGGTCACGGTCTTTGAACAATTTACGGAAAAAATTCTCTGTACCTGGACTACTTTGAAATAAACCACCGTTATTGCTATTTTCATTGACTGGACTACTTTTGTCGTCTTCAGGGTGCACACGGAATAGCCTTTTGAACAAGGAAAGTTCAGAAGGGTCTTCTTCCTCGCCATTGGCAGTACCTTCTTCAATTTTATCTTTTGTTTCTTTCTTGTCCTCAAATTTATCCCTGAAGAATTTCCGGAAAAACCCATCTTTTTCATCCTCTTCATCAGGTTTTGGACATTTCTCTTCAGAATTAGGAACATTTCTATTGTCATTTCTGTCACGCGCATCTTTCTTATCTTCGAATTTCTCCCGGAAAAACTTTCGGAAAAGTCCATCTTTCTCTTCATCTTCCATTGTTTTTGAATCCGTTTTGTCCTCAGAATCATTCTTACTATCCCGAAATAACTTCTTAAAAAATCCTTCTGAACTTGAGGACACATCCTCATCTTCGCTTCTACTTTCTCTTAAGATCCTTTGAAAGAAACCATCCTTTTCAGATTCTTCCTCATCACCTCTAGTACTGTCCCTACTGTCTCTTAAGAACCTTTTAAAGAAATTCTCTTTCTCAGAGTCTAAGGCATCTTTCTCGGACGACTTCCGAAAATGAAATGCATCACGAATTTTTTGGCCGAGCTCATCATCACCTTTGCTATCTCTTAAAAGTCTCTTGAAAAACCCATCCTTTTCGGAATCACCGTCATCTTTATCCACTGACTTTCTAAAAAGCAAAGCATCTCTAACCTTAGGACTTGGCATAAACTTTTTAAATATCCTATTCTCATCAGGAGACAGCGGATTTCCATCCTCTTGCAAATTATTTCCCGGTGAAGATGAAAATGACAAAGACTTCGGCGGTGAGGTTGTTAAAGACAATAAACGATTTTTACTCGAAAGTAACCTATTCAAAACTTGACTTTTACCTCCAGCACTCGGAGGTTCAGTATGAGGCCGTATCAAAGGCGGCCACTCGCCCATCAAAGTAGCCGCAATCTGACACTTCTCCTGAATCCTACTAATCCCATCATTATCATCAGAATCCTCCAACTCCGCCATCAAAAACCAATGCACTTTCAATGCAATCTTAAGCGACTTGGAGCACATATCTATCACAAACTTATCCAACGACGGACTAGGCTTATGTATCATCATATAACAAATCTGAAACAAATAACTCTCAAGCCCTGTCAAGGGTAGAGTATACATTCTATTACAAAGATAATCACGCACTCCGGCATGATCATGCTTGTACAAGTAACTAACAGCAATCCATTCGCAAAAAAACGACGAATCAAAGAACCTAATAAGCCAACCATTTTCACTAGAATCACTAGTCAGGTTTGACTTTGACTCAATTTCCCTGGGTTCATCTGCGTAACCGCGAGCGAACCCTAATAACCGCACCATTTTTCAATCTACTATCATCAAAGCAATACACTAATTTCAATTAGATCAAATTCAAAAGAACTAAAACATACTAATCCTACTTTTTCCATATAAACCTTGTAAAAACCCTCACCGAAAACCCTAATCCTCTGACAAATCGAAATTACAGCTATAATCAATATTCTGATTCGATCGTGTACAAGCTACAAAGAATCTGGAGCAGCGAGATTTTGAGCAAAACCCTCGCAGAGCAACAATTGACGGTTGGAATTTCGGAGGTAGTTGAAATTGAAGCAAGAGGTGAAAGAATTTGGGGATTGTTGGCGGAATTTGAATTGAGGAAACGAAGGTAGCGAAATTGAGAAAACCCGATGAAGATGTGAAGATGATTGTTGAAAAGCGTAGAAGCGCGTGGAATCAAATCGAAACAATTAGCGCGTTGGATTGGATCTTGAGAGATTGTGTTAAAACGACGGCGTTTTGAGGGAGGTGGTAACGGTGGTTGTTGTTGTTACTTTTTTGAAGAGTGAGGAAGACGACAGAGATGAGGTTCCAGTTCATTAAATTAAACAACAAAATTGAAAAATGATGCCAATCATAATTTTGAATTTTAATTAATTTTTCTGTGAAAATAAATTTGAATATATTGAACCAACCAAAAAACTAATGCTTTCCTTTTTTGTAACGGAAAAAAAAAATGAATGCTGCTAACATGCGCATGATTGTAAGTCGTGTACTCCGAATGCTTGTGGGACTGGGAATTGGAATACGAATTTATGTTTATATGATAGTATAAAAATATTGTATTTCTCATTAAAAAATAAATAGAGAAATGATATTTGAACATCCATTTTGTGACAACTTTCTCTCTTATACTCACATGACTTTTTAATTTATCTCTCTATTGCTTTGATTTTCGAACAAATACCTACTTTTTCTTTGTAAATTATGGTTGTCATATAAGTTAATCAAATGGTTGTTCAAGTAACACTCATCAAATAAATATTGTATTTTTTTTAATGAATAAAAATATTGAATTGAGAAGTGTGAAAAAATTGTATACGTAATTTTTTGAAAGGGAATTTGTAGGATGTGTTTTGTTTAAGTGTAAAGAAGCAAGAAATTTTGGGATGAATCTATATTCCAACGCATTAAAGTTTTTTTTTTAGTGGAATGCAGCTTGGAACGCAAGAATGAACAACATTGTTGTTAGCATAAATGGTGAGCACTCGCAGTCACTAAGGGTGGTTAAGTGGAGTAAGCCGAATAAAGGTCGAATGAAATGCAACATTGATGCATTGTTTCTTAATAATGAGAACCGAATTAGATCAGGCATTTGCATTCGGGACGATGAAGGTGCATTTGCGCTTGCAAAAACATAATGTTTAACTCCAAAGTGCGATGTGCATATCGGTGAAGCACTAGGGTTGTTATCAACTATTCAATGGATGCACGAGTTACGATTGGGACCTATAGACTTCGAACTTGACTCCAAAAAAGTGGTTGATAGTTGTGTAACTAATAGATGTGACTCGACGAAATTTGGAGCTATTATTAATGATTGTAAAATATTATTTAGTTAGTTATATGAAAACTTGAGTGTTGAGTTTGTACGAAGACAGGCAAATGAAGTTGCCTATGAATAAGCAAAGGCGGTCACATTATCAATTAGTTTCCATATTTTGGTTAGTTCACCAAATTTTATTGAACACATTTTCATTAATGAAATGTTATAAGTTTTCTCCTCTAAACAAAAGCAAGAGAAAGTTTCAATTGCATTTAATCATGTTAGATTAGATCAAATGTTTTTAAGTGATCAATTTAAATCGAAGAGAACTTCGTATTTTAATCTTTCGATCATTATTTAAAAATTGGTCAACGACAGATACCAATTTTTATGGTACATAATGTGTATCCATTCACATATTTGCAAACTCTATCATCTAAAGGGTCAGGGACTCTAAACATTGAATGTGAATGGGGGGAAGAATGTTTTTGGCATTTTTCTCTAGGGAAAATACCCCACCATGAGATTTATCCCCATTTGAAAAGACATCGTGGTGTTGGAACAAAATACGTTTAACAAACATTACCTTTAGAGTGGGGGAGATTGTTGAAACGAAAAATGTTTAACATACGTTACCCTTTGAGTTTTGATGATAACAATGTATTAAAAATTGTCAATTGGATATGCTAATATTTGTTCAAGTGTACAGGACCATAGACAAAATTTGATAGCTTTATAAGGTTCTAGAAGAACAAAATGGAGCAAAGGAATCAACAAAAAGGAAGCTTGAAGCATCTGAAGAAAAGTGCATCTGAAGTATAAGTGCTCCTGAAGTGATGGCGTCATCAGAAGTAAGTTCATCAGAAGCACCTCATCAAAAGCAAGGTCACCAAAAGCTGAAGTTCATTATGAGATGAAAGACTTAAAGTTTCAAAGGTTGTTCAAATGATTTTATCACGCCTAAGCATTGCAAAAGACTGAAAGAGTGTAACAGCGGCCCTTGTGAAGGAATTTGAAAGCATTGGATGCTTGTTCTATCAAGAGCGTTGACAAAGGACAATTGTACGAACTGTACAACCACTTCCTCCACTAATTTGTTCGTGTCTCTGCAACAAGACAAAGATAACAGCTATGCCTGCAAAAATATTCCTTCATACAAGGAATGCATTTGAAATTGATCCTTCATAGGACAATAACCATATCAGGCAAAAGACCATTGGTGATTAACAACAAGCTTCAAACGACTCTTTTTGTGTGCTGGCAACTTTCCAACGTATCTCTCACACCTCTATGTAAAGGAGTGAAGACTTACTAGTTGGATAAAACAAGACGAATACAGACACACAAAAGTTAGACTCTCACAACAATTCAAAGTTCATACTCTGTTATTGTTCTGCATTTAAAGTCAGTTAGAATTTCTTAACAAAGTTCATATTTTAGAAATTCTATAATCTTAAGAGTCTTAAGAGTCTGTATCTGATTTGTATTGTGAACACCACTGATTGTATATCAAGTGTTCAAACTCAAACAAATTTCTTTGTAATTCTATTTGATTGATAGTCTCTTGCTTGTATGCTTGAGCATTGGAAGTCTTTTGCTTGTGTGCTTGAGTAATCTGTAGTCTCGTGATAGCTGTAGCATTGAGCAGTTGTAATTTGAGATTACATTTTAGTGAACTCTCCTTGGAAGTGCAAGGGGGACAGGACTACTTCCAGTTTGTGGAAGGAACCTGTATAATTGCTTTGCGTCTTTCTTCTCTCTCTCTCTCTCTGTTTTTATCCGCTGCATTTAGATTCTGATTATCACTTCAGAAGCTGAAATCTATCTGCTTCTGAACAGTGACTACAGTAGGAGAAAACGAAGAAAAAGCAAACACAATTCAAACCCCCCCTTCTTATGTTTTTCTCACCATCACGTGGTTATAATCATTACAATCAAACATAAGGTTCCTCTCATGTCTTCCATCCATTTTATCTTTTTCAACGTAAGTCAACAAACCAAACACAACTCCTAACATCCTTCTCCAAGTTGGAGAACCACCATCTCCTTCATCTTCTTTTGAACCGTCATCCGCCTCATCATGCACTTCTTGTGAACTAACATTAACATCCTCTTCATCTTCCATTTTCGGCAAACCAACAGGCGAACCAACATCAACATCCTCTTAAACTTTTATTTCAACCAACAGGCGAACCAACACCTACATCCTCTTCGTAACGCCCTGAATAATTGATCCAAGACATTACGTCTAATTCTTTCTGTTTAGAAAATTATGACTATATTTTTCTTTTTCTAACAAGAACTTAACAAAAATAGTTAAACTAATCTAAATACGATTCAGAAACCCAAATTTGTTTCCCCGCGTACACGCTTCAAGTAAAAATCAAGCACACATGAATATCTCCTTTGGTACCTAAAATATTGGTTGTAAGGGTTAGTCTTCAACACCCATGAATAAAATCAATAATAAATTGAGACATCAAATACGAATATACAATCATCATCTAGGAATCGTGTTAAGACATTTCTTTTTAATTTAAAATATTTATCACACTAAAATATTCTAAAAGAAACAAACACAAGCTCAATATATATATTTTTCTTTTCGAATGAGATACAAGACTTAAAGTCAATGCAGATGCATGAAATGCAACTAGACCATGATCCGGATATCACCCCAATTGGCAAAATGATTTTAATCGCCCCATTTGGCAAAATGATTTTAATCACCCCATTTGGCAAAATGATTTTAATCGCCCAATTTGGCAAAATAGTTTTAATCGCCTCATTTGGCTCATGCATATGAATCGCCCTAATTGGCACATGAATAAGAATCGCTTCATTTGGCACTTATGACACTATTATATGCCATGCTATGAATGCAATGTATTTTTTTTCCTTCAAATATTTATAGTTTTATACTCTCAAGCCACATAGCTTATCAATTCCACAAAATCATCA
>Ga0315915_1003220_pt1 | contig 20787 bp, 16 predicted proteins | sample MpolbnodulesMG_FD_207738 | JGI IMG/M metagenome (GOLD analysis project Ga0315915, IMG submission 207738) | Medicago polymorpha root nodule microbial communities from Los Angeles, California, United States - branched nodules | ecosystem: Host-associated > Plants > Roots > Nodule | place: USA... | reverse complement strand
TGTTCAGCCTCTTCTCTAGTGTCAAATTCCATTCCAAGTCTTGGCTTCCAATCATCATTTGAAGAAGCCATGTCAAATACCCAAATGAAGGTACCTGACAAGTAAATAAAAGAGGTAAGAACAGGGAGTGTCACTAAACAGGTTAACAATACATCCAAATGAAGGTACTACTCAGACATCAGACCAAATTTAAACCACCATCACTGATATGATAGACAAACAGAAATAAAATATACAACAGCTCCAAAAGTGAAGCTCCAACCTGCCTACTCGATAACACGCAACAAAAGCTACACAAACCTAATTCATCTAATGTTTAGCTATTAAACAGAGCATATGTATTGCTCCTAAAAAACAGAGCATATTTACCCCTTGCAATGGGTTTACTTCAATCCTAAAATAAAACCCTAAATTTCTTAAAATCTAATCCTATAGAATTGAAATTGGTTCAAAAGGTTTGTTTTCTTTCCCTAATCAAGTGTAGTTATTCCCTATTTTAATTTTGATTTTGGTTTTTGTTTGTTCTCATGACCATAACTATTCAAAAGATGAAGAAAAGAAAAAGATAAAGAAGAAAGAAACGAACCTTACGATGCCAGACTATCAAGCGACGACACGGCGGAGGTGGTCATCGGAGGCGGACGCGTGAAAACTAGTTGAGGTGAGTGTCACTGCTGCTGCTTTGAAGTGGCAAGAAGAAAGAGCGGCAATCGTATTCTACGTCGTTTGTGTGCATCACATTTTTTCTAATTTCATTTAAACTTGCTTTTTTTGATTTTTTATTATTTTAATTAGCATTGCCACGTGTCAAGATCTGATTGGGGCAATGGCACAATGGCACAATGGCACTATGGCACTGAAGTGCTTTCCTAGTTGGTTTGGCTTAGCTTTTTGGTATATTTACCAATTGTTTGCTAATGCTATAATGTGGTATATGATCACAGAAATGGAAAAGTAAACTAGTAAACTGCTCACATTAATTTCTTTTTGGCTTAAATGCGCTTTTTGTCCGTTATTTTTAGAAAAATGAAGTTTTGGTCCCTTATTATAAAAGTCAGCGTTTTCGTCCCCCAATTTTAATGTTTTATGAGTTTTGGTCCTCCACACCATTTTAAAGTCAATTTTGGTGATGTGGCTTTGTCCACTAATGACGTGGCAGCGATTTGGTGGACAAATTTGTATACACGTTATTACTTCATTCGTTTCACAATGAGTGTCATTTCACAATGAGTGTCGTTTAAAGTTTTGGCTCATAGATTAAGAAATGGAATGAAATAATCATTAGCCATAACACTTTTACTAAACTGCCCCTACTTTATAAGAAAAAGACAAACTTAAAGTTGCATTGAAAATTGTGTGAGAGAAAAGTTTAAGTATTTATTGAGGGTAAAGTTGGAAGAAAAATATCAAAGTTGTATTGGAAATGTAAAATGACATTCATTTTAAAACAATTTTTTTGCCAAAGTGACACTCATTTTGAAACAGAAGGAGTACTAATTTATTTAATTCAATAATAAACATTTTAAAACTAAAATCAAATAAAAAAACTAAAATATAATTCCTTTAATCTTTCATCATCTTGATCAATTTGTACTCAACCCTAACCTTTTTTTTTTTTATCGTAAATGAGATAAGTAAATAATGTGAAAGAGAAGGATTGAGTTGGAATGGAGAATGAGGGGGCGTGCTGTCGAGGTCGAGACCTAGGGAGAATGGGAGAGCTTCAAATTCTGACGAGAATATTGAAATTCGAGGAATGAGAATATGAAAGGGGCTTTGATTGTTAAGGGTCTTAGAAATTGTGGTTGGGCCTAATACAACCCCACATAACCGGGTTGTGAGGTGAGGATTGCCCCACTTATAAACACATTGTCAGGCCATATCATATTCGATGTGGGACTCTTAACACACCCCCTCACGACCAACACTATTGAGCTTGGTTCGTGGACATAAATGGTGGGTGACCCGATAACGGAAACTTGATAGCAGGTGACCCAATGGATCTTGAAGAGGCTCAGATACCATCTTAGAAATCGTGGTTGGGCCTAACACAACTCCACATAACCGGCTTGTGAGGTGAGGATTGCCCCCACTTATAAACACATTGTCAGACCATATTTTATCCGATGAGGGACTCTTAACAAAGGGTGAAAGTGTTGTTTATGGTTTGTTGCTCGAACAACGAGGTAGGGAAAATTTTGATGGATAGTATTTCCTTCCTGACACACTGTGTTTATGATTTTGGGTAAACTTGTTTTAGGATGGAAGAAAATTTTGGATTTTTCTCGGTAAATTAGACGTATATTGATAATTTGGAGAATTTGATTTTTAATTTGAAGTGATTTTGATTTGTTTGAGTTTATTTTAAATTAAAGTCATTTTAAAGTTTTAGATTTATTTTTTTAAGAATTTTTTTTAAGATGATGATCAACACAATTGATGAGGATGATGAAAATAAATACTTTTTTAGTTTTAAAATGTTTCTTATTAAATTAAATAAATTATTAATGTAATGTATAAAAATCTGTCCACCTTCACATCTGGACAAGGCGACATCAGCAAAATTGACTTCAAAATGGGGTGGGGCAAACACACATAAAAATTTAAAATTGGGGAACCAAAATCTTGTTTTTTAAAATAAGGGGACCAAAACTTTATTTTTTTAAAAAATAGGAGGGACCAAAAGTACAATTTAAGTAAAAATAAAAATAAGGATATGACATAATTTTATTATATTTATATGTTAGTCTTGTTTCTGTTTGGAAGAATGGGGTAATAAATCTTTCTTTGTCTCCTAATTTTATGCGATATTATGAGACCAAAAAAATCATATGTTTAAAAAATATAGAGAGAAAAAAGGCATATGTTAGTAAACCGTCTAACTTTGTTATTTGTTGTGATGTAAAGGGAAAAAAGTAAAGAAGGTAGTAGAGAACTGTCAACTTCCTTGGGATTTGCTTGAAACCATTTCAAGAATGCTAGATTTTGATGACCTCTTTCAATTCGGTGCTATGTGCAAGAATTGGCAGGAATTTTATAAAATTTATTGGAGGAATTTTATGGCATCCCAAGAACCATTACTTGTCCGAAGGTCTTTATATTTTAAGAAATCTTTTTCCTTCATCAGCTTATATCACCATAAAGTTTATCTCTCAAAGATGGTCAATAACTTCTTCCTTTATGCGTATCAAGGGTCTTCTAGCGGATATTTGATCTTGACAGGGAGAGATAATTCATTTATACTAATTAATCCATTTACAAGAAGAAAGATGGTAATCAATAACTCAACCTTTAATGTTGATTTCTCTTGTTTTTCTTGCCAAGTCTTACTTGCTTTTTCTAGAGGCTTGAAGGAATTTGTCTTGGTGGTTATATGTAGAGATCCTAACAATTTGCACGTCTATCAAAATCTTGGTTGGGTTACTTATTTAACACCACAAATGGTTGTCGACTTTGCTGTTTTGCACAATACCATATATGTTGTCACTGTCAAGGCCAACATAGGGATACTCAACTTGAACTCTACAAATATAAAAATTTTAGATTTGAAGAGTACTCTTGGTGTAATTTCTGGTTCTTTCTCACACGTAAGGTTGGTTAGTTGTGATGAACATCTTTTAGTGCTTAATATTATGTCCAAGGTAACATTTAATGTGTACAAGATAGACTTCTCAATCATGGATTATGTCAAGTTAGAAACTTTGGGTGACATTGCATTATTTTATGCCCCAAAGAAAAAGTACTATGCATTGAGCAATCCGCGTATGTGGGGATATGAAAACAATTCTTTGTATGTCATCGATCTTGCACGTGACAAATACACATTGTTTAAAGGGGATGACAATAAAATGCCAGAAATAATTCTTCCTATGGTACATGTTGAAGGGGTACCTCTACGTTCCAGCTCAGAACAACCTTATTTGGATTGGTGTTTTAGACATATACGATATGAGATAGATTATTCTCTTGTTGAGTAGCATGCTTAGTATTCCACACTTTGTGTTTGGACCTCATTCTTGTGTTTTTCCTTTTATTTGAATATATTGACTAGACTTAATTATCTTGTCATGATTTATTTATTTATTTGAATAAATACCACTTAGGGTCAGTTTAGTTCAATTGAGGGGAGGGGAGGGATTTTAATGGAGGGGAGGCATTTTAATCGAGGGGAGGGAAGAAGAGATATTTTAATTAAATATATGTTTGGTTCAAAAGAGAGGAGGGGAAAGAAGGTGATGAATTTTAATTAAAAATGTGTTTGGTTTACAAGGGAAAGCGAGGGATTTTAAAATTAATTTATTGTTTTACCCTTAAACTTAATTAAATATATGACGATACTCACCGAGAAGGAAATTGTTGTGCAGATTTATTAGCTACTCATGGTCATACACTCTCCGGAGTTTCTTGGTTCGAGGCTCCTTCGTTCCTACAATTAGATTTCTTCAAAGATAGAAATAACTTACGTAACTACCGCTTTCCTTAGACTGTTTGTTTTCTTTTTACGGTTTTGGCTTAGTCCCCCTCTTATACATATTTTTCTCCTTTTCTTTTTAATAATAATTATGAAATAAGCGGCAAAGGATGGGGTCTATTAAGTGCCAACCTTATTGAGATGTTTCTAACTTTCCCTTATGTTCAACCTATTTTTGGCTTTATAAAAAAAATGCATTAAATTGCAATAACTAAAAGAATATTATTGATTTAGACTCAAATAGATGGATGATATGTGATGGGTTGGATAATTCAATTGATTAGTTTGTTAAGAGTTTTTGAGCCCCGTAATATGATTTTTTTACTATATTGTGAGTATTTTTTTAACCATCTTGTTAGGTCAAGACCAACTAACCATAGTCACCATTTCACCATCTAAAGTGACGATTCTTTCACATTCTTTATTGTCCAAGACTACTATCAACACTAACAACCATAACAGGTACACCTTATTAAACATCTCCACTGTCATATATTGTATCCTATAATTTTGAGTATTGTAGTTATTTTCCAACAAAAAACATTAATCTTTATCCAACCAAATCTTCACCGAACTCAAAACCAAACTTGGAGGAAGACGACAAGAGAAAAATCTGAAAATAAAACTAAAAAACAATTACGGATCTGACTCATTATTCATTGAGTTGAGCCCACATTTTTTTTCTTCTAAAAAATAAAAGTTTATCCAACATGCTCTCATTCTATGTAGTTTCGGATTGTGGGCGTAACGTGGCATTGTCAACTGTGACCTAGGCTACAAAATTGCACCGTATTTACTAGGAAGGATCGGCAGGAAAAAAAATACTAGTATTGCATAATGCATACCTCATTTTTATTATATTGAATAAATTCATAAAATAAAATTCCGTGTCAACTTTGTGATATGATTGAAAAGTACTAATAAACACAATCATTAGTTTCTTGTTAACTTTGATCATTTCCATATGCAATATCCAATATAACCCAAAAGTGATAATCAACTTTGTGTTTAAGTTGAAATTCGGTTGTTGATAAATATCACGGTAAATCTTCAGTGAAGTTGATGGTTCTATCTGATCTTGCTCGAGACGTGCCCTAATCAAAATTTAATTTCATTATAAAAAATGAACCATAAACTTTCATTCTAGTTATGAAAAGTGCTTAGTACATTATTAAGACATAGATTATGTTTCATTAATCAAATACAGATTATGGATTATGACATAGACTAAATTTTAAAAAAATGAAACTTGTTTGAACTGGAAGAAAGAAGTGAAAAAGCTAAACCAGTTGACTTGACTTTGCTAGGTTCCTTCTAGCAGCACTCTTCTTTCACTTGCAATTTCCATTGAAACAATGCATCTTGAGGTATATGAAAAAGTCTCACTCTCTTTCTTAGTCTAATTAATGGTTGAATATTTGCTATCTTTTTTGTCCTTTTCAATTATTTTACTTTGATTCCTCAGCCAAGTTATATAAACATCAATTCATTCATGTCTTTGTTATGGAATTGCAGCTAGAAACTTGGACAGCTTTGGTAGCAATTTTGTGTTTACTTTGTTTTATTCTGAAGGAGATTGTTATGGGAGGGAATAGTTCAAAAGGGTCTCCTAGGAGAAGGCATGTTCCTTCATATGAGGCTTCAGGTTCTTCATCTTCATGGAATAATAACTATGATGGATATGGATATCCACCACAATCACCACATCCTCAGCAGAATCCATATCAAACACCTCAGCATCAGTTTTCATCTGCATCAGCTCCATTTTATGAGAATTCACAGCCAAAAAAGAAGTTAGATAAGAGGTATTCAAGGATTGCTGATAATTACCAATCATTGGATGAGGTAATGGTTAAATTATATCATTGCATGTAATAGTGCTTTTTTTACTTGTATGTATAAGGAAATGTTTGATCTATCCCTTTGAATTTGTTTGTCATTATCATTAGTCAATTTTTTTTTTGTGGGGTTAGAATGGGACCAAATGATACTGTTTTTATAATTGACTTGAACAAGAATTGAACTCTCTGGGGTGATAATGTGAATGCAACATGTATAAAGTTTAGATTTTAGAGTCAAAATGGGGAGAAAAATAGAAACTTGAGATAACTGGAAAGGGGGCCAATTTAATCAATCTAATTGGGTATAAAGGTGACTTTCTGAATTTTATGTCTGGAATCAGAGTTCACTTTTCTGCCACTTAAGCAATGAGGAGTGGAATATTTAAGTTCTTAATTATTTGTAATAAAATTTATAATATAAGATTCTAAAGTAGGAGTTTGGACAAACCACTTAATTAAGTACTTATTTAATAAGCTGTTATCATATTAGAACTTATGTATAAGCTATTTTTATAATCGTCAAAATGAAATTGAGGATAAACATAAATAACTTTTGTATAAGCTGTTTGTTTCTATAAGTTTTCATGAAGATAAAATAATTCATTGAGAATTTCAACCAAAAGTAGCTGTTTTGGAACTCCAGAGAGAAACTACACATTATAATTGTCAAATAATGAAGTGAATTGAACACAGGTTACTGCTGCTCTTGCAAATGCTGGACTGGAATCTTCTAATCTCATTGTTGGAATTGATTTCACAAAGAGCAATGAGTGGACAGGTGTTATCTCTTACTTACACTTTCATGCTTGAATTTGTTTTTTGTGAATTTTAAAGCTAAGTATATACTTCACTTTCTCAGGGAAGAGTTCATTCAATCGAAAAAGTTTACATCACATTGGAAGTGGTCAAAACCCTTACGAACAAGCAATCTCTATTATTGGGAAAACTCTATCCACTTTTGATGAAGATAACTTGATTCCATGTTTTGGATTTGGAGATGGTAACTTTGGATGTGAAACTAAATACTTTTTCCAATGTAGGTTTTTTTTTTTCAAGCTTGCAAAATTGATTGTTGATTTTCTGTCCATTATTTGTCAGCATCCACACATGATCAAGATGTATTTAGCTTCTATTCAGAAGAGAGGTTATGCAATGGTTTTGAGGAAGTATTGGCACGATACAGAGAAATTGTTCCTCAACTCAAACTTGCAGGTGTTGCCTTTATTCATTCACTTGTTATCTTAGATTTTTTGGTCTTAACCCTCCGGTTCCCTAGGAAGGCCCCCTAGAAATCTGAGTTCGGCTGGGAGGTAAGAAAAGTCTGGTCAAGAGGATTGTTCCAATCAAGATTCGAACTCGGGTTCTCCTGAACGATTCAATCTTAATTGAAGTTCATTAATCACTTGAGCCCAACCACTTGGTTATCTTAAAACATGACCTGTTATCTTAGATTGATTTTTGTTTTTAATTAGGCACATTATAACTCGTTGCATTCATAAAACAGGACCAACTTCGTTCGCCCCTATTATTGAGATGGCCATGACTATTGTTGAACAAAGTGCTGGTCAATATCATGTCTTGCTAATAATTGCTGATGGACAGGTAATTCTTTAATCCATATTTCACAGTGTTCATATGTACACTTAAAGTACATTATTTCTTTACAAATTATCTTAACTTTCATATATACAAGAATAAACTGCAATGCTGTAGTTTGTACCATGCTAGCATAGTCATTTTCATAATATTACACACGTTTTATTAGTTACGGTGCAAAACTAAATGCCTGCAATTCTGCAATGCTTTGATGAATGAAATTAGTCGGTTGTAGATACTCATTGTTTCTGCTCAGTCATAGGGCTTCAAAAACTGATGCTCAGCATGTTGCCGCAGGTGACCAGAAGCATTGATACAGAATATGGCAACCTAAGTCCACAGGAACAGAAGACAATAAATGCGATCGTAAAAGCCAGGTAAGTTTTTTTTTAGTTTTCTTTCATGTGTAGACCATTCTGCATTCTTATACTCTTCCTAAATTGCAGTGAGTATCCATTGTCAATAGTTTTGGTAGGAGTTGGAGATGGGCCGTGGGAGATGATGAAGGAATTTGATGATAACATCCCTTCTCGGGCGTTTGACAATTTTCAGGTTTGGGTGTAATTCATTTGCCATATATAAATGATAAATCTTTGTATTATGCTCAAAAGTGATAATGTTATCTGTGGCTGGCTGGATGTAGTTTGTTAATTTTACGAAGATAATGTCGAAGAATGTAAATCCAAGTCGAAGAGAGACAGAGTTTGCCCTTGATGCTTTGATGGAGATACCTTCTCAATATAAGGCGACCATAGAACTTGGCTTATTGGGGTAATAAAAATACTGAAATACTGTACTTAAAATTTGTTAGACAGGGTTTTATCTGGTGTAATAACTTATAACTGAATTTGGAAATCTCATGTTTTCATTGATATGAGTAGTGCACGGAGGGGACATTCACCGGATAGGGTGCCTCTACCTGCTCCTCTTTATAATAGGACTTCTTCAAGCATCAGTGGAAATTCTTTTCGGTCAAACAGTTTTCAGCAGAGTGTCCCTAGAGATACCGGCTATGAATATGAACGCAGTGTTCACACAGAGCCATCAACAAGCTCTTTACATGATAATAAGGTATTCAAATCATGCTTTACAATGTGAGAAGGTGTCTTATATATTAAATTAAGACAGTTTTTTCTCCCTTCCTTAATGTCATCATAACCATTCATAATCATTTCTATCTCACTTTCAATAGTAATAGTGGTTTATCTATGACATGGTTGATTGCAGGTTTGCCCTATTTGTCTTACTGATGCGAAGGATATGGCCTTCGGTTGTGGACATCAGGTAACTAATTAAATCACATGCTGCTATATTAAGTTATAAATATTAAGGGATGAATATATATTAAGTTATTTCCCTTCTCCTTTGCATTTCCTCGCATTGCATGGCAGACTTGTTGTGGATGTGGAGAAGACCTCCAGTTCTGTCCCATTTGCCGGAGCACAATCACTACTAAGATAAAGCTTTACTAGCAATCTATTGCAGATCTGCTTTCAATGAAATTTTAATTCATTGGCAGAATAAAGTTAGCCATCAAAGTATGATAAGTTAGAACATCAGAGAGAGGAAGAGTTTATAGTTTATAAAAGAATAAAAGAATGAGCCTTGCATTGTTGTATATATGTGTCCAGTCCTCCTGTACATTGTCTGGATTGAAGGCATCATGTTATTCAGTAAACTGTCTCTGTAAAAATTGTCCAGAACTCCGGATTGTTTCAACGAACACTTTTTTTTGGTTCTTTCTATTAGTCGTTCTTTCTATGAAGTATGGAATCTGTGTAGTTTATTTGAATCTTCACCTTCGTCTGAAAAAATAATTCTAAACTGACTTTGTAATTTTAACATGCTAGAATAAGAAAAGGTAAATGGTCTTTTACTTTTTCATTGAATAAATAAGCTTACCTTACTATAACAAATAATATTAGGGTTGCTTATCATGCAATGGATGCATATCACATTTAATGGGATGATATGTAAAATTTTGCAGAGCTTGTTCACATTCCTTTAACAGATACTTCGGTTACATAATTTCTTTCTAGTACGCATTCCACACTTTTGGTATATTTTAAATATAATTTGACTGGGTTTGTGAATATATTTGACATAACGAAAAACAAACTCGGCTCTCAAACTTTATTCTGCCGAAATAATATGCAACAAACAACGAGATAAATATAATTTGATAAAATTACAAACCAATGATTAGGTGATAACACTGCAACTGAAATAAGGAGCTCCTATATAGAATCCTAAGAGATGAAATCATTCCATCCTGAGCCTGTTTCCTCCAGCAAAATCAGGACTTAACTGTTTACTGCAGGTCCCTAGATAACATATTTGACTGCACGTTCCTAGATAACGTATTTGACTGCAGGTTCCTTCCTTCTGGCACTTGGAGGAACTTTATATCTTCTATATAAGCCTGTATAGTCTCAACATCTTCAGATTAACTAAAAAGTTGTCTGAGATGACGTTCAACATCTTCTACAACCGAGACTTATATCTTTTAAATAGAGCAAATCCAGCCATCTGCAGACAAAGTATAATTAGTTAATCTTAGAAGATCCATATATCAAAACATCAAACATTTTGCATACCTTACAAGAATGCATTGAGTGAAACAGCTGTATATTGATTGGCTGGCATAGAACTCAAGAACCTTGCAAGCCACACCCAATCTTCTTGCAAGCCGTGCAAACTTTGAATGTGCGGAATTTCAGTTTGTCAAAGCAAGCATAGTAAGCTGCTCAATCAGCGAGATGAGAAAACATAGTCGAAAAATTGCAAATATTGGTCGAATGAATTTGAGACTAAAACAATAGACCTGAACCAATGCACCATACACCTTCATATATGATTCTAGTCGCTTTAAATAATCTTGTGTACTCTCCAATGTTTTATCGACTTCTCGATAACCTGTACTTCTGAAGTATCCTTCTGGTTGAAAGATAGACTGAAGCGGTAAAATAAAAAATTGAAATTCAACAGCATCAATATTTGCAGAACAACATAAACTGGTTCCTTAACATGAGGCTAGGAAGCTACACAGCAAAATATCAGTCAGTAATATTTTCATGTTCTAAGTTACCTTTTCGTAAACCATGTGCTTTGAAATGGTGTATAAGAATTAGGAAGACCCTATGAAGCTCAGCCAGCAAAATATCCATTGCATGTGGGACCTGTCTTGCAAATGATAAACAATTGGAAAAGATCAAAACAAACATTCTTATTGATTCTATGTTTCCTTCAAGACTTAGAGATTAAACATGGTGTACCTTAGATGTAATGACAAGTAGGGCATGTACAGGATGAAAAACCTGTAAAGTATGTACAGGATACTGAGGATCATTCAAAAGTTTAACAAGTTCACTTGCTTTTGTTCCGCAGAATGGCCAAAAGAGTAAATAGGCATGCAGTGCTATTGTTAGTGTCTTATTTAAATTTAAAGATTGGGATTTCCTTTATTATTATTATTAGGAAACAGTTTTTCCCTTAAAAAATTATTTTTTTTGTCAAAAAATAAAATAAAATAAAGCAACCAAATCGGCTGCAACCGAACAGAGGATGTTAAAGCAAATTTAGCGGAAAAAAAATGAGCCGCCATATTAGCACTACGTTTAACATGACTCAATGAAAAAGAATTAAAACGGGAACTAAGACGATTACAATCAACAAGCAATATACCAAAGTAAGATTGATTATTTGAAAGGTTGTAAAAACCACTTACCACATTAAGTGAGTCGCCTTCAAATATCACGAAAAACCCCATATCTAGAGCAAACTGAATCGCTAGCCTTACACCCAATGCCTTGCCAATATCAGGATCAGGAAGTGCTTCAACAGACCAAGTAGCTGCTGCTGCCTGCTGCAACATATGCATCTGAATCTCTAATAACAACACCAATACCCCACATATTGTTAGTCGGGCCATCAACATCAACATTAATTTTATAACAATGTGGAGGATGGGGGTTCCAAAAAATGGGGGAATTATAAGGCTATGGATTATCAGATATTACATGTGTGTTCAACATTAAATTATAGTCATCCACTACAATCCAAGCCTTACGAACAATATCCTCCACAAGAATTTGTTTCCCATCAAACGAAGACTTATTATGAGCAAACCAAATACCATAACATAAAAAAAGAACATATGAGAATTGAGATGACATCTAATATTGAATGAGAAATGACATGATCCAACCAAGATATGAAAGACAGGGGAGAATTCTCTAATTGAACACCCAAAGGAGAGTGAAACCACACCTTTTTAGCCCAGGTGTACCCTTTAAAGACATGGTCAAAATCTTCGTCAGCATTACTACAACGAGAACAAAAAGGGTCAATCATCATTCCTCTATGGATCAACTTCTTTTTTGTGGGGAGGCTATCATAAAAAATTCTCCAAGCAAGATGAATATGTTTTGGGATGGTGCGAATGTTCCAAAGCTTTGACCAGCACTCAGAATTGGCATTACAAGTAAAAGTTTGAGAACAATCAGATTCCTCCCACTTTCTAATGGAATGATAAGCACTTTTAACGAGAAAATGCTTTTTTGTGAGGCCTCAAATTTGATAATCCATACGTGATGTTGGCAAAGGGAGTTGAAGGATTTGCATGGCTTCGAAAGGTAAGAAATTTGTATTTATCAACGGTGCATTCCAAATTCAAATGCACAAGAATAAGAATAATATGTTGAGTAATGACAATGATTTTTTCTTGAATCCGGCTTCTCATAACAAATCATGAGTTTATTACAATAACACTTGATTTTCTCACTTTACTCGCTATTCAGTATCCCTCAAGATATATATTGACAATAGCATTATGCAATTGTGAAATTTAAATATTTACTTCACCTTAGTAAAACAAATATTTACTCCGTCTAACATTGTCTCTTATGACCAAATAAATAGTGAAGCGGATTTGACTTTTTCTAGTCAACCCACACACATTTTACTTAGATAATACTTTAGCTTTTTCGGTGTGATTTAACATTGTCTTTTATGCCTCTGTTATGACCACATAGCGAAACGGATTTGACCTTTTTTGTTCAACCCACACACACATTTCACTCACTTAGATGAAAAATATTTACTTGGGCACTACACTTAGATACCCTTTAGCTTTTGAGTGCGATTTAGTTAAAATAAGGGCACTGAACATCTTTTCTGTAATACCAATAAATGGCTAAAGATGCAAAACTCATAAAAATTAACGACTGAGATAGAGAAAATTGGAACATTGAGAGAGAGCCCCCAAGGATTAAGCAACAAATAAATTAAATAAATTAAAAAGAGAAAATTGGAACAAATTAAGGAATGAAATCAGGTGACCAATTAATTAATTAAATAATAATTGATTCCATATGACTTAAATTCATAAGCAAATTGTTTAATTTGACTTGATATTAAAATAGAAGTATTGTTAAATAATTATAATTTTATCAACAAAAAAAAAAGTTATAAAAGAAGAAATAGGGTTAAGTTCCCTAAAAAAAAAAGAAATAGGGTTAAGTGAGCAAATCAGCCGATCCCATCTGAATTTAGGATTAGATCGCTTTCTTCTTCTTCTTCTTAAGTCTTAACTTCAGCAAGAGCAAATCAGCCTCCATGGCAAATGAACATGAAATAATAACTTTTCCAGTTGCAAAATCCGGAATTAGGTTTGTCCATGAATTAAAAGTTTTATTTCATGGTAAGAGGAAAGTGTATGATGAGTTTATAAAAGAGATGCATGATTTCAAGATCAGGATGAATGATCGTCGTGTCACCAGACTTGCAGTTCAAGAATTCAAAAAAAGGACTTCTAGGGCATAATCTTTTAATATTAGGATTCAACACCTACATATGAAGCATCATGCAATCAGACTTCCAATTCTAGGATATCATGATGATCAACAACGAGGTCATAAGAATGGTTAGTACTTTTTTATGATTATTGTACTTTACACGTGTTGATAATTGTATATATGTTTATATACATTCATGAATTGATAAAAAAATTACATGAAACCAATCTTCAGTGGCTTGAAATATTCCCAGATATCCCTTTCTTAGTTATAGTAGGGTGATGTCTGTCTGTCCTAAACTCTTCCAATCATCTGACCTATGTTTGTGTTAATTGTCAACGCACCATAGGACTCTATTTTAGTTTGAATTGGGCTATTCAGTATTGACAGCATGCATGCAATTCTGTCCCTAGTCTAGAAGTGAAACCAAACATACAAATACTTGCATGATCACATAAATGGGAAAGTAAAACTAACATTAAGCAAAAATTAGGACATTGCATATTATTGTATTATAATTATATGTTAGGTCTCGATTTCGTATGCAAAAAAAAATTGAGAAATAAATCTTTCTTTATGTCCCCGTTTTCTATAATATTATTAGACAAAAATAATAATAAAAATTACATGTCTCAGAAATATACAAATAAAAATAGGTATATGTTTATAAATCACCTAATGCCTTTATTTTTTGTGATACAAAGGGAAAAAAATGAAGAAGGTAGCGGAGAATTGTCAATTTTCTTGGGATTTGCTTGAAATCATTTCTAGAATGCTAGATTTTGATGACTGTTTCAATTTGATAGTGTATGCAAGAATTGGGGAGAATTTCATAAAATTTATTGGAGGAATTTCATAACATCCCAAGAACCATTACTTCTCCAAAGGTCTACCTTTTTCAAGAAATCTTTTTTCTTCATCAGCTTACATCACCATAAAGCTTATCAATCAAGGATGATCAATAACCACTTCATGTTTGCCTATCAAGGGTCTTCTAGCGGATATTTGATAATAACAGGAAAATATAAGTCATTTATTCTAATTAATCCATTGACAAGAAGAATGATGATAATCAATAACTCACCCTTTAAAGTTGATATCTCTAGTTTCGCTTGCCAAGTCTTGCTTGCCTTTTCTAGAGGCTCAACTAAATTTGTCTTTGTGGTTTTGTGTAAAAATTCTCACAATTTGCATGTCTACCAATCTCGAAATCTTGGTTGAGTTACTTATTCGACATCACACAAGATTGTCGACTTTGTTGTTTTGCACAATACCATATATCTTGTCACTAGAAAGCCAACACAGGGATACTCAACTTGAATTCTGCAAATATAAATTTATTAGAATTCAAGAGTACTCCTAATGTAACTCTTGCTATGTCACACGTAAGGCTGGTTAGTTGTAATGGACATCTTTTAGTGCTGGATATTTGGTCCAGTGGAACATTTAATGTGTACAAGATAGATTTCTCAACCATGAATTATGTCAAGTTGGAAACTTTAGGTGACATTGCATTATTTTATGCTCCGGGAAAAAGGTATTATGCATTGAGCAACCCGCGCATGTGGGGTTATGAAAGCAATTATGTGTATGTCATCGATCTTCCATCTGACAAACACAGAGTATATAAAGGGGATGACAATAAAATTCCAAAATTTGTTCCTCCATCTGGTACAACCCCCTCAAAACAACCCTACTTGGATTGGTACTTTAGACATCTACTCTATGAGGTAGATTATTCTCTTGTTGATTAATATGCTTATTATTCTACACATTGTGTTTGGGCATTGTTCCTTGTGTTTTTATGGGAGTGTATGTTTCAAGTTTATTAAGTTTATTTTAAAAATATAAGGAAACTTTTTAGTCTCTCTTCGAAGGTATTTCTATTACTTGAATGAACTTTTTATCTTCTATATAAACTTGTATATTCACAACAATCATCTTCGATTTTGGTATATTATGTGATTTCAGATTAACTAAAAAGTTGTTTGAGATGATGTTCAACATTTTTTTTTGGTATGAGACATTCAACATCTTTAAGAATTGATATATTTTTATTCTTATTTATTATTTTTGTATAACCACGTTAAAAAAAGTTAATTTACGGTTTCGTTTAGCAAAAACACTTTAAATTTCAATTACATTCACATAAAAATCAGTGACCGTGTTTTGTAATAAAATTTTGTATAAAATGATGTTACACGGGGTTGTCTTGAATTTAACATATTATTTGGCTGACTTGTATTTAGGCAATCTGGAAGGAGATAAATACTTGTGTCTTCAAAAATGTGGTTCTTGATCCTCTTAGTATTGTTGAAAAAGTGAAGCTGAATTCTTTTTTATGGCTTTCGTCAGATGTTGTTCCTCTTCCGTTTGGTTTTCACGATTGGTGGAGATATCCACTACCTTGTATGAATATCATGTAATTTTTTAATTGATTTGCATTGGTGTCGGCATCTTTGCTAGGTGCCTGTTGTTTGTAACATACTGTGGGTGTTTCATCATTTTAACACATCTTGTGCGGGGTGAATCACTTCTCTTTTGATCAATATATCCCATTTTGATTTGTTCAAAAAAAAACATATTTTATTCGCATAGGTAATGAAAATAAACACATTTTTTATGTCACAACAATAATGCGAAATATTATGTCATTCTTAATTGTAAAGTAAGAATCATATTGCATTTAACGACACAATGCTCAAATACATAAAATTTGCAAATTTTCGAATCCCATAACTTGAATTTATTTTGTAACATTTTACACTAATTACTATTTTATGGTTACAATTTGAATTATTTATCCATTTCATAATTTGATCACTTTAATCTAATTTTTGTAACCGTTTGTAAATTTAAGGTGGAAATTAAGAGATGATATCATATACTACATCAATTGCTATCAATTGTTGTATCACGGTTGCATATGATATCAATTTCTTTGACATTTATAAATAGTGGGAATCAAGAGAGGATGCAATAGTTTGATCACTTTACCAAATATTAATTGATGAATCGCAATTACATATGATATCGATTGCTTTGACATTCCACACTAAAGTGTTTGTAAATTTTTTGTAACCATTTCATGATTTTATTAACGCATATGCTACATCAATTCATATTTCGTCTAACCAAGTAACACACACATAGTTTTAATTAGAGACATATGTAATGAACCAACAAATATTTTGTATAGATTACACTCAATTGTGTAATGGTTCAACAAACATCATTCAATATATGAGGTTAGTGTTCAAAGAATAAAATAATATCAACTTTATTCAATAAAAAAATTGCATTATTTCCGGTACACTCAAATTGATAAAAAAACGACATAAGAAGAAGGAAAAAAACCAAAACAAATGGATACATATCTAAAAATTATGAATCACATTTGATTGAGATGTAGATGATATGATTATCTCCTACGACAGGTACACCCAAATTCATTAACCCTACGTGCAATGCAGAATTTTTTTCCATTCACCAACAAATTTGAAATGCAAATTAGGATCAACATTGAATTGAAGAACTCGATCTCATGGTAATTTTATTTAGAGAGTCTTCGACAATGTAATATGCCCAAATCCATGATAAGACAACTCCTGAAAAAAGAATTATATTTAATAGCCTTCATATTCACTCCATGCTTCCTTGAAGTCTTAGAGATTAAACATGGTGTACCTGAGGCTGAGATGTAATGAGAACGGTGACATATGCATTTGCAAAGGGAGCACTAGCGTGGCTTGTATAGGAGAAACCATTTTGTTTGTATTGGGGGAGGGTGATTCTCATTAACTCGGTCTTGAGCTCAATCCCCATTTTTCCCTCTCGTGCCTCAAGATTTCCATAGGGGTGTGGAAGGCTTTGGTCAAGATTCAACGCCACTTCTTATGGAGGGGGTACCTCCTTATGACCTTATCAACAAAAGTTTTGGTAGATCTAATAGGCTTTTTAGAGAGTCAGAGCCTAACCAACTTAAATAAATAAGTTTTTTTTTAAAGAGTTTAGCCTAATCTTTTATGTAAAAATCGTCCAAATTGTTTCAAAAAAAACATTCCACTTTCTGTTAGTCGTTCTTTCTAAGTATGGAAGCCATGTAGTTTGATTTGATCTTCTGCTGGGAAATTATTATTCAAAACAAATAATAATGGAGTTGCTTTAATAATAAAAAATAAATAATGGTATTGCTTGTCATGGAAAGCATGCGTTTCATATTTGGGTTCAGCATGACCAAATCCAAGTGCTCTCATTGCATATTGCGTTCATGCCTCTTAGTGCACCTAATTCATGATATGTGAACCTAATTTCTTTTTAGCATCCATTCCACTCTTTTGGTATATGCCTTTGCTTAAGTTTGTGAAAATATTAACGAAAACAAACTTGGCTCCCAAACTTTATTCTGGCTAAATAAAATGCAACAACATTCAACGGATGACAAAGAGGGAAATGAAAATTTTATAATTAATTATACCCTCATTCTATTCATTACATTAGTTTACATTACTCATACATAAATGGGTAAAATAAAAAAATGTGAAATAACAAAATTTTACAAAATTACAAACCCAATGATTAGGTGACAACACACCAACTAAAATAAGGAGCTCCTATATTGAATCCTAAGAGAAAATCTACCACCTCAATGGATGAAATCATCCCATCCTGATATGATCTCTTGGGCCTGTTTCTTCAATAAAATCAGCATCACAATGTTTACTGGGTTTATGGTTCATACGCGCTTGATAACGTATTTGACTGCAGGTTCCTTCCTTCTGGCACTTGAAGGAACTTTTTATCTTCTATATAAGCCTGCATATACGCAATAGTCTTCACTGATTCTGGTATATTATGTGATTTCAGATCAACTAAAAACTTGTCTGAGATGACGTTCAACATCTTTAAGAACTGAGATTTATATCTTTTAAATAGAGCAAATCCAGCCATCTGCGGACAAAGTAGAATTAGTTAAACTTTGAAGATCCATATAATAAATACACCAAACATTTTGCATTTCTTACTTGCAAGAATGCATTGAGTGAAACAGCGGTATATTGATTGGCTGGAAGAGAATTCAAGAGCCTTGCAAGCCACGCCCAACCTTCTTGCAAGCCATGCAAATTTTGAATGTTTGGAATTTCAGTCTGTCAAAACAAGCATGGTTAGTTGCTCAATCAGGAAGATGAGAAAATGTAATCGACAAAATTGAAAATATGGTCCGAGTGAATTTGTCAAAATCTTGAGAATATGACAGACCTGAACCAGTGCACCGTACATATTCATATATGATTCTAGCCGCTTTAAATAATCTTCTGTACTCTCCAACTTTCCATTGTCTTCTCGATAACCAATGCTTCTGAAGTATGCCTCTTTTGATTGAAAGATAGACTGTGGGAGTAGATAAAAGAATCCAGAATCAACAGTATCAGTATCCCCACGGTTATCGAATCATATTTGCAGAACAAGTAAGCAGGTATGTAAATCAGAATAAATAGATAATTTTTACATTGTGCCAGTTGAAGCACAACCATATTGCTTCTTTTGATCCAGATAAAATGGGCTCAAACCTTTTATTTAGGCAAAATGTGACAAACAAACAAAATTATTGCAGCAAAATAACTATTCCCTGCTTCAAATTCACTGTTTCGTCAACAAAAAAACAAAACTGCTCCTTAGCTAGGAAGCTACGCAAGAAAATATAGCGTTCAGTGATATTTTCAAGTTTTATCAAGTTACCTTTTTGTAAACCAGGTGCTTTGGGACGGTGTAAAGGCAGGCAGTGTGAAGCTCAGCCAGCAAAATATCCATTACATATGGGACCTGTCGTGCAGATGGTAAACAATTGAAGCCAAAAGCAAATAAATAATCTTGGAAAAAATCAAAAAAACATTTATATTCATTCTATGCTGCCTTGAAGACTACCACTCTCACAAGTTCTAATAAGACAATAAACATGGTGTACCTGAGATGTAATGAGAACAAGGACATAGGCAATTGCAAAGGGAGCACTACCAGGGCTTGCACAGGACGAAACAACCTGTAAAGTATGTTGTCACTTGTCAGTAATCACATCTGCATTTATTAAAAACCATAGATTCTACCATTTCTTGCTAGCTTTTGTTCATCATTGGAACATCTGAAACCAATTACATGGATTTCAGTCACATGTTATTTGATAAGAATATTCATTTCACTGAAGCCACAAGTTTGTAAGACATTGCATGGTCATTCTAAAATTCTATGAATACTGACATTCAATAATTTATAGATTTGATATTTTAATTGTTGGGTAATGTCATGATTTCATGAACCAAACATTCCATAAATTTAAAGTATTAGGTGAAGATACATGAATGGCTTTTATAAAATATTTCTAAAATCCCTCAAGCAAAGAGTTCTTTGGGCCTTGCAAGTGGAAATGCATAGTCCCACCTATTCTTGCTAAAATTCAATTTTTTTATTAGAAGAATGGGTCGTTAAGGATCCAAAAACCATTCTAAGGAACTGAAGTTATTAGGTGAAGATGTTTTTGCTACCTTCCATATACAGTTAACTGATCCAAAAATAACATCTACAATTAATAACTAAACCCAGTTTTAAGATTAGTTATTGTTCCTGTTATGCTCTTTGTTTTTTTTCTTCCAAATAAAGCAAAAAGATATTATATGTCAATGGAATCGGAAAAAATAATAAATTACCTTTTTAACAAATATCTCAACACTGACTGATTGAGGGCATTGACGGTCATTCAGAAGTTTAACTAGTTCACTAGCTTTTGATCTGCAGAATGCCCAAAAGAGTAAATAGTCATGCAATGCTTTTGTTAGTATCTTATTTAAGGATTGAAATTGCCTTTAGGACATAAACAATTGGGTTAAATATGTATTTGGTCCCTATAAATATACTAATTTTTCATTTTAGTCCCTCTAAAAAATTTCTTCGACTTTTAGTCCCTATAAAATTTTCAATCACCACTTTTAGTCCCTATGAAATGTATAGAATATTGTAAAAATCTCTCCCAAAAAAGAAAAAGATTTTTTTAACAAAACATGAATTAAATATGAAATTTTAACCGCCAAAT
>Ga0315915_1003219_pt1 | contig 20788 bp, 15 predicted proteins | sample MpolbnodulesMG_FD_207738 | JGI IMG/M metagenome (GOLD analysis project Ga0315915, IMG submission 207738) | Medicago polymorpha root nodule microbial communities from Los Angeles, California, United States - branched nodules | ecosystem: Host-associated > Plants > Roots > Nodule | place: USA... | reverse complement strand
AAGAAAATAAAAAAATTTGTGAGGATGAAAACATTCAGTTTAATTTTTTAGGGACTAAAATCAAAATTCGCTATATTTATAAGGACGAAAAACTTATTTAACCCAAAAACATAACATCACAGACATATTGTATTTCATATCAATATGTACGAAATTATTAGTTTTACTTGCAGTACTTCTGAAATGAAAAAGTTTTGAAGTAGAGATTGTTTAAACAGATCTTTAAAGAGAGATATATTACAAGAGGCACCCTTAGGTGTACCTATACGATTGCTATAAATGAAGTTAATAAATGAGTTGAGATTTGAGAATTTCAATCGAGTTTTGATAGGAATCTGTTAGTACAGCAAATAAAGATAATGTTGTTTTGTTAACAGAAGCTGCTTTACTTGTATGAGATTCCTTACTGCATATTGTCATTGTTCCTGGAAAAATCTTCGGCGTGTTGTCAATCGTAAATCGCAGAAAATAGACGTGTGTTCAAATTCCACTACACTAAAGCGCTATAACGCAACTACGGCTGCAATGTCATTTGTTCAAATTCCAATACGCTATAGTCGCTACTTTCAACATTAAAATTCATATTTTTAGATTTTTACACTTCCAATTGGACATAACAAAGAACTATACTTTGAGAAGTTATGAGTTCTTTCAACATACCTGATTAGCGAGTGAGCCGTGAACTGGTGGAGTAGCAAAAAACTTCATATCAGGGCATAGATTATATCGACCGAGTTTGCAATGATCACAACGCCAACAACTGATCCCAGGCTCGATCGCCACACGGTCACCCGGCACCAATGTCTTTACCTGACTACCAACTTCTTCAATGATCCCAGCACACTCATGACCAATAACCATTGGTTCTTTAACTATAAAATCTGCACATCTCAGTGTCTGAAAGTAATAAAATAATCAATAAAAAAACAAAACTTTTTACTAGATAGAACAAAGATAAGTGCAGGAAATAACCATTTGGAGAAAATGATCATCAAAACTCATCAAATCTAAACGTATCTTTTTTTTCTCTCGTTGAATATTGAAATCAGATGTAAAAGAAAAACTATCTACCTTGAGGTAGTGAACATCACTCCCACAGATTCCAACAGCCTTCATTTTAATTCTGACATCATAGGGTCCTTCAAACATACAAAATGACGTAAGCCGATTATTTAACAACGAGACTTCGATTGTTTGAAGTCGATTAATGACGACGATGTTGCAACAACCAAGCAATCTAAACCATGACCACATTTCAAGTTTGAACTTTGAATCTGATATACTAATTGATTAAAGTCCTGAATCGCCTGACTGTGTAAACTTCAGTCATATATTTGACGATCGAGAACCCAAAACCAAATCATTAACAATAAACTTAATCCAACCATGCTCACATTTAGAGTTTGAATATTGAATCTGATTTATTAATCAATTTGAAGTTCTGAATTGCTTGACTGTGTAAACTTTTTCAACTATAGAGAATCCAAATCCTAAATCTTTAAATATGAACTTAATGTAAACAATGCCCACATTTCAATTTTGAATTTGGAATCCGGATCATTTGACTGCATAATTTTTTTTTTCATTTTTCAGCTACATAGAATAAAAATCCTAAATCTTTAACAATGAACAGAATCTGAATTCTGAACGATGCCCACATTTTTCAACTACATAGAATCAACAAAATCCTAAATCTTTCAACTTTGAACTTAATCTGAACCATCCCACATTTCAAATTTGAATTTTAAATCCGATTAATTATTAATCGATCCATAGTTCCAAATTGCATGACTGTGTAAAAATCATCACTTTTCAACTACAGATAATCTAAATCCCAAATCTTTAACTATGAACTTAATTCAAAGTATAACAATTTTCAAGTTTGAACTTTGAATCCAATTCACTAATTATCAATCCACAGTTCCAATTTACTATTCATTTTCCAACTAAAGAGAATCCAAATCCTAAATCCTTAATAATGAACAGAAACTGAAAAAATCATCATCAACAACAACAACAACAACAACAATAACAATAATAATAACACAATGAAATTAATAAGGGAAATTTAAGATGAATACCAAGAGAAGGAAGATTGAAAGGTTGAATTTTGAGAGTGTTTAAACCAACAAGCCAAGCAGCCATATTCTGTTGTTCAACATCATCATCAACTGACATTCCCCCTTTACCCATTTTTCTTGATCACTCTCTTATTAACTCAATTCAAAATCAAATTTTGAAGCTAAATATCAGAAACACTGTGGTTGTACACACTGTTGCTTTAATTGATTTACAAAGTCTTTCTGTGGATAATTTTTTTTTTTTTTTAAAACTCGATATCAAGCCAAAATGGATTAATTTGGAGGATCAATCCAACGACATGTCACACGTACGCACATATATTGACACGTTACAAATTTAAGAACACATTCTAAAGTCTTAAGCCTGACCAATCCAAATAGGTTTGTTGATAATATTATTATTAATTACCAATCAAAAATATATCCTATTATTAAAATTATTTTTATTTTAACAAGTTAAATGTGGTTTTGTGTGTGATATAAAATATTGGGTTGTTCTCATCCATAATTTATTTTGGTTGATTTCTCATCTCATCCATAATATTTTATTGTGCTTATCCTTACCATCACTTTCGGCTGGGATTGATAATGTGCTACTAGACACATGTGATGGTGATTCTATCAGGTTGCCAGCTATCTAATAATTCGTGCTCATGCAATGAAGCTACATGTTTTTCTTTTAATTTTTATAAATGTTTTATTTTTTTTCAAATTTGGCATCCAAATGATAAGGTTTCCAATTAAAGTGAGAACAAAACTCTATATGCACCGAAGGTTGTTGATACGGTGAATGGATTCTCTATGCAAGGTTGTTTTCTTTTCGGTTTACAAATTTAACGGTCAAGTTTTACGGGCAATAAGTTAATGTGCTAGCTCATACCTTAGTAGAAGCTGCTCTATTATAATCTCACTATATATTATCATGTACCTCGTTGTATTGAACAAGTTATATTAATGAAATGTTATAAACATCTTTTACTCAAAAAATAACTATTTACGAACCGATCAAATACATAAATTGGCATGTACACGAATGGAAGTTAGGATTTAGAGATTAGCATCACCATAGTATTTTGACTCATAAATTTCAATTATAACACTCTAAATGTTGCTCAGATTAATGATTTAGGATATTACAATTACCTTTAATTGAGGTGTAAATGTAAATTTGAAAAATGGAAAAACAGAGTCCCACCAAAAATATTAATCCCTTCTTCCTTAATTATATGATGTTTTGATCATCTAACACATACTAAAAGATACTAAAAGATGTAATTAATTTTGTATGGGAAAAAATTATGAGTTGTTTTACAAAATTGTCCTTAATAAATGGTATGCGAAAGATAAATTAAATAATTGAAAGAAAAAAGAGTAATAAATACATGTCACAATGGTGCAAAGACTATTTTGCATAGTGCCAACAAGGTGTTTAGCTAACGACACTCAGATGGCTCTTCAGCTATGCTCACAGTAGATTTCTTGGAAGCTTTCAACTTGGTAGATCAGCCGGTAGTACTATGAGAGGTGAGATACCAATCTATTTCTTAATGGGTTGAGTTTGTTTATGGTCAGGCACTAGGGTGCAACAAGGCCCACTACTTTTTGCTCTTTCTTTACAATTTCTTACTCATCAGATCAGAGATAATTACATAATTTTTCTTCATGCTTGGTATCTTTATGACAGAACTATTGCAGGGGGTTCAAATTAAAGGACTTGGCTAAAGTACTCGACATCATTTGAGATTTCGGGCTAGGATTAGGCCTTGGATTTGTATATTCGTAAGAGAAAGATCTTTGTCCTTCGTGTGATGGTTTGTTCCTTTCGGACATTGGGGTCGACATTTGGGATGAAATTATTGAGGGGTTGGCCATGTAAAGAGCCACCATAGTTGTTGAGTTAATTCATCTTCTTCCACAGTTAAGAGATCCTCAAAGTACGGTTATTCTACTTCGATCATGCATGATTATAGCCAAACTTTTCTTTGGCCTAAGAACGTTCCATCCAATTGATATGAAGGAGGCGTCTTTGTTATTTGCTAAAGAGTTGTGAGGGTAGGTTAAAAGATATTAGTTTTGGTGGAGGAACTTTCTTTGGGGACCTTCGATGGGGGTTTTCTTTTTTACTTATTATGGTTCGGGGCTTGCGTTTGTACCTGACAGTATAAACTTCCTCGTATGCTTTTATGGCTTCTAGGGCCCAATATTTGATGCTAAAAGATCATATTTTAAAAGTTAGTGGGTTATGTTGTATGGACTCTAATTTTGACAATGCTTTTGATGGTTCTTTGGGATACGATTTCAGATTTTGACTTTAACAGTTTTACTAGCAAGGACAATGCTCCTCCTAAAGCACAACATCTTTTTGCGTGTGCCCTTTTTAGTATAAGTGTTCAAGATATGAAATTAAAGTTTGACATGCCCACAAGAAAGAAATCACTTTTTTGGGTGTTTACAAGCAACAAATTCTCAAGATTTTCTTCTAGTTATTCCAATGGATGAGTTAGATCAACAAATGTCACCAGTAGAGTATCGTACTATCCTCAAATACAACATCATGATTCTATCGTATCCTATTAATGAGGTATGCCTTGTATGACGTAATACGTTCCTAGACACATTTGATGAGAATGCAATTCATTGTTAGAAGCTTCCTGATTTCATATACAAGCATGACTTTGTTAGGGATGTCCTTTTTGATATATTTAGGTGAGCGGGAGCAGTGGCGGAGCTATGATTTTTTTATGAAGGGTCATAATTTTAAGATATATGTTTAATATGTTACAAAACTTTAAATCTAAAGCTAAATGTCAAGTGGTTGGGACGTTTATATTTTTCAACCCTAACCATGGTTCGATACTTGCAATTTACAACATTTTCATGGCATTTTTAGTTCAAAAATACAAAACTACTCTTGATAGGTTAAAAGTGAACGACCCAAGTATCAAACATGCAACCTAGAGCTCATAGGTAAGATGCATTTCCACTGCGCTAGACTATATACAAGTATTATGTTATGTAAACGTTACTATATATTGAAGGTGAGAAAAACACAAGAATGTGGGTTGAATTTTGTTAGTTTTTTCTTCTCTTAAAACCGAGTTCACTGATCAGAAGCTGATAGAGTTCAGGTTCTGATGCAATGGTCAGAGTCTAAATGTAGCGGATAAGTAGAGAGAGAGAGAGAGAAAACAATTTATAGTGGTTCCTTCTACAATCCAGAAGTAGTCCATTCTTCCTTGCAATTCCAAGGAGAGTTCACTAAAACCAATATCTGATTACAATTGCTCAAGCACAAAAGCAAGAGACTTCAAACTACTCAAAAACAAAAGCAAGAGGTTTCCTACGCTCAAGCACAACTGCAAGAGACTTCATATGCTCAAGCACAAAAAGCAAGGGACTTCTATTCAAACAGAATTTCAAAGAAAATGTTTGAGGTTGAACACTTGATATACAATCAGTGGTGTTCACAATACAAATCAGATACGATTCTTAAGACTCTAGAATTTATAAGATATGAAAGTTGTTAAAAAATTATAAGTGAACTTTGATCTGTAACAATTTGAGCAGAGGTTTGCCACTTGTAAAATTGTTGTATGAGTCTTGCCAATCTTCAGGTCTTCACTCCTTTATATAGAGGTTGTTGGAACAAAATGTGTTTAACATACATTACCCTTAGAGTTTTGATGATAACAAGGTATTAAACATTCAGAATTTTGTCAAACACATTTTGTTCCAACATATATAATATAACATTGGGATAATTAAGTAAATGGTCCCTATAAACATTCAGAATTTTGTTTTTAGTCCATACAAAATAAAATCACACTTTTTAGTCCCTATAAAATTTTCCATCAGCATTTTTAGTCCCTATAAATTTTTTCCATCAACATGTTAGTCCTTGTCAAAAATTTCCATCAACATTTTTAGTCCCTAAAATGCTTAAGGAAAATGTCACAGGGACTAAAAAGTGTGATTTTATTTTGTAGGGACTAAAAACAAAACTGTGAATATTTATAGGGACTAAAAACTTAATTAACCCTATAACATTTAACTAAAATATGTTTATATACCTACTAAAAATTAAATTTTTGAGACTTTGGAGAGGCCATGACTCTCCACAGTCCCCGCCTAGCTTCGCCTCTAGGTGATAATATCTCCAAAGGAGACGCTTGTGAATTTCGTGTTCGACCCACAAGATGGAAGATCGACATTTAGGTCAATGTATGTTATGGTCTGCAATGGTTGGAGGGAAAGATGCATGTGCGGATTTAACTAGAGTTTCACCAGTTGTGGGATTGGGGACCAGAGCTTTTACGATGGGACAGACATTTAACCCTCATAGTTGCGTCAAGTAAAGTGGCTAAATATGAGAAAACATGTTCTGACAATGACATGCTTTTATACCATTTGTGTTTGACACTTTTGGCTTCCTAAAACTAGAGGTTGTTGACCTTTTATATAGAGTTCAAAAGGTATCATGTTATATCTCTTAGGTCCATGAAGATAATGTTTATGAAATTCCGGCTTTTTATTGATTACACAAATAATATTTCTACATTGTTTTGTCTTCATAACATTGATGATTTAGAGAGTATTTTAAACTATGATAGATATTTTAGAGTGGTTGAGAGTTGATAATTACATAGATATGAGATTTCAAAGAGAAAACATAAGATATATGAGTTTTTTTTTTAAAGGATAAGATATATGAGTTGGAAAATAAGTAATAAATTATTTTTTCTTCCAAAAAAAAAGTAATAAATTATTTTATTTTTTATAGACAAATGTTACTTGTTTGTATATTGTTATTGTAGGGAAACTGGTAGCATTGGACTATACTTTCCGAGACAATAACTAAAATTATGATATATTTTTTTTGGTAACAAAAATTATGATATTGATGTCAATAAACAATAACTAAAAGACAAATTACATTAGTATTCTTTTATTTTATTTATTTGTAACACTTTAGTACTTTATCTTTTATTTTTCATGTTTAGGTCATTTATCTCTCATAAAAGCACATATAAATCCTCTTTCTCATTTTTTATTAAAAAAAATACATAATATTATTTTATAAAATATATTTCTATTAAAAATAAAATAAAAACAAGATATAAGATGAACATGTTCATCATCTTCATCTTTTTCGTTTGAATCTTCGTCTTCTTCGTTTGAATCTTCATCGTCTTCCTTCAATCAAAAAAATTTCTACGTAAATCTATCTCAAATATCATATTTATGTTATGTTCGCCTAATTAAAATTATAATATTTGATATCAATAAAAAAAAAAAAAAACTCTTACTTGACCAAAATAAATAAATAAACTCTTACTCAAACGAACGACCGCAGCCACAAGCTATAACCTATAACCATGTTATCAGCCACAAATTTAACAAAGAGAGTGATATTTCTACAATCAATTTTGTATAACTCTTGTGACACCTACTTTTATCCTTTCTGAACAAAATTAATGAAAAGAGAAAGAAGAAGAAGAAAGAGGATAAAATCACATGTAAGTATGAGAGAGAGGGTTGTTTCAATAGTTGTCAAAAAGTAGATGTATAAATATGATTTCTCTTTAATAAAACATGTAAAATGTTAAACTTTTTTAAAAAAAAAAAATGTAAAATGTTAAACTTGTATAACACAATAGAAAAGAAGTGAAATAAAAAGAAAACTTCCCTTAAGCTCAAACAGTTGCAATTTGCATCCTTTAATTGACTTTTCTTTGCTACCAATCTATGAGATTAAGCTAAAGCAGCCACAGGGCAACTCTCCTTTGGCAAGTTATTGGCATTGAACTCTTTTACTTGCCAGGAGAGAGACGCCCTATTGTTGATTTGCTTATTGATGGACTTTTCATTTTGAATTGGCATTAGTTTGTGTGAGACTTTAGAAACTTTTATAGCAAAGGCCATGGAATCATAAACCAGTGAAGCATTGGCATATGCTTGAGGGTTATGCCATGGATATCCAAAAACAGTTGTTTTCTTTGGCACATTTTTGAAATATGCTCATTAATTGGTTTATTCCTAATAGCCAAGGATCACAACTCAGTAAGCATTTTTGGTCCATTCTCCAATTTCAGATTCTTTAGTACTTTAAAGAAGTGGAAAACAGAAGCTGTGCACAAAATCAGAGTATTATTTTTTTTTTATCATATCTAATATAAAGAGAATATATATATCTCTGAAACAACGATTTCATTCTTACAAAATGTTTTTTTAAGAAGCTAATTAGTCCATCTAAATTAACCTCAAAGAGAATCGAATTTAAAATCTTGAAGAGAAACACACCCTTAAGTTCCAAGCTAATACCACGAGGTTAACCTAAGTGGGTTAATTTAAGAAGAAACATTGATAATACAGTTGAAGTTTAGCACACTAAATGAGGTGAACCGTGAGGAGAAAATTTAATCCTTCTAATTTGAAACAGAGACACACAAATGGGGCGATTAATTACTCTTGTGTCAAATGGGGCGATTTATTCTTGTGTCAATTGTGACGATATCCGGATCATGGTCTAGTTGCATTTCATGCATCATTTGCATAAAGTTTATATTTTTATTTATTTATTTGTATTGAGCTTTTGACTTTTATGTGGTGAGCGTTTTATTATTCTTCTTATTTTGTGCCTTTATGCCTTTATGATTGTATTTTTGTGGTTTAGGAATACTGACCCCTTACAACCAACATTTTAGGTATTGATGAATTTGAAGTTTTGAAGCAAGAATGATGTTTAGCTTGTACGCGTGCGGGGAAATAAATTTGAGTTTTTCTTAAATTGTAATTTAAATTAATTCTTGAAGTTTATTATTTTTAGAGAAATTTATTCAGTGTAATTAAAGTTAACCTTCTTTAAAGGAAATAAAGCTCAAATTTGTGTTGGAGGTTGTGGAATGGTGGAAACATCATCTCACTTAATTTTAAATTGTAATTTATTTGGCTCTGTTTGGAATCATATTTTGCAGTGGATAGGTGTATCTGCGGTTATGCCTGTTTCTGTGGTTGATCATTTTGTTCAGTTTAATTACTTTGGTGGTGCTGCTAAATCAAGGCGATCGATCTTACAGGTTATCTGGTTTGCAACAGCGTGGGAAATATGGAAGGAAAGAAATAAAAGAATTTTTAATGCTCATGAAAGCTCAATTATGCAGGTGGTGGACAAAATTAAGTCAGTAACCTTTAAGTGGTTGAAGGTGAAATTCACATCACTTCCCTTCAATTACTATGGTTGGTGGCTCAGTCCGTTTACTATCCTAGGTATAGACTAATTTATGTTTTTCTTTCATGTTTTCATTGGTTAGGTTCAGGTTGTTGCCTTGTAAATTCTGTAAATATTTTTGATACCCTGTTTTCGGGTTCTGGTGTTTCCTCCGTCACACATCTTGTGTTAGGAGGGCCTTTTGTCGTGGTAATATAATTCATTTTAGCCTCTTAAAAAAAGGAAATAAAAATAAACTCATATTTTTTAAAGTATTATTTGCCTTGAGTTTCCATCAATTATTTTGTTTTGATTTATCTAAAATTTATATAAATATACTTTATTCATTGAAACTATTTAATGATTAGTGTTACCCTAAACTGCTTTTTTTGTTTTTTTTTGTGATTGAAAAACCCACTCAAGTTTGTCAAAAGAGAAGGAAGCATAGCTTAGTATGCTTATGGTATCAAATTTAATTTGGATTCTTTGTGTCTTTTGTACTTTCTAAATGATACCAATTATAACATTATTACTTATCATGTGCAATTTCTTTCACACATATATATAGTGTCGTTTAAGTATTATACACAGTTGTCGATATACATAACGCTTTTACTTAACTAACATTGTTAATTATTAGTGTGTTATCAACCATGATGTAAAGTGGAATATAACGCTTTAGGAGTTGTGTACATAGTATTATAGAGTAAAATTGATAATAATAATAATAATAATAATTACTTCTACATTAGAAAATTGAAAATGATAAATTCTTTTTTAGAGTGACACTAATTGTGAAACGAATAGCGTAAATTACGAATAGTGTAAATTACTTTATACAAAATAATAGCTAGTAATTTAAGTAAGAGTACATGACATGAAATGGTGTTGACTTTTACCTGTGACATTCGATGTGGTCACTCAACAACTTCATGAAATAGAGCGAGTATACTGGGATTCTATTTCAAAAAGCTGAACATGAAAAATAAAAAAGAAAGAATCTTAATGGAAAATCTTATTTCAAGACTATATAGGATATTCAGCTCCTTCAAGCATATGCCATTATTCTGGAAAAAAGTGGAAGTAGTAGCATTTAAGAAAAGTATATCCAAAGCATAAAACCCTCGAGAATTAGCCTATATAACTTGTTGAGTGTGTCATTCGATACTTGGCAAACTAAACACATTAGAGAGAAAATGAGTGGGAGATTGATTGCTATATTTTAGTAAGCAAATCAGTCATAGGGCATGTCTCTATTGGCAAGTGATATGGCTAGAAATCCACTTGCCAAAGGAGAGCTGCCCTGTGAGTGTTTAGCTTAAACATTTGTTACATTTTCTTTGTCATGTATTGGAACAGTTTAAAGAGGTACTTTACACTTATGGGTGTTTAGCTTACATATATTTTTCCATGTCATTCATTGCAAGGAGCTTCTCAGCTTCAAATAAAGGCGTGATTTTGTTAGGATGTCTTTTTTGATATGTATGCGGGCGGTTGTATCTGTGAAGAAGGAGGTGTCCATGAAGTTATGGATGTCTTTTTTCTCACAAGAAGGAAGATCGACACTTAAGCCAACATATGTTCTAGTGTATGGGTGGGTAATGAGGGTATCATGCATGCATGTGTGAACTTGACTGAGGTCTCCCAGGGTGACTGAACCCTCTTCAAGGTTGCCACACACTTAATATGTAGTTTGGCAATTCATAAAGTCTCAGTTTTTTTTAATGGAAAATATTTGCACGTTAATTGTTATGCTAGTTTTTTCTTCTTTCTAGGACTTGAACCATGAACCTCTATCTCTTTAACCCTTAGCTCAAACTAGTTGAGCTACCAAATACTAGAGAGATATACATTTCAAATTTATAATTTGTGCATTGTAAATGCACCTTAAAACTCATATAAGGAGGATCTCTTCCATTCAACTAAAGGAAGGAAGTTGAACCAAAGGGAAGGTTGGTGGTGAACAAATTCTAGGTATTGCTCTAAAGAAAGATTCAAGACTTCATTTTGTCCATCCATTTTAGGATGGTAGAAAGTACTCATTCTCAACTTGAACAGTTTGCGCCAAATACTATTGATGAAAGCATGATCCATGTCTGAGACTAATCTTCTAGGTAACATTACCATGATGGAGGAATACAGGTGAAGTCAATAAAAAGATCTTCCCATATGGAATAATTAACTAGCAAAGTGATTGATATCTGGCAAGTGTACCAAAACTCATCAAGCAATAAAAAAGTTTGTATTCACAGTTATGCGATTAATTAGAACACTTAACAATTATATATGTTAGTGATTAGGACTTTGGATTTTTGCATAAACTTGGGATTTATGGAATTAAAATAAATTGAATTAAACAAGGATGGTAAAAAGTGATTAGGACTTTCGAATTTCTTAGGTAAATTAATGTTATTGAAAGTTTGAAAGAATATGCTAATTTGTTTATCACATTAAGATGATGTAATAAGTCTAAAGCGATTATGTAATGAACATTTATCCAAGATCCAGTTACAATAACTAAGATTAACAAACAATTGTTTCCTAGTTCATTTCATAAATGACCAAAATATGAAAAGCATTGCACATAAGGATAACTGGATAATTCTAAATGTCAATTGCATAAATAGGTACTCAATATGGTTTAAGTAGATCTTAAAGAGCATAATATACAATCGTAATCCTTCATGAAAAAAATAAACGCCAAGAAATAAAATCGAATAATCTTTGTTTTCTTCCTCCATCATGACATGGCCTATTTTCTTTCTTTTCAGTTGATAGACGAAATGACAAATAACCATTAAAACTCACACACACAAATGGTCGCCGGAGGGTTTGGGATTCAAACCTCGATCATATGCCATCTGACCTTCACACACACAAGTGGAGGCCGGAGGGTTCACGGTTCGAACATATGTTTACCGGTGTTTTTGGTAAACAATCATTAGTCATAGATTAATTGCTTCCAAGATCAAACTATAAATCCTATGACATACTTGTGCAACTATTTCTCAGAAAAGTTTGAATGTTCGTCATGTTAAATACTAATAAGATGAATATACTTGTCTCCTTCGACAAAGTTGAAAAGGTTTTCATAATTAAAAGAAATAAAACTTCAGAAATGAAAGCAAACAACTTTAAAGAAAAGCATTCTTATTGAATAAATGAAGATTGGTACATCAAATCATACATACATTCTCTTGTTACTCTTTTCTCTCTGTAACTTGGATACTTTTAGCGTAAAGGATTCCGTATTTTAATTTGTGACCCCTATTTTCTATACAAAACTACTATATATACTAAGTAATAAGTAACTGAAAATAACAGTCACAGGTAAAAGATCTTCGACATGTGTCTTGATATGTTTTCAGATTCTTTGATAACTTCCCACGTGTCTTTGACCTTTTGATGTTGCCTCTTCAAAAGAAATTTGAATTTCTTATAGTCGAAGCTGAGTGGCTTTGTAATATTTAATATGCCAAGTCTATTTACAATTTCTTCTAGTCCTCGCAAAAGATTTACAATTTTATCATCTATTTGTTAGGCTCCAAGGAACCTCAAAGTTCTGTTGAAGATTCTAGCCACCACTTGTGAATCACTCTCAATCCAAACTTTTATCCAGAGCTTTCTCAATAGCTAACATGATAACATGTAGCTCAACAATGAGAGCAGAAACAATTTTAATCAACTGAACTAAGCCTGCTAGGAAACCACCTAGATGATCCCTGCAAACTAAGGCTATGGCAGCCGAAGGAGGTTTGCCAATAGCAGAGCCATCCACATTGATTTATTTTTGTAATTTCAAATATTAGAGTGATCATATCTTTCAAATCCTTTATTTCTTTATGTTAGGTAATTGTGTCTAATTTCTAATTGAGTACTTAGCATTACTGTCAATGTCTTTACTCAAAACCCTCACAACTCCCTAATGTATTATCTAAGTTCGTAATCATCAAAGATTTTATAAACGTTAATTTCTAAAATCACAATTGAATAATATAATAGGTCTAAAGTTTTATTGATTGAACAATTATATTAGACCGAGTTTAAAAGTTGTGGCTGGTAATTACTAAATATATACTTGAAATCAATTCATATATTCTTCAACATATAAAAACATTAAGCACAGCTATAACTGAATATTACTAGTTTTATAATTGCATTGAAAATTTACATAGTTCAAGTAGTTTGAAATAAATTCATCTGAGACCTAATTAGTAGAAAATTAGCTACTCATGATATAGAAAATGATTAATAGTGTTTTACTCCCTGTAATATAGGCAATTTTCAGTTTACCCCTGTAAATTTTGTTTTTTAGGTTTCATCCTTAATTATAAAATAAAGATTCTTCAGAATTAGACTCTAACTCATCTGATTGATCAGATTTGCAGATGTGGCGCTGACGTGGATATTTAATTTTTTTTTATGTTTTCTTATTTAGCCACGCGTGTAATTGTCTGATGGGGGATAAACTGAAAATGAGAGGTAAAACGCTATTAACCCTATAAAAAAAAACAACTAAGACAAGATATTAAACAGGAACAAATTTCGACACCACCGATGTCACCCCGTATTGTCTTTAATTTAATACCCTTTAAAATTACATTTTCATCAAAATCCTTTAGAAATTATTTTTATTACTTTAATTTTAATACCCTTTTGCCTATTAATCCTCTATGTCCTCGTGAGATTAGCTCAGTTGATAGGCACTATGCATAATGTATGCAAAGTCCGGGGTACGAACCCCCGTCACCAAAAAAAATTAAAAATATTATCATCCCCTATGATCTATCTATAATCCATTTGTATTTGGCATTTGTATCCGTCCAATTTGAGGCTGTTATAGATTGTGTCACTAAAATATATGTAAACTTGTATGAATTAACAAGATGGAATAAGGCAATGAAAACAGTTGTTTTCTTTGGCACATTTTTGAAAGAAGGGGAAAACAGAAGCTGTGAATAAAATAATATTTTTTTACAATATCTAAAGAGAGAATCTATATTGCTTTCAAAGAATGACTTCATTCTTCTAATACAGTTGAAACATAGCACACTAAATGAGGCAAACAGTGAAGTGGAAATTTGATTCTTCCAATTTGAATCTATATTGCTTAGTGTGCTTAAAGTATTAGAACTTTTTAATTACAATATCGGTATCAAGTTTTGATTCATTGTGTCTCCTGTACTTTCTAAAAAAAGAATCTTAATGTAAGAAAAAATGTCAAGACTATATATGATATGTAGCTCCTTCAAGCATATGCCATTGTTCTGAAAAAAGGGGAAGTAGTAGCATTCAAGAGAAGTATATCCAAAGCATAAAACCCCCGAGAATTAGCCTATATAACTTATTGGGAGTGTCATTTGATACTTGGCAAACTAGACACATTAGAGAGAACAAGAGTGGGATATGGATTGCTATATTTTAGTAAGCAAATCAATCATAGGGCATGTCTCTATTGGCAGGTGATATTTCATTTGACTTAGAGGCTCTAGAAATTTACTTGCCAAAGGAGAGCTGCCTTGTGAGTGTTTAGCTTAAACATTTGTTACATTTTTAGACTTTTGTAGTCATTTTTCATTTGTTTGTCTGTCAAGTATGGCCCATATATAGTCATTTATCATGTTCTAGCCCCGCAGTACGGTTCAAAGGTATTGGTTTAATTTAACTTATATATATATATATATAAAGTTTTGAAAGAGCATGATAAGACAGTGTTCTTTATTTGACAAATAGTTGGGATGTTTTAAACCTTCCCATGTTAAATGTCACCTCTTCCAATTGTGTGCTTCGTGGGAATCTAAAATTTACCCTTCCATCCCCAAGGCGAGACATGCCACACCTATTGAGTGAAATTACTTCAATTTTCAAACAAATAAAGCAATTCAACCATAGTGTTTCGGTACACCATAAAAGTCTCACCTTAGTTGAGAATCGAGGTCAATGACAATTTATATACATAATCCACACGCAACCCAACAATGCACCTTTCATAAATGACAAAATTGTGAATGATTTATATTACATGATAATAATAATAATAATAAATAAGATAGCTTAGACAATAAGTAATCTAGTATACCTTAGCTTTAGTTCTTATATGCTGATGCCAATCTATGGTAAGTTATTGTACAAGCTCAGCTAGCTATAAATAACTGCGTAACAACTGATTCTACATAAAATAATACACTATTTTCACTCTTCATATTATGGTATCAAATTTTCCCTCAAGGAAAAGTTTGTTACAATCCTTACCGTTTTCCGTTGTGCTTCTCCGATGAAGATCTCGTCGAGTCTTCATCTTCTTCATTGAATCTTTGTATTTTCGATTGCATTTCTTTATCGTTTCTTGTGTCTTGCGAAGATTTTGTGGATTTTTCCTTCGTTTTTGAGATTCATTCTCACTCTGTTTCCTTTTCTGGACTTCGTTTGTGATTCTATCACACGTTTTCCATTCGTGTTTGTTGCGCATCTTCATCTCTTTCAGCTTTTCCGATAATCATGGTTCGTAATACTACAATTCAACATCAAAATTCAGATTCTGCTTATTTTGAGTATCCTAGTGAAGGACCTAATTCGGTTGTTGTTTCTCCTAAATTCAATGGTTCAAACTACCTCGCATGGAGTCGCTCTATGCAACGTGCTTTGGGTGCTAAAAATAAGCTTTCTTTCATCAATGGATCCTTACCTATGTCGGATCATGAAGATCTCAATCACGATGCTTGGGAAAGGTGTAATCATCTAGTTCATTCTTGGATAATTAACTCAATTTCCGACTCTATTGCTCAGATAATAGTGTTTCACGATAATGCTTTGGATGTTTGGGAAGATCTCAAAGAATGCTTCTCCAAAGTTGATAGAATTCGCAATGCAAATTTACGTTCTTCCATCAAAATTCCACCAAGACCAAGCAAATTCAAAACAGAAACGTATGAAAAAGATATAAGAACGCAAAACAAGGAATGCTGTCAAAGAGCATTTCGCTTGAGCGAAGGATTTTTCGCTTAAGCGAATTACTTCCGGTAGCTGTTCGCTTACAGCTAGCTTCCGGCTCGCTTAAGCGAACAGTCATCAGTTTTGCACAATTTTTCGCGGGTTTAAACCATTTTTCACCCCAAAACCCAATTTTTGATCCCCCCAACATCCCAATTCGTTTCCAAAAGTTGTTTACAGGTCCATATACTCAAAAGGGCTTTCAAAAACACATCAAACATGAAATCAAATACCGTTTCAACATAATTCATCAAATCAAACCATTTTTATAAAAACCTTCAACAACAACTCAATTCATACTACAAATCCGAAATTATGAACACCCAAGGTACAAATCATCAACAACAACATCTCATAACAACAACAACATCGATTAAACATGAATTCATCAACAATCCAACAACAACAACGTCATTCTTCATCAATTTTGAGCAAAACACAAAGTATAACCATATATACATTTCAAGCATGCAAATTCAACATCATTAACATAACTATCATCTCACATACTTAAACATTGCATCAAACATAAGCACGAATTTCACCAATTAATTCACAATAACCATTTTTCACAAATAAGCACTTTTGCAAAGAATTAGAGAATAGATTACAAACTAAGAGATTATGAATGAAACCTAACCCCCTAACCTCAATTAGCAATAATCCTAACAAAAGCTTCAATTTAGCTCCTAGAATATCTATCACCTCTTGGTTCTACAAGCTTCTTTCTTCAAACCCTTTTTCTCCTTCTCTTGGACTCTCTCGCTCTCTTCCTCTCTCAAAATTCTATGAAATGAACAAATGATACTAGGTGACCCAATTTTTCCAATGACTAAGGTTTAAATAGGCTCACCACTATTGGGCTTAACCATTAAAAGTCCTAATGGGCTCAACACACTTGTTAACTAACCCGCAAGGTATTTATTCGTCTACGGTTAAAGTTATCGAATACTTACCGGCTCCTAACTAATTACCACACTAGTAACTTAGTAAAATAATGGTTCTCACTTAAACACTAAAAATAATTCTCACCGCAAAATTACTAATTTACCTTCGTTTACAAATTGACCAAAATACCCTTCTAGCACTAAAACCCACTAAAATACACACATAAGCAATTAATCACATATACACATAGAAAAACATATACAATTAAATAATAAAAATAAATCTAGCAAAAATTGGGCTGTTACATAATGTACTTAGGAACAATGTAAATACATTTATATATTTTATTTTCTTGTCATTTATGTTATTGAGGCATTAGAATGTACCTAGGAACAATGTAAATACATAAATGAGAATCTTACACGGACACACACATTTATTTATTCCGCTTTATGTCAAGACCTAAACCAAGAACAAAATCAATCAAGGACAAACCAAGGACAAAATTAAAATCAAACAACTAGTAATTTAGCAAAATCCAAGGAAAAGGGACTTATTTTGGATCCAACATCATAGTAAAATCCCTCACGCTATATTTTAATCTCTCACGCTTTATTTTATTCCATCACGCTTAGACTTTTTAGACTTTAATTAGCTCACTTTAGTTAGAATAATTAAAACCACAAAAATATTTAAGTATGCAAAACCCAAAAAAAATCTTTTATTAACAAACCTTGGACTTTAACCCAAGTGACTCCTCTTACTTTTTTATTCAATCAAATTTAACCATATTTAGACTTGGTCTTTCTTCAATTAAAATCAATCATCTTCATATTTTATTCTTCTATGCCATTTAGGCTTCCTATCCCCTCAAAATCTTTTTTCCAAACTTTAAAATCAATCTAACCGATCACTCGGCTTTTTAAACCGAACTACATGATTTTGATCCATTTGGGTATGTAGGAAAAATACTTTGTCTTTCCAAATCAATAAAAATAACAAAAATATTTTCCTTCTTTATTTTCACACTTAGACTTTTTAGGCCATTTTACAAGCATAATAATTTAGCACAAGATAAATAAAAACAAGAGGTTCCTATGGAATACCATAGACGTTTAGGGTGCTAATACCTTCCCTTTGCGTAACCAACCCCCGGACCTCTGATCTCTTAAAAATAGGTTTTTTTTTCTAGCTTCTCCCATTTCCCTTGGAAAAATAAAAGATCGGTGGTGAGTCCTAAATTTGTGAGTCAACGCTAACCAATAGCTTGATATCCGAAAATCACTGCGACAATTCTCTTTTCACAAAGCAAATTGATTCATCCTTCACCATTCTATTAGTGTATGTTGATGACATTATATTAACTGGAAATTCTTTATCTAAATTCCAACATATCAAATCCATATTGCATTCTTCATTCAAGATCAAGGATTTTGGTCAATTGAAGATATTTCTTTGTCTTGAAGTTGCTCATTCTCAACCATCTACTCCAAGCCTATTTCCACACCATCTGATTCTACACTGAAGCTTCCCAATGATTCTTCTCCTCCCTATGAAGACATTGTTTCTTACAGAAGATTGGTTGGTAGACTACTTTACCTTAATACCACTAGAATAAGCATTACATTCATCATACAACAACTGAGCCAATTTCTTTCTAAACCAACACAAACTCATCACAAACTGATCTAATTTCTTTCTAAACCAACACAAACTCATCACACTGGCAAAGGTTTAGTTTTAGGGTTTATGTAAATTTTGATTATTATTTTTAGTAGATAAAATGTTTACATGTTTATGTTATAAATCCTTTTAGACTAGATTTAAGTTGATTAAATGTTTAGATGTTTACATGTTTATATTTTAGTTTTTAGTTTTCGGGTTTATGTATATTTTGCACTACAAGTGTTTGATGAAATATTTGAATGCGTTTTTCATTGATTGTATTTAATTTCCTATGGTGTAGATTTGAACCAATGGACATTTATCCAGTATAACCGAACACGATGTTAGTTGTAGTCTGCTTCAACGGTGGAAAGCGCAATTTGTTCAGGGTTCGGGTCGATGTCACATTAGTAGATCTGAAGGATCAACTAAATCAAATCAACCAACGACTCGGCCATAGAGGCACAAGGAAGGTTGACGGTGTTCGGTATCGACGTCCATTAATCGACTCAGCCGGAATATTGCAGTTCAGGAAGATGATGCTCACGAACGACGACAACATGAGGAGCATATTCTCGATTTTTGGTCAGCACATCATATTCTCGACGATCAATTTTGAAGTTTCGGCTAGATGAAGATGTTTAGGTTATATTAAATTGTATTATTATGTTGTGTCGTTATTTTGTAGGAATTAAGTTTAATTCATGGTAGTTTGTTGAAGATGTTTGCATTAAAGTGTCTTATAGTTAGTGTAAAGGTTTGCAAGTCTCTTTGAAAACTTGAAAGAATGGATAGAACACATGTTGTATTCTACTAAGTCAATTATACATGTCCTCACATCAAATTCTTTTATATAAGATGAGTGTGACTAACGAGAATACATTTCTAATATGTTGTTTTGAGCTTGCTCATGCTCTTGTTAGTTGGCAGGGCAGTAGGAGTAAGTTCGACAAAATATATTGGAATGTATTCATGTTTGTCACTACTCATCTTATATGATAGAATTCGATGTGAGAAGCTATATTGTTGATTTGATATAATACAAAATGTGTTTTCTATATTCTTTTTAGTTTTCAAAGAGACTTGCAAATTTTTACAGTAAGTATAAGACACCATTTTTAGAAAACAACCATGAATTTAATTTTAATCCAACATCATGTAATGTAACACCATGCTTCGTTTATTGCCCGATTTGAACAAGATGAAATTAAAACTAAATAAATTTATTGTATTATGTTGTTTTGGAATTGATTTTGCGTACTTGTGTATATTTAGTTAGGATTTTTGAAAATGAATGAATTGATTTTTTTAAAACATGCTTACCATTGAGCAAATTAATTTTTTAAAAATGTTGTGCATGATTGGTTAAAAAAATGGACATAAGGTATTGTGAATGAATGAATAGTAAATGAGTGTAGTGGTAGCCGATGATAGATATGGTGAAAAATGCACGTTTAGGGGTTAAAAAAAAGCATCTCTGTCAAGAAATGTTGTGATGTTAGCTTGCCTAACACCGGCGCATATTACCTCACGTCGGGTACCAACGAGAGTAAACTCACGCTGAAGTTATTTAGAAGGGTGGGAATGAGAAAAACCAAAAGGAGAAAAGCAATTTTTGAACCAAGATGGAATAAGCCAATGAAAAATTGGCATGTATTTGTGGGTTATACCATGGATATCCAAAAACAGTTGTTTTCTTTGGCACATTAATTTGGTTTATTCATGGTAGTGAATGGTCAAAACTCAGTAAGCATTTTTGGTCCATCCTCCCAATTCTTGCACTTTAAAGAAGTGGAAAACATAAGCTGTGAATAAAATCAGAGTCTTTTTTTTTATCATATCTAAAGAGAGAATCTATATTGCTTTGAAAGAATAACTTCATTCTTCTAATACAGTTGAAACATAGCACACTAAATGAGGCAAACAGTGAGGTGGAAATTTGATTCTTCTAATTTCA
>Ga0315915_1003218_pt1 | contig 20789 bp, 11 predicted proteins | sample MpolbnodulesMG_FD_207738 | JGI IMG/M metagenome (GOLD analysis project Ga0315915, IMG submission 207738) | Medicago polymorpha root nodule microbial communities from Los Angeles, California, United States - branched nodules | ecosystem: Host-associated > Plants > Roots > Nodule | place: USA... | reverse complement strand
TATGTTTTGAAAAAGTGGATCCACATAGAATCGAAGGAGGTTACATAAATTTATAAGCTCCTTGTTGAGCCGGAGGGTAAGCTGAAAATTTAGGCTTATTAAAATATGACATAAGCAGCTTATGAAACTATGATAAGCTATTTTTATTTATTTACCCAAACACCTTTAAAAAGGCTTATGAGAGTGGATAAGCCCACACAAGCTCAAAATAAGCCAATCCAAACGGGACCTAAATAAGAAAATACATCTTTATCACTTTTATCTCAAAAAATAAAAGTGAAGTATTTGATATGTTTAAACGTTAACATAAATTGAAAATTAATTCAATAAGAACATTAAGAGATTTCACAGTAACATACGCAAATGATATCATTTTCGTATGTTTAATTATTTTTATAGAGTACTATCTTCAATCATATTTATAAGGAAAAAGTTATTTTTTTTTGTAAATCGAATAATTAATGTATTCAGTCATGTTTATAGGTCAAATACATTAATTATCCAATGTATTTAAAAAGTTGTTTTTTGCTTATAAATGTGACTGGAGAAAGTATAACTTATCTATGAAATAATTGAACCTTATTTCAGCAGAAATGAACGTCAAAATAAAGTTTAACCAAGATGCTCGTGTCCTAAAGATCAGTGACAGATCCAGAAATTTTTATAACTGGGGTCAAAATTATATCATAAAAATTTATATAAAACTTTATAAACACACAAGCGTGCAAACATTATATAATAAGTTATGTTTATAATTGCTCTAAAATGTTGATTTTTTAAAAATATTTTTCCATTCTATCATAGTATAAGAAATATAACCATAATTGATTATATTTCAACTACCAACGTCAATCACATAACCTTTTTCAACAAATATAAAAATAGTTTAGAATATAATAGTACTTTTATGGTCTTGCCAACAATATGCTCTAAGAGAATTGGTTAAAAATTTCATAAAAGAAAATTTTATCCTAAAAATAAGCGTTATTTTTATCAATATAATAACTACAACAACTTTTTATAAAAAAAATTACTTCCTTTGATTTCTTAAATAGTGTTCTTAAAACACTCATTAAGATCCTTATTAGTTTTGTAATTGTTTGTAGAATTATGAATGACAATAATACTATATAAACAGCGGCGAAGCTAGCAATAAATTTACGAGGGGGCCAAATATACAGGGAAGAAAATTACTTTTTAAAAATTAATATATTAAATTAACTTTGAAGAAAAATTAATAATACAGTTTTGCTTATATAAATGTAAATTAAAACAACACTAAATAAACAAAAAATTACAGTAACTACTTAGAAATGTTAGGGTTCAACGATGTTTTAAAGTGTCAAATTCATCTAGGAGTGTCATTTGTAAGAAACTCACTGCTAAGAAAACTATCTTTATAGTTGCCGAAGAGACTAGAAGTGCCAGGATAACACTAAATAAATTTATCAATTATGTGATATTCATTTAACTTTCATGTTTCTATCAATTTTTGACAAATAAATTTATTTGGGGTAGCTAAATAAATATTATTGGGGTGACAAAACATAAAACATACCTACTTATTAAAACAAAATAAAAAAAATTGGGGTAGCCAAAGCTACCCCATGCGTATACTACCATCTGCCCCTGTATATAAGTGGGGTCAAACTGCATAAATATCAAAATTTAAGTTAAAAATACAATAAGTAAGTGGAGGCAAGTGGAGTCGGTTGACCCATTTGCGCCCACACCGTATCCGTGCTTGCCAACGATCTTGCAATTTTAACCATTTGTTTTCTTACATTCGTTGTTTCTCACACTATAATCGAGTATTTAGGTCATTTTCCAAACCGCAACAAGACTCAACGCACTTCATGATTTTCTCTTCTCCATCTCAACCAAAATTGTTTTTGAAGATAAGAATTAAGTCTGAGAAGATAAACCAAACAAGGTAGAATTGTTGATTTTCACTTTCAAAGCTATTAAAAGTGCTATTGACAACACATTGTTAGGCTGGATGTCATGACCGGGGTTTCGAACCTCGGTACCTCCACTTGTGTGTGAGTTTATAATAGCTTTGCCATTTCATCTATCTACAAAAAAAAAGTGATTTTGACACGAAAAAAAGTTGAACCAAACAAATGCCAATAACACAATAAAAATAAAAATATATAATGTTGTTGTCGAAAATCTATTAAACCTGCCTTAAAAAAACTATTAAATATGTAAACTTTGATTTTTTGAAGGAAATTTGTGAACTAGTATGATTGAAGCATCGATTTTTTGTTTGAGAAATGATATTTGAACAACTTTTTCTCTCAAACTCACATTATATTTTTACTTTATCTCTCTATTACTTTGATTTTTGTGCTAATACATCATTTTCTTTATAAAACTTTAGCTGTCTTAAAAATTGTTGGATGTTCAAATAACATAGCTCTTTTTGTTTTATGGTAACACATTGTTTCAGCGAAGGGCGTTTGAGACATTGACTGACACGTAAAATCGTAGTAAAAAGATACTACTCCAAGTCTCCCCAATCCTTCCCCAATCACCAACCCCATTCGCGTGCGAACACGCTCATAAAAATTCACCACCACGCCAAACCCTTAGCTCTTTGTTTGTGAGGGTAAAATCTCCAACTCAACTAAAAACTCAAGTGGGATTACGTATCATCATCAGGTAGCCCCTCAAAGCTTAAAATTGATAGAAGAAGCAAGCAAGGTGAAAAAGTGCAACGCGTGACTGACACGACAAACGTGAACGTGGACCTAAAATTGATAAAATTCATCGTCATCCATTTGCGTTGAAGACATTAATAACCTTAAAGAAGTTAGTAAGTTATTAATAATATTCATTTCATTCACTCAACCCAATTGTCTACCTCACTCTTGAATTCAATCTCAATCTCAATCAGAAAGAATCTCTTCATCACCGATCAACCATGTCTAACCCAACTTCCGCCACTGCCCTCCACATCTCCACCGCTCCTCCCTTTCAGATCTCCAAAGGTTCGTTCTCTTCTCTTCTGCCGCCACTAAACCCTAGCGCATTCATTTTTAATTTTTATCTATTACCCATTTTTTCGCTTTATTCTATGCTTCTTTCGATTATTTCTTTCTCAGCTTCAACGCTACAAACTTAGATCTTCACACTGTGTTCAAAAATTGTAATTTTTAAGTTCGTTAGTTTTTCTGGTGCTAACTTTAGCTTCATATCATATTTTATGTCTTTTGTTTGCTGTTAAATTTTTACTGAATTTATATATTTATTACCGAGTTTTTATCCACCGCTTTTAGTATAGTTAGCTTAATACGTGACTCTAATTTTAGATTCCCTCTCTTCCGTATAAGCTTACATAAGCTATTTCTATATTTCTATAATAAAAGATACAATTAAATTGTTTTGTATATGCTATAAGCTGTTTTTATAAGCTATTTTGGACCACTTATGAAAATAACCTGAAAAAAAGCTCTAAAAAAATGGCATAAGCTGTTTTCAAAAAGTCTCACAAAACTTATATCAATAGATAAGCTCGGATAAATCAATCCAAACAGGCCCTTAGTTTAACTTCTCGTTAAAAAATTCAATTAATTTACTATTAATAATTAATTGAAGCTTTTATCACATATGTGCAGATTTCCAAGGCTCTGACAATCCTATTCCACTCTCGCCTCAGTGGCTTCAGCCAAAGCCAGGGGAGGGAAAACCTGGAGCAGGAACTGTGGTGTGTAACAATTATTACTACTCGCTACGTTTGAATTTTTTTGTGTACTTATGTAATGTTTTGTGAACATTTTACTTTAGATATATTTTATAATTGCTAAAAGGTTAGTTTTTTTTTTCTTTTCTCAGGAAAGCCATGTGATCTCGACTCCATCATTTGGCAATCGCTCAGAGACTGTTAAGACATCTGGAAATGGAAAGGATGAGCATGACAACCATAAGAGGAAGGACGTCTTTAGGCCATCTGTGCTTGACTCTGAAAGTGGACGTCATGACCGTTGGCGTGATGAAGAGCGAGATACCAAGTCCTCCCTACGTAATGATCGATGGAGGGATGGTGACAAGGTCATAGGTGATGCTCGGAGAGTGGACCGATGGGTGGATAACCCATCAGCAAGAAACTTCGGAGAAACTCGTCGTAGTACGTCTGATAGATGGAATGATTCAGGTAATAGAGAAATGAATTTGGATCAGCGGCGTGATAATAGGTGGACCTCTCGCTGGGGTCCTGATGAGAAGGAGCCTGAAGTTCTGCCTGAAAAACGGAACGACTCAGGTAAAAATGGGAATCTGCACCAGGACAAGGTTTTGTCTCACAATTCCGATCCTGGTAAGGATGAAAAGGAAGGGGATCGTGTTTCGCCATGGAGACCCAGCTCCTTACAAAGACGTGGAACTGGAAGGATAGAGCCTTCCCATCACCAGAATGTGACACCCAGCAAACAAGTGCCTATATTTTCTTCTGGGCGGGGCCGTGAAGAGGATCCAGTTGCTAATCTCGGACGTGGCCGGTTTGGTTCTGGTGGGAGCCCTATAAATAGCTCGTATATGCATTCTCAATACCCTCAAACTGTATCAGATAAAGTTGAAAGTGAGCGTGGAGAAGCTCATCCATTTAGATATAGCAGGACTGATATCCTTGATGTGTACAGAGTGACTGATGTGCACACAGCTATAAAACTAGTGGATGATTTTGTGCAGGTTCCTCCTTTTACAGAAGATGAACCGTTGGAGCCTCTAGCTCTCTGTGCACCAACTTCTGAGGAACTGGTAATTGATGTTACTCTATATTGTTTCTGGATGACACAACCATTTCTAGTGGTTTATTAGATTGGTTTTCTGTTTGAAACAGACCGTCTTAAAGGGTATTGACAAAGGGGAAATAACTAGCAGCAGTGCACCTCAGGTGCTAAAAGATGGACGGAACTCAACAGAATTTACGCATTCAAGACAAATGAAGTTTGGAAATGCACCTCTCCAAGGTAAATTAACAATCTTATTTCCAACAGTATCTTCACCCTTATATGGTTGAACTTTTTTGTATGTTATTAATGGTTCTCGCTCCCCCTTTTATGATTCTGTTATGATTTACTATTTTATTTATCCCGTCTTATTGTTTTCACTTTCATGCCTGAGACAAATAATTTTCTTCCCCACTTTAATGGATTATACCTTGCTGTATTTGGCAAGTATGAAGATAGATTTTCATGTGTCTGAAAGGGCTTTTCTTCCCCACAGAAATAAATTTTCACTTTTCATGCAGATAGAGGTGAAGATGGAGGATCTTATAAAGTAGCTGATGAGGTGCATATTAACAGAGAATCAGCCTTTGAAGAAAATACTTCTGTTCATCCTGGTACTGGATGGCGTGCCACATCGCTGTGTGAACAACCAAACAGTCTCATGCATGATAGCAAAGATGTGCCTGGTGATGCCAGGTCAAGAAACTCAGATATGAAATGGTCACACCAGCCAAAAGATTTTCGTACTCAGTGGGAAAATAATTTGGACTATTTATCGGATACCAGAGATGGAGCTAAGTGGCACTCTAGCGAAGATTTAACTGTTAAAAGGCAACTAACTGGCTTTATGGATGGTGAACTGGAAACAAGGAGAGGTCCGCAGACTCCTCCAGAGGAGTTATCCCTTTTCTATAAAGATCCTCGGGGTCAAGTACAAGGTCCATTCCAAGGAATTGATATTATTGGATGGTTCGAGGCTGGATATTTTGGTATTGATTTACTAGTTCGCCTGGAAAGCGCAGCAGCTGACTCACCATGGTTGCAACTTGGTGATGTAATGCCCCATTTACGAGCTAAAGCCCGACCACCACCTGGGTTCCCTACAGCAAAACTTGACACTACAGAGGCACCTGTTCAGCAAAGTTCTAGTACCTCCGGGAATATTCATACTGGGCCAAGTGAGGTTGAGATGTTGAGAAATAATTCCATGCATAGATTGGGTTCTGCTACTGAAGCTGAAAATAAGTTTTTGGAGTCACTCATGTCTGGTAGCAAGAACAGTCCCCCACTTGAAAACCTGACATTATCAGAAGGTTAATACTGCTACTTAAATATTTTCAATATAAATGTATGCCATATACTATCATTTCTCTTAAGTAATATGTACTATATATTGTGAAATTCATTTATGTTTTAGACGGTCATATTTTATCCTAACTGCTGCGTACTTTTTAGGAATGCAAGGATTTATTGGAAACAATTCGGCTAATTTGGGCCCATCAGGAGTTGATGGTGGAAACAACCCATACTTGCTGGCCCAGAGGATGGCTCTTGAACGACAGAGGTCCTTATCAAATCCTTATCCATATTGGCCAGGGGTTGATGCAGCATCCCTTCCTCCAAAATCAGACATTGTTCCAGATGCATCACCACATTCAAAACTCATGTCTTCTTTGAGCGACAATTCTCGACAGCATCAATCCCAAAATTCTGAGTTGATCTCTGGTATCCAAGGATTATCTGACAGGGCGTCTACAGGCTTAAATAATGGTGTTGCCGGTTGGTCAAATTATCCCTTACAAGGTGGATTGAATCCCCTTCAGCATAACATTGACTTGCATCGTGATCAAAATTTTATACCATTTGGAATGCAACAACAAATGTATCAAGCGCCGAATCAATTGTCTTTAAACAACTTAATAGCTCAAACTGCAGATAACCCATCTAGTATTTTGTCCCAGGATCCCCATATAGTGAACATGTTGCAACAGCAATACTTGCTGCAGTTGCATTCTCAGGCCACTACTCCTGCACAGCAGATGCCTTTATTAGATAAACTCCTATTTTTGAAGCAGCAGGAGGAGCAACAGCTGTTGATGCGCCAGCAACAGCAACTGCTTTCTCAAGTGCTGCAGGGGCAGCAGTCTCACCAGCACTTTGGCGATTTATCTTATGGACAGTTGCAGGGTGGTGGAATACGAATGGGGAATTTGCATGTGGAACCTTCTCAACGTCAACCACCTCATGAGATGTTTCCTATGAGTTCTCAGACATCAGTTCCCAGTGTGCATGATGAGCTTAGTACCAAGTCTTTGAATTTAGCTCTGCAAGAAAGCCAAGGTACTAGCTATAATCAAAGCATTGAATCTTCTGTGCAGTTGCCTCATCAATTGTTTGGGAATATTAGTCATCAAAATAGTTGGGGCACTACTCTTCCCGAGCAAATTAATGAAAAGTACCAGAAGGAAACATTGCCTGCATCTGCTTCTGGTGGAAGTTTCCAAGTGCATGAGCAGAATAGAACCACAGAAGAACGTAATATTCCACAGAAATCAGTTTCTGCTTCTGACTGTACTGTTAAATATGTGGAGCAGATGTCAGGTGAAAATGGTAGGGCTGATGGTACTCTTGTGAATGCAACTTTAGAGTCTGGTGAGCATTCCATACCTGCTCTGTATGTTGAACCTTTTATGGCAGTGTCTTCGGCTGAATCTTGTAAGATTGAGTTACCACTGGCTGGTCAACTGGGTATGGATGTGGAGCTTAAACCAGATAGTGTTGAAGGGCAGCTAGGTGGAAGAGTCATATCAAATGTTGAGCCATCTGTTGTGGATGTAAGAGATATTGAGGTGCATGAACCCAAAAAGGCCACTGAGAAGAAATCAAAGAAGCAAAAATCTTCAAAATCCCAATCTTCTGGTCAAACAAAGGGATTGCTGAAAAATGCAACTTTGCAGCAGTCAAAGAATTCAGAAACTGAAAAGCCAAACCATATAGAAATCAATTTGAAGGTAGTCAATAGGGATGAAGAAGATTATGAAACACATAAACAAACAAGCGATGAGGACAGTCTATCCAGAACTGCCATCACAAAGGCAGTTGTTCATCAAGAAGTTAGTGACCTCCCTGCTAATATTCCAAAAAGCATCACTGAAACTGTTGTTGAGAATGACTCAAAGTCATTTAGTCCTATTGCCTCACAGAATACTGAATTGCCTTCAGGGAAGGCTTGGAAACCTGCTCCTGGTTTCAAGGCGAAGTCTTTAATAGAAATTCAACAGGAAGAACAGAAAAAGGCACAGATAGAGATGCCTGTAATTGAGGTTGCTAGTACTGTCAATTCCCACAGTGTGACCACTCCCTGGGTTGGAGTTGTGGCCAATCTAGACTCTACAAAGGTGTCTAGTCAAAATCATAAAGAAGCAGGTAATACCGAAAATCTGGTCAGAAGCAAAACTTCTCAAAATAGCAAGAGCAAGAAAAGTCCATTACATGATCTATTGGAAGAAGACGTGGAGATTTTTAATGGAAGAGATGGCACAGGTCCAGACAGTATATCATTCTCACAATATTTAGCTCCCCATTTAGAACCAATTGATGACGGAGATTTCATTGAAGCTAAAGACGCCAAAAGGAGCCGGAAAAAATCTACAAAATCAAAGGGTTCAGGGTCTAAAATTTCAAAGCCAGTTGCTTCTAGTGAAACACCAATAAGTTCAAGTCCCATTGAAAAGGGAAAAAGCTCCCGCTCTGTGCAGCAAGAGAAAGAACAACTGCCTACTATACCTTCAGGACCCTCTCTGGGAGATTTTGTTCTTTGGAGGGGAGAACCAACAAGCCCGTCTCCTTCTCCAGCTTGGACAATTAATTCTGGTAAGGTTCCTAAACCACTGTCATTAAGGGACATTCTAAAGGAACAGGAGAAAAAGTCTTCTTTTCCAGTTCCCCCAGACCAATTTACCACCCCTCAGAAATCACAGCCTGCCCAAGCCACTCAGAGTAGTGGTCCTTCACGGACAGCTTCAGCTCCATCAAAAGTTGCATCTTCTAGCCACATAAAATCCCAAGCTTCTCATTCAAAATACAAAGGGGATGATGACATGTTTTGGGGTCCAATTGAGCAATCTAAGCTAGAAACTAAGCAGTAAGACTTCTATCTCTTTGCAGTGCTATTGGTGTTTGTTGTATATTCATTTTACACTATGTTTACAATTCTTCCATATTTATGCTTGATCAGACTTATTTTCTTTGCTGCTACTGTAATGAAATAGTTTAGTATTTTGGTATCCGTTAATTATACATGTATATTACGGCTCTAAAATTTTGTTTTGTATCATAACCAATCATAATAAGAGGTCTTTGTTTCTTAGAAAGGAAGCTCTTTGCAACTAAACATCAGTCTCTTAGAAACGAAACTCTTTGTCACTATCAGTTGTGAACTTGTGATAAAACTATGATAAGGACGTTAAGGCTTGGGTGGAACATCTAAGAAAATTTATTACTTCTATACTGCCTTGGACATGGTCTCTCTATCTGAGAGCATTTGTGTATTTAGAAGCGACACTAACACACAACATTAGGTGGGGTGTGTGAAAATCTACTTTTGATGATAAGTTGATTCGATATTAATTTTGTTGTCTCTGTATAAGCAGGCCAAATTTCCATCAACTTGCAAGCCAGGGGAGTTGGGGTTCAAAAAATGCTCCCGTGAAAGGTAATTCACCTGGATCATTAAGCCGTCAAAAATCAGGGAGTAGCAAACCAACAGAGCGATTGCTGTCATCATCACCTGTCTCTTCTCAATCATTGCTGAAATTAAAAAAAGATGCCATGACTAGGAACTCTGGTAAAGATTGCTCATATTTATTTTAACTCTAACTTCACTCGCTGTCCAGTTTTTTCTAATTTAGTGCTCTTTATGTGTGTGTTTGTTGCTTGGTATGATAATTGCCGAAAGATATTGAGCTATTTTTCTGTTTGAAATTTTCAGAAGCCATGGACTTCAGAGTTTGGTGTGAGAATGAATGTGTGAGGCTTATTGGGACAAAAGGTACCTACCATTTTATCTTGGTTTTAATTTTGTATTTTGATAGATAAATCTAGATTTAGGTTCACTGAAGAGGGGGTACCTGACACATATGTTTTTCCAAATGCTATTCCCACCCCCTCCCAAGGTAATGTTTGAGAGTTGGGTTTTATAGGGGTAGACTTATTTATTTTTCATTTCTACATTGAAGAAATTATAAAATGTTTCTAACATTGATTAAAAAAGTGATCGTAATACTATACGATAATTTATCATGTCATTCCTTCAATTTTTATTTTATTTTTTAAAATTTCAAATACATATCAAGATATAGACTTAGCTCTCCAAAACCCACCTCCCAAACGTACCCTAAATGAATTAACTGGATATGGTTAGGCATTTGATGGTCAGATTATCTGTAATTGAATCTCATATTTAATGTCAATTTTACTATATTTCTTGGGGTGGCAGATACAAGTTTCCTAGAGTTTTGCTTGAAGCAGTCAAGATCCGAAGCAGAGATGTTTCTGATAGAAAACCTCGGATCATATGACCCAGATCATGAATTCATCGATAAATTTCTCAATTACATGGAGTTACTGCCATCTGAAGTTCTGGAAATAGCTTTTCAGACTCAGAATGATCGGAGAGTCGGTGGAGGCGTGATATCTGGAAATATAAATTTACAGGATCTGGGACAGACAGATGGATCCTTCTCCAAAGGTGGAAAGAAGGGTAAGAAAGGGAAAAAGGTTAGTGCCGCAGTTTTGGGATTCAATGTCGTTAGTAACCGGATTATGATGGGTGAGATCCAGACAGTAGAAGACTAATGCCTAACATTAACACAGGTTGTTGTTGCGGAACATGTAAATATGTTTTGTCCATACTCTGTACATGAATTTTCTGTTTTAGGATTTTTGCAATACAGCAAAAGTAGCAGCACCAATTTGATCTGCTCAAGCAATTTTGTCATTGTAATCTAAAGCCAGCCTTAATTTAATTCTACTAATTTGCTTGTGTTTCATATTCTTTTAGCTTCCTTTTGTCTAGCCTTCGATTTGGTGATTTTTAGGGGCGTTAAAACTCCGTGCCAAAAACTTTTTTTTCTTTTTTTCTTTTTTTCTTTCAGAAGTACCATTCCCATCATTGTTTTCCTGAAAATGTTATTTATAACAATGATTGAACAAGCTCAATCTCAAATATTTATCTCTTTGAAAAAGTTATTTCAAAAAATGAGTTTTCATGAGCGAATCAAGCTCACCCCTGAAGTGATTTATTAGAGCTACCATGGGATTAAAAAAAAGACTGGAATGGAAGGGATTGCATAAGAGAATACATTAAAAGCAAATCAGTTAGATTGCTTTTTACCTGTTTTGAAAAAAACTTAAGAAAACGGATAAGATAATATCGTGAGAGGTTTCAGTTTTGCGATCGATTATTATTTATTTATAATTTTTAGATAAAGCAAGGTATCCAACGCATGCCAAGGAAGAAAAGGATGTTATCAATGAGTAAATAAGAATTTGCCATATATAATATATACCGACCGTCTTTTGGATTATCGATCGCTTATTGTTCTGAAGATAATCTGTACTAATACTTCCTTTTCAATTAGATTGTTATCGTGTGATTTAAAAAGAATCTGAACTAAAATGACTATATGATATCCCTTGCAAATCTCCTGGTCATCCATTATTTTGAATGCAGTATTCATCTCCTGTCTCTGGTCACATGCTCTAGCAGGTGTATAGTTGCAAATCCGCTTGTAGAACAAGTAAAGCATAAGAAAGAAATTGCTTTGGTGAATTTATGACATTGCAAACATAAATATGCAATTCACCAAAAAAAAATATAAAATGCAATGATCAGCAATTTTTTTTTTACCATAATGACTAGCAGTTCTTCTACATTGACTCAAGTAGCTACTTTAATTCAAATTTAGAAACCTATATAGTCTTATAGAAACATTTATTTGGGAGGTAAGGGATTATTTTGCAATGCATGGTCTTCATAATGATCCAATTCGCTCTGACCCTTAGCTTGCTTAAGTTTTCTTGATCTCCTGCTGCTCTGCACATGTCAACCATGAAAAGTAAAAACATAAATTTTCTCTTATTTAATAACTGTGCAACTATGATAATTTTATTTATTTTTCTTACATAATAATGAAACAGAGAACTATGTGATCTTAGTTTACCGGTGGTGATTGAAGATGAAGAGGAAGTTGGTGTAAAATGTGTGAGCGAAGTGCCAGTGACATCTTGGCGATTTCTGAAACAGCGTCGTCTCGAACTGCTGGAACATCACTGACCAAGTGCTCATAAGCAGCTTCAAAAGCTTCCAACCAAAACTGAGGTAATCCAATGGAGTTGCTATGACTGCGAGTGTACACATCCCACATGTGCCTCACAACCTTCTCCCTCTCCTCCACTTCCTATTTCTCAATTGAAAGATCAAAACATAAACAAAGCACAATGTTAGCTTGTAATGATTCATGAAAACCACTGCTTAAGAATGAACAACGTTAAATTATGTATTATTGGGTACCAACACATCTAGATCATCAAGAATCATAGAATCCAAGTCATCAGAGAATGGATTGAGGTTGTTTGTGGACCATTTGAGGGTGATAGAGCCAGTGAACATAGACCAAAGAGCTATAAGGACAATTGCAGCCAAGGCACATAACTTGTAGTGCCTCTTGCCAGTAGCACTTGCATGCATTATTGCTCTCTATGTACTTTGGAAGGGGCTTTCACAGGAACAAGGCACGAAAATGAATCAGTATTTGTGACTTGTGAGAGGTTTAGTGTATCCCCACAGTTGAAATAATAAGAGCAACATCTCTCTCTATCACACACTCACCCCAAAGTAGGATTTAAGTCTTAGTGGCAAAAGTGGTTAGGTTTAATGGGGTTGGCACATAGCATCTCAAGTGGGTAGGAACTTATCCCACCCAAAATCACTTTGACTAAAAAAAAACAATTTTTACTCCGTCCTAATGTGTGCTTCCTCACAAAAATATAGATTTGTTCCATCCTAACATAAAATTTTTTAGGTTTCTTAAAAATGTGGGATGTATATGTTGTTTTCTCGCAAGTGTGAGGAGGAACTTGCATGCGAGACATGAAGCTTTCTTTGACAAGGTCAATATTCGAGCTTATAACATAACAAGTAATTTATAGCTTATAAGCTTATATGATCAAAATAAATCTGTTTGATTGCATTTTTTACTAGCTTATATGGGTAGTTATTGAGCTTATATGATAAAAATAAATGTGATATTTTACCCATGTTTCTTGTCCAATGAAGTTGGCTTGCAAAATTGAAGCAATACACAGCTCGAAATCTAGTAAAGAAGATCTAGATTGAAAGAAAATCATTAATTAAAGTATTGTAATTATTTAATAATTTAAAATTTGTGAGCTTTAATAGTTTTTTTATTCCATTATTAATCTTTTTTTTATACTCTTCTTCTTGTTCTTTACTCTTCCATTACATATCTCTCAGTTTTCTTATTTTCTGTCCATCCTTATTCTCCCAAGACATGGAGTCATGGTTTTTGTTTTCGGTAAAAAAAAAAAAAAATTTATATCAAGTAAAAATTCTCCTTCAAGAAGATAAATTTTGGACCTTCCAAGTATAGGACAATGTACAAAAACTTCTGATTCACCTATACTTGTCTATATTGTATGTACACTTCCTACAGATTGAGGAGTTGAGAGAAGGTGAAGCAAAATCCTAACTCATTCACACTGTATGCTCTGCAACATCATGCTGTTCTCTCTCATGATCTGAGGGAGGAAGGAAACAATCCATAGACAATCCAAAAATGTTAAAATCAACTTCTTCAATACTCCATATTTCCTCAATCATTTGTTTGTGATTATGTGCCGCGCCGTACCTATAAAGCGTGGAAATTGTCTTCCCACCATGAGCTATGTTAATGCCACCAACACATCTATAATCATCAATCATAGACTCAATGTTTGTTTCCCAAATTACTGAATCTTTTCCTTTAACTGTCTTCATTCTCACCAACTTAGTGTCCTCAAATTTGACAAGTAGTCCTGTGCGTTGGCTAAAGTAGCCCAATATTGTGTGCATTACAATTTCAGTGTTGGAGGTACTTTGTGCTTGGAGGATGTGTTGTTCTGTTTGTAATTTTAATATGAAACACAAATCATTGTTAATTTCATTCTCCCCTACACATTCAGCATCTAGGAACAAGTTAGCGGTACACCTTGGATCCAACCCCTGATAATAGTTAACAAGCCAACAATTAAAACAAATCACAAACAACTGAATTTACTAAGTCATCAACTTAAACAAAAACAACATTTTAGTCTATATTAAATAAATGGAATATGCATATTGTTACCTGGAAGAAGCGACGAAGGGGTCTAGGAGGGCCTCTGTTAGAATGAAAAGGTTGAGAAGAGGATTGGTTCCAGGATACTTTGCCATTACTACCAGCAGTAATTTTGAAACCAGAGACTACCAATTCCAAGCACCATAAATCTGGATTGTTTTGCCATAGCACGAAACCTCCTACTTCAGCTTTGCCTCTTGAATGAACGCTGTTATCATCGGCGCCATGACGCATCTCTGAACCATGTATTCTAACTTCTCCCATTGCATACATGTTTTGCAATGAATTCAATGCACCTTGTCCACCGGTTGCTGCAACATATTGTTGTACTATGTATTTCCCAATTGAATCTCTCTGCCCAAACATTTCAATGAAAACTATATATCATTAACTAATTAATTGAAGTTCATCTTGTAGCGTAATTCCGGATACTAACATTTTCCGCTCTTCCTAATAAATTAACCACTAGCGTTTTCTTATAAAAAAAATAAAATAGAACAATATATGTCAACAAATAGGCACCATATGCATCATTTACAATATATACATATTATAAGTTTAACATTTGAAAAAAGAAGAAAAAAATGTAGATATATAGTGAATGCTTACGACGGAACAATCTCGAATGGGCCGAGTCAAAGTATGATCAGATTGAACCTGAAGAGGAATAAGAGGAGCACCCACAAGCTTAAGCAATGCGGTGAATTCATTATTTGAGGGTGCAGATAGACCAGATGACTTATCAGCAACTTGAGCATTATTCATTAGAGTTTTCAAGTTCTGCCAACGATTGAAACCAGTGGTGCCCATATTGGTCAACATTTCCTCTGGAATAGGAACCTCCAGAACCGTATCCAACCCATCTGCCTTGTCAAAATTAGGACACAACTTTCTCATGGCTTGTCTTGGAAGTAATGTATATGAAGCCAGATTATCTTTTTCACGTACTTAAATATTAGTTGGAGACACTAACATAAAAATGACAAGAAATCGAAAGGAAAAAATAATATCAAGAAAGAGATAAGGAAAAAAAAAACTTCTTTTATGCCACAACGGACTTGGGGATGATAAGTTGTTTCTTAGAGAATCAAATGTTTTTATGTTCGTAGAATTATTATATCCCCAAGTGATGAGAGGAGAAAATGACAATAAATCGATTGAAAACAAAACAAGAAAGAGAGAAGGAAAAAAAAATTCTCTTAGGATAAAGAGAGTCTCCTCCCTCCCTCTCTCTTTCTAGATACCCCTTGCCTCAACTGGCTTGGGGATGATAAGTTTGTTCTTAGAGAATCAAATGTTTTTATGTTTGCAAAATTATTATGCCCCTTAGTGATGAGAGGGGAAGCAGAACACACACATGACCAACCCTTGAGTTTTCTTTTCTAGGCGTTCCTTGCCCGTAGGTGTAGGTGTGAGTTTCCTTTAGCTGCATTATTATTAATTTATTACTATTAAATGGCTTTTTCTTCTCTTTTTTTTTATAGGGAAATTATAGCATGCATGCATGCATGCATTTAGAAAGGGTGGTATGTTTTCCATCTCTCTTTCTAATTTGCTCTTTTTTTTGGTATCATGAATATGTCTTTAAATAATACGTAAACTACCTCTATTCTATTTCAAATAAAAGGAAGTAAAGTCCTCAATTTTTATATATTCTTTTTTAAAAAAATATGATTGAAACTGCTTGTGTAAAAAGTTGTTGAAACTATTGATTTTATTTCTAAAGTGAAAAACGTGTGACTATTTTTAAACATGCATTGATGAAACAATTTAATTTAGACAAATTGATTCAGGAGCAAAATAGAGTTTTAAAAAATCTTTGATTTTATCTATTTACCTCACGTAGGAAAAACCATACGGTCCTTATCTAGATTAGGTGCATTATTGTGTCAACCCTGATTGATTAAAAATAAATAAAAGGAAGGACAAAAAAAAACTGAGTACATATATGTTACTAACAAAAATTTAAGTGTGTGTGGGTCTACCTTGTGTATAACTATAATAGCAATGGCATGGTAGGGTTGGGCAATCAACATCATATAAAGAACCCGGATAGATAAGAACTTGTAGTGCAAAAGCCAAGGATTGCCTCGTTCATCTGGATTTAGTGCTTGTTTGGAAATGTTTATCGGGTCTGCAGGAAGAAATTGTTATAACTTTGTTATTTTTTTTAAAACTACAAAAATGTCTTTCTGAAATCAATTAATTAAACATACATTTGACTTATTTTCCAAGTTTATTCAATAATATTATTGAGATCATAAAATATTGTAAAGAAGTATGAAATGATGGAGTGTGGATTCGATAAGTCCATGTTCAAACTTGCAATTCTTCATTTCTTAGCATATTATGCAAAAATGCGAGTTTTACTATTATAATCTTTGATACTAGAGAACAGCGAAATGTCATGTGTTTAAATTAACTCATTTATGTGATTTTTATTTTTTTTTACATATTTTACGAAAACAAAATCTCTTTAAAAACAATATTTGAACCAATAATGTTGAAACACAAAAAAATAAAAAAAATCAAAGGTGTTGAAAAAGTTGACAACATGACTCTCCTCATAAAAAGAATTCAAGTTCAATTCTTCTTAGAGTCACACATTTAGTTTTTTTTTTGTTGAACAAATGAGTCACCCATTTAGTTATATTTATATTGTTATTATAATCAAGTTAACCGTTGGGTCAATAGTTAAATAGTTAAATCTTTCTTCTAATAAGATAAATTATAGTCAGAATTTTCTTAATAACCAAGTTAACGTCAAGATTTGATATTTCTTCTAATTATATGAAGTACATTAAGATTTTCTTAGTAACCAAATTAATTTTAGTTAGGTAATTCATCGGTCTACAAAGGATCCAAGTCTTAAGGATACTATAGGGCGCTTGAAAGGCAAATATCCTAATTAGGGTGACGGTGAGTAGAAAGTTATTTTTTATTTTTTTTATCAAGAACCATGCATATTATAAGCCCACCCATATGCAATGTGCGATGCAAAAAATCAATAAAGCTATACATCCCCATTGCATCAAAGTGTAATGATTTATTAAAAATAATTCTTGTAACGGGATCTGGATAGAGACGGATTCAGATTCATTCTTTTGCGGTTGGGGGATATGTTGTGTGTTGAAGTTGTCAACAAATTGCTGGATTTTTACTGATATAATATCTATGAAGCACGGATACGGACATCGGACACGACACGGACACTGACACGTCGACACAACTAATAATTTTAAAAAATGACATAATTGAGTGTAATTATAAGTGTCGGTCGTGTCGGTGTCGAATACGTGACGACACGTGTCCGACACCAGGACACGCTTAATCCGAGGAGTGTCCGTGCTTCATAGTCTAATATTAATATTCAATCACATTTTGCAAAATATTCAATTAGTTATGTGTAAATGTAGACGTGGAATTCTTGCAATTATGTGCGTGTCCTATTCAATATGTAAAATATGTAACTGGTCCACCAAATTCAGTCATTTCCAAGAGAGCCTCCTGAATGACCCCTTCGGATACGAATCACACGTTCACTCACTCGGATTCAGTCATTCTATATATCACCTTGGTCCTACTTTCTTTTGTCCTTATTCTTTCCTTGCCGGCCTTAAATTAATTTCGTACATTGCATTTCCCATTATAAATAACACCACATTAACTTTTAATTATATTGCACCAAATCAATTTTCTTTCTTATAGTTTCACAGCCACACCATGTCTAAACGCTTTAAGATGAAATTTACAATCCCTACTTTTCAAATGTGTCGCTCCAATGACCTTTCCTCTTTCCCCGGGAATCCAGTCCCTGCCATATACCGCCTTTCTCCGGTGAACTCCAAAGCACATGACATAGGGTATCCAAACCTTCCTGCTTCGTCGCCGGAACACCAATGCAATGTGTCATCAAAGGTCAAGAAAGTGAAATCTAAAGGCCGGAAAAGTACATCCGACGTTCCCTCAAGAAGAAGTGAGTTTCTAATTGATAAAATCAATGAAGAGGAAAGTGAATCTTTGATTTCTTGCTTAGCAAGATTCTCCGAAGACGAGAAGGTCCATTCTTCTAGTACCATGGATAGTAAAGTTAGGCCTATCTCAAATTATATTGATAAAAAGGAGAACAAAGATTTAACTAGCGCGAATAGAAGGACGATAAGTCGTGTAAAGAAGGTTGAGAGAGTGAGGTTTCAAAGTATTACGGAGAATCAAAGAGGAACAGAAACAAAGGTTATGTCAAGTAGAATGGAAGAGAATCGAAGAGGAACTGAAACGAAGGTTATGTCAAGTAGAATGGAGGAGAAGGTAAAAGAGAGCTTTGCTTTGGTGAAAAAGTCAAAGGATCCTTACGAAGACTTCAAGAAATCAATGTTAGAGATGATAGAAGAGATGGAGATGTCCGAGGCCAAGGACTTAGAGCAACTATTGCAGTGTTTTTTGGCTCTGAATTCTAGAGATTATCATGGAGTAATTGTGCGAGCTTTCATGGAGATTTGGCAACAAATGTTCGTTTGGAATCCTGAGTCAGTAAAAAATCTTCAAACAAATGTTCAAACCAAGGATGTAGAAAATTAGATTACAATGAATCTTAGCATGTTTTGTTTGTCTTTTCCTTTTGATATCTTGCGTGTGAGATGTAGAATTGTATGGGTATGTATTAGTAAATTGGATTGTTTCTTGATGTTTTATTTGGACATTATTTTTATTAAACAACATAAATCATGTCGTTTGGATGATTTTTTAGTAATAAATATTAGATCATGTAATAAGACAATATTTGCTTACATATTTGTATTAGAGTTGTCTATGATATTTTCTACTTTCAATTTTTACACTTTATTTTGGAATTAGGATTCTCAGATGATCCTATTCGCATGTAGAGCATCATCAACAAAAATCTTTGGAGAGTCTTTAAGTTCAAAAGGCGTGTCCTTCAGTTCACCATTGAAGAAAAGTGATGTGGCAAAAAGTTGCAAGGATATGGTTGATTGCTGAAGCAATTGATTCTTAACAATATCTTGAGTGAATTGTGTGACTATCGTGGATTGTAAGTAGTTGCACTAGTACAACAAGAGATAAATAAAGAAATGATTTACATCTGTTTGGGAGATTAGAGGTGAAGGGGAGCTTGAGAAGAAGGAATGAGGTCAGGGATGGCAATGAGTACTCATTGGGCAGGGTACTAGTGTCCATCTCCGTACCCGCGTTTTAAGAAAGTCCTCATACCCGAGCTCATACCCTCGTGGACAATAAGTTTGGTGTCCGTTCCCATACCCTATGGGTATCTAAGTGCCCGTACCCGCACCTATTACCCGCACTTTCACAAAAAAAGATAATAATTAAGAAAAAAATATCACAGCATAATTAAAATATGATACGAAATCTACTAAATCAACGTATAAAATATCACGCGTCATAGTATTTAGCCAAATAAAAAGCATCTAAAATATAAAAAACAAGTGCATATTACAATAAATATCAAAGACTTAGGATTAATGAACTAAATTTAATATAAATAAAATTATAGGTATAGTATATATAATGTGCGGGCATGGGGCGGGGTGGGCACTAGAGTGCCAGTACCTGCACCTATACCTGTTCAAATTTGCGGACAATTACCCGTGCTCAGACCCATACCCAACAATGCAGGTATTTATCCGCCCATCGTGAATATTTTTAGCGGTGGCCATTGGGCTTAGGTCCCATATAACACCAGAGGAAAGGATTTTGGGGGATTTCAATCCCTTTAATTTGGAGAAACTCTAAAAATATATTGAAGGATGATTTTTTTTTAAAGAATATTGGAAGATGATTCTAGTGGGTTTAGATAAATTCTTCAAACTTAATATATGTTGTTATGATATTATTTAGGAAAAAAAATAGGTAGACATCCTTTTTTATACACCTCTCATATACATCTCATATAACAGGGGTGTTTTTGTAATTTCACATCATCACCCACTCTAATATATTCTTTTAATGTATTTGCCACATGTCACAAATGTGTGTAGGTGTCAAATAGTATATGTCACCTAAGATGGTTCATGTATAAAAACTAGTTTACTCTCTTTCTATCCGATAATCTCCTCCCCTCCAATATAACAAAAATTTTACAAAATATAAATTTAGAAAGTTGTTAAAATTCAATTAATGAAATGGAATTAGCATAAGGCATCACTTGATGTCGTGGTTATTAATTGTGGTAGAGGTGGCATGGTCACGTACTCAAATCCTACCAGGGATGGACTTGGTGTTGGTTTGCATGTGTGTAGCGGGTTTGAATCCCAACAATCATACATTTTTGTTCTTTTTACGTTTATTAAAATAACGAAATAATTTTTTTTTACTGCCTTAAGCCAACCTTATAAGATGTAAGCATCCTTTAATTTACCACACTCATCACAAACAGCTTCAATTTCCACACCAAACAACTTATTAAGCAAAGCACAATCGTTCCTTTGGACATTTGCGCTCGATGATTCATCAGCTTACAATAGATAGGCAAGTGCATAAGACATGATACACCATCTAGTATGAAGATTATTGATGACACTAGGTCATATAGCACTTTTGTTATAGTTTTTATGTAATTTTGGTTGAGTTCAGGTGATTATGCATGAGTTAGAAGCTGCAAAAAGACTGATTTTTATGCTGAAAC
>Ga0315915_1003217_pt1 | contig 20799 bp, 7 predicted proteins | sample MpolbnodulesMG_FD_207738 | JGI IMG/M metagenome (GOLD analysis project Ga0315915, IMG submission 207738) | Medicago polymorpha root nodule microbial communities from Los Angeles, California, United States - branched nodules | ecosystem: Host-associated > Plants > Roots > Nodule | place: USA... | reverse complement strand
CAGGAATTATTTTTTTATGTCTGATTATTCTGTTTTTAAACGATGAATTTTTACAGTGAAAACTGAAAAAGCATGTTATCTGTTTCGTATCGAAAGAACGAAACTCATATCTATCTGTAAAATAATCAGGAATTATTTTAGCAATTCAGCGATAGCACTTGCTTAAAATAATTTTGACATTCTTAATTTTCAAAAATGCTATTTTAAACGCTAAGTCATGCACGCGAAAGCTGATGACTGTGGGTTTAAAATACGGATTCGGTATTGCGAAAGCATACTGATTTCTTTAAATTGAAATTATTCTAAAAGTAACTTTTCAAACAAAACTAGATTATTTTGAAATGAAAGGAATTTTGACATTATAAGGCGAACACGCGAAAGCGGTCGAATAGATTATAAAGTCGGAATTTTATGTCGCGATCGAGAAAGCGAAGCGACCGCCTTTTAATTTAATCCGTTTACATGAGAAAATATTTTCCTACTATAAAAATAAACGCTACTCAGCTGATATCAACGGTCGACGTAAACTATATTCCGGGCGCTCGTTTATTAATTAGTTAATCAAACCAATTCAATTTCCTAGTTTCTCACCTACATAATCTAGAATCGCCTTAGATAAACAACGTAACAATTAATTACGGTACTTGACATTGGTCTCTGTGGATACGACAACCCTTTATACTAAAACAGATATTTCCGTACACTTGCGGACCTATCAGATAGGCGGGGAAGAGGGGGTCGATGAGACACCAGACATGATGAGATGTTGGTGGGTGATCTGATTTTTAGAAGAGAAAAGGGGAGAGAGAGCGGCCGGCGTGGGTGTTTGGGAGGAAGAGGAGGCCGGCAACGGTAGGGAAAGAAACTAGGGTTCTTGGATCAGTACCTGATGCTTACTGATACCATGTTAGAATAATAGGCCTTGCCTTTCCATTCCTTTAGGTTTGTATATATACAATCAGAGTATTGATCCTATACATTCATGACTAATCAATGCTAATCAATTTACATTAATTTACAATAATGATAATCTAAGACTTTTATATACCCCAACGGGTATACTATATACCCCACTGGGTATACAGACTAATAGTCACGCCGCATGAGTTAACTCATGCAGGTATATAGTTAACTCATGCCGGTGTTATACCTTGCGTGAGTTAACTCACGCTAGTTTACACATAGAAAATGAGGGAGATAAAGAAGGTATGCTTTTCAGTAAGTGGTGCATCATACTAAATTGGAACACGTTGGCAGTTTGTCTTTATACACAACACAAGGTTATGTAAGTGGTGCATCAGTTAATGGGTTAAAAGCCTACATCAGTTATTTCTAGGAATTCTTAAATTGAAATTTGTCATGGTAACTACTTCTATGGGAGAAAGAAAATTCTAACTAATGAAATTTGCTTTCCCTTAGCTTTAGCGAAGTTGTTGGATTAAAAGTTGTACTACTTATCAAGTATTTCAAATTATCTTTACTGTGTGAGACACACATACATGCATTTTCATGTGCACAATTGTTGCATGTTATACGTAGCTGAAAAGCATACCTTCTTTACCCCTTTCACGCGGGGTATAACACCTGCGTGAGTTAACTCATGTAGCGTGATTTAAGTCACGCATGTGTAAAATTAAGTCACGTTTGTTTTACACATGCGTTAGTTAACTAGCGCAGGGGTATTTTGGTCAGTTTGATGGGTGGGAGCGAAACTTGCTGAGAGAAGAGCAGAATTCTAAATGAATTGTTTTGATCTACCCATTATAATTCAAATCCATCCAATTCATCTATTTTCCCATCCCTATTAGAATGTAGTAATTTTGAATGGGGAAACAATTACAGCAACATAAATTGAAGAGAAACGATTTGAAACAAATAACGTAAAACACAATTCAACATGCAATTACTAAATATGAAACGGTATAATGATAAACCATTCAGCAAATCCTATCACATGATATTTCTAAATTATGAAAATAACAACTTCAAATAAATTTTTGTCAGTACCTAAATAAGTCTCAGAACAACAACTACCAAATTGATTCTATAATGAGAAGTTAAGATCACTTTTCAAGAGGATTGAGCACTTGCCCAATAAAGAGTATGGTTCCAGAAAAATCTTCTCTCATCAAAAACAAGAAAGGGTGATCAGCTATGAAGTTTACCGGTGGCGGAGTATGGTCACCTGGAGAATCACACAAACTTGTCCCCATAGGCATCGGTACCTTCTTCATTTACTTCAATAAAAGACTTGTGAAATATGTTGGACACATAAAGGTTTTGAGCAATACGAGACTCCACCATTTTTGTCAAAGCTCCTTCAGAGAAAGGTAAAACCACGCCTAGCTCTTTCAGCATATCAGAACATTCAAGCCCAAAAGAAATCTTGAATTTCGGAATCCTGAAGGCACCAACTTCCACTAATTCGCGAGGAAGCTTGTGTTCCAAGAACTTAGATTTGGAAGCTAGCTTCTTAATCAAAGCTAACAATCCATCTTTTGCATCAGGAAGAAAAAAGTAAATTGAGAATCGACGTTTGTCTTCACCTTGCATATAAGGAAGATGAAGGACTTTAAAACCATCAAGAACACTGATATACTGCATCTCATAGCTGGTCATGAAGGGAACCTTGACCGGGCTACCATTGAGAATGTGAAAATCATATTCTCTTGTATCTGAAGCATCAAACTCCTCTTCCCACACTCCTTTAAAGTATAGTGCATTTGCAAAGATGAGATTGGTTAAACTATTAAATGACTCAGGTGGAAGTAGATTTTTGATAAGTCCATTTGTCTCTTTTTCAGCCCATAAATTTGTTTCTTCTATCACTTCGAGAGCCTTTAAAACAATATCAAACATAGAATTAATGGTGCAAAATGATTAATTGAATTTTTCTAGTCAGAATTTTTATTTTTTTTAAGAAGCTAAATTAGCCCACTGAAACTGGCATCAAGGATAATCAAAGTTGTGACCTTGAGAAGAGCACACTTCAAGGTCTCAAGCCAACCCAAGTGGGTTTTCTAGTCTGAATTTTAATAGAAGAATTGAACCTTTTGTTGATATTATTGTCACATGTTCTGTTGCTAAATTAGTTGGATACATCACATATGAATTATATCTTTATGCTTCCTTACAACAGAGGTTGAATTGCAAAACAGACCATTCAGCAAATTAGCAAAATATTGATTGTTTGCATAGGTTGATATTTGTGACTGTTCTAAAATGCTAAAGGATCAGGTAAATTGTTTTCTTTTAGTGCCAAAAAACTTGAATTTTCTATTCAAATTCAATTCATCTTGGGGGTTCATGGTCCCAGAAAGCTATCTTTTAGTATGCAGCAGAATACAATGATGCTTGTCATACTGTGTAGCAAATTTGTATGATTAAACTGTAAAAGCATTCATATTGTAACATGTTGATGTTACCCCACCTCTTTTTTGTTGAAATTAGTAACAACTTATTTTAATAGAATGAAACAAGAATAAAGATCGATATTTAGGCCACTTGGTACCCTAAGTCTTTTATCAAATATTGAAGTGTTTGCAACCAGTAGATTAATAAAAGCATGATATGGATTCAAGAATAATAAAAAAAGGAGTTGTAGATTATTTTACCTCGTTAACGAAATCAACTGAAGAAATATTGGCTTTGAAATCAATAGCCACAATTTTTCGGAAGGAAGGTTGAAGAGAAAGTGATTGTTCAACCCACATACCATTGAGGAAAGCCAACGAAGGTCCCTCGGCGGGAGCAGTATCGGAGAGCACAGAGGAAACAAGCTGAGAGGCAAAGTAGTTTAGATTTTCAGTGGTTTGGATTGGAGGAATGAGAGAACTTGTTGTTGTGTGGGACCTTCAGAGCCAGCAGCGATGATGCTTAACACGATATGGAGCGATAATGGTGAAAACACAACATTGGTTTCTTTGTATTCTTCTTTGGACAACAAATGATTGGCGATGGTCAAAGAACCTTGGTTAGGTTGGTGATTGATTCATTGTTTTTCCGATTGAAACTGACAACAACAAGAACAAGAAAGTGTTTGCGTGAAAGAAAAAGACTCTCGTGAAGACCTAAAAGCAGAAAGGGTTTGTAATCCTTCTTTTATAACAGGTTTACAATCTATTTCCATTGCATTATTTTATATGTTTTCAAAAAAAAAAAAACGTTTCTTGCAAATCAAGTCATGCAAATATTTATATTTTATAAGTAAAAAGATTTGTCAAAAAAGAAAAGTAAATAAATTTTTTATTTTTTTTTAAGGAAGTAAATTAAAAGATTTCTTGCTCGTTTAGAAAAAACGTTTCTTCTTGATTTTTCTTTAGGAGAAAAACGTTTCTTGCTAATAGTCATGCAAAATCATGAAACGTTTCTTGCTAGTACAAGGGAATAATGAATAATGGATGTTAATGTCACCGACAATCAAGGAATAACAAAGCTAATGCCAAAATCAAAATCAAAATCAAAATCAAATATTTTTATTATTTTTTACAAGCAAAAAAGACGACGTGCCCGTCTTTCCGCTCTTTTTATTACGCTAACGTTTGAAAATTATGAACGGTGTTTTTTAATGAAATTTTAATTTTGATAAAAAGTAAAAATATAAATATTTTTTGCTTTCAAATTATATCAAATCAAACTAACCATGATTATTTATTTCTATGAAACCAATAATATAACAAAAATATATAATCCAAATTCTTATTTTTTTAATAACACCAACAACAATCTTTATTATTTTGTCAAAAAAAAAAAAAAACCTTTATTATAGTAAAAGTTGTTGTTTAAGGGTATAATTGGGATAACGAAAAAATTAAGTATAAATACACTCATATAGTTTGTTACACTTTTAAATGATAAAGGAAAAAATGGATATTTATGTTTGTTACACTTTTATTTTAATATTTAAATTTATTCTTATCTATTTGTTATATGTGTTATTTATATTGAAAATTAAGAGTATTTTTGGAAAGAAAAATCCAACCCAAAAGTGCTGAAAGGAGTAATTTTCTTTATATATAGTATATATATTATAGATATAGTAGACATATTTTATTCCAAATTTAAGGAAAAAAATATATTGTAGAAAAATATTTCATTTGGTTACGCTTTTAACCCCCTAATTCTAAAATGTATGATTTTGAATCCTTTTTTTTGAGGAGATCAAAATGGAATATATTAACAATGGCGGTGTATACTCATCAGTACAAGATGTATCAAAGAGAACACCCCAATCAACAAAGCGTCATACAAGGTATATACAAGAATAAGGTCAGTCGAGACCCAAGCACAGTAAAGGGTCCGACCACCGTCTCTGAGTGACATACACAAACATAGTGTTTTTATCTTTTAGCCACCACAAATAATGAAATTTAAGTTTATCTAAAAGTTGAACAATAGGCGTTTCTATGTTGTTGAAAATCTTGTTATTACGTTCTCCCCATATCACCCACACACAAAGAAGCCAAAGTAGTTGGTGGAACGATCGGCGAGGCCTTTAAAAAACCTGTATAATGGATAAATTGGAAGAAGTGATCATTTATATTTAGAGGGTCTACACCAGACACTCCTATCCAAGACCTGATATGCTGCCATAACGACCCAAAAACACCGCAATGAAGAAACAGATGGGACGATAACTCCTCATCACCGCACCCTGAAACACATGTAACTCCCTCGAGCATAAGAATGTCGCGCCTATGAAGGTTGCTTCTGGTCGGCAACCTGTCTTTTAGCAAACGCCAAGCTACAATGGACACCTTCAAAGGAACCTGCTTAAGCCAAACAAGTTCTCTAGTTGCATCAAATGTGGTAGTAACTGGAGCTGTCAGAATCTGATAGGCACTTCGCACATTGTATCCATCATGAATATCTGGATCCCACTGCCACCTATCAATAATATTAGCCTACACAGTAAAACCATAGAGTAATTGCCTACACTCCTCCAACATCTCTTCTTCCCACGTCCACAACCTTCTCCTCCAACACCACGCCTCACCCCCTTCCTCCCAACCTAACACAAACATGTCAGCCACTAAAATTAACTTATTTCTCGCCAAATCAAACAAACGACTAAACCTCCTACATAAGGGTACATCCCCTAACCAATTGTCACACCAAAAGAAAGTGTTTTTTCCATCACCTAGGACTTTTGACACCCTCTCGCCAAACCAGCCCCCTTCGTCTCCCACTCCTCCATCCCTAATCTTCGCTATCTCCCTCCACCAAGAAGAACCACTCCGGCCCCAACCGCCAACCTCCCTGCCTCCTCACCATATACGCCACCAACACTCTATACCAAAAATCACCTCTGTCCATCAAATCTTTCAATGAATCCTAGTCTTTAATGAACGATTTTGGCCGTCAAATTTTTCATTTGTGTAATTTTGATCGATTTTTCAACTGTACTTTATAATATCAAATGTAAATGTGGTCTTTTACTATTTGAGTTGTACAATTACGATATGATACTAAATTTATCAAATATAGGAAAAAAATTCTAATAACAAGAATCAAATTTATTTGAGTTGTACAATTATGATATGATACTAAATTTATCAAATATAGGAAAAAATTCTAATAACAACAATCAAATATTTAATTTATTTTTTAATCTTCAATATTAGTTATTATAAAATACTTGTTGCACGGGAAAATTATTTACATTTTTAACTATATAGAAAAATATAAGAGAGCAATCAAGTGCATGCAAGGTGCATGAGAAGACTTGTGGACTTAATACATAAATTAAAGTAACATGCCCTATACAACAACCAAGCTTGTTAACAACATGAGCAGTTATCACTCGATGATGCGCGCAATGAAATTAAAGTCCACCCTTGATGACTATGCAATTTTGAAGACAATTATATATCAACCTCGAGCACTTGGCAAACATGCGTGTTACGTGTTAGTAGAAGTTACCATATTTTTCTATGAATTTGCTTTGTAGCATAGAAAATATAATTTGGTAAAGAAGCAAAAGAACATATATTTATGTTTGAATTATCGATTGTTTGAAGAACAAATGTATCTATGAATTGGTGTTTGAATTATCGATTGTTTGGTTGGTATAATATATATCTATATCTATAACTTGAGCCTAATTGCTTGATAATTCTTGTAATAGTTCATTAACACCATTCCATTAGCTATTGTGACGTTCTCGGATGATGTGGAACATAATCATTCGCGTCCCGGGAGCTGGTGGAGAGTTCCAAGGGGGACCATGAGCATTTACCACATTCATCAACTGTTGAGCACAATGATGTGCATAAGGTATCTGTGGAATCGCCACAGGTTCAAACAGAGAATTTGGTTGAGCACGTTGACGTGCATTCTATTCCCAACCAATCCCCCATGGTTGCTCGTTCCATTGATAATTTTGTAATGTCCCATGAGGTTGTCGTGATATCACTTGAAGGGACTGAAGAGGTTGTGCAGGAAGATGTTAATATTAATGTATCGCATAATTAGGATGAACATGTGGCGTCGAAATTCAACAACAAGAAGTCTATCCCAGCAAACTTATTCAACATGGTTTAGATTTGTGGGAACGGGTGCATCAATATGATGAGAGATCAGCTGTTGAAGACTTCAGACCGGTTCTAACAAGGAAGTAGAAACAAAAATTAAAATTACAACAAGTCTTACAGAAGCAGCCTACCAAAACCCGTGCTACAGATTTCCATAGTTTGTTTTTGGGGAGTTTTTGTTTTTTGTTTTTTGCTTTCTGTTTTATTTTTCTTTCTTTGAGGATGGCCTAGTCCCCCTCCTTTGTAATTATTTTTCCCCCTTTTTTAATAAAATCTTTAGAGTTTGGCGGCATAGGATGCAGGCTACTCGGGGTGCCAATCTAGTTGGGATGTCGATGTTGCCTCTTGACGTCTGTCATCTCTCCTTGCTTATAAAATAAATAAATTAACACCATTAGAAGTTCCTTACAAATCATCAAGAGTGTGTTTGGAAGGGTAGTGAATACTTTGAATTAATGTGTTATAGCGGAAGAGTCACCAATTCATATAAATAAAACATATCAATTCCTTAAAAAAAAAATATATCAATTGAAACATACCAACTGAAATAAAATAAAATACCAATTGAATCATATTCAACTAAATTTCTAACAATAGTCATATGAAGCAAAAAAATTAAATTAGTTCAACAATAGGCTTTCCAAAATCTAAAGAATTTAAACAACATCTTCTATAGGCATCCCTGTAGTTGTACGAATTGCCCCTGCTACTGGTAATATTGTTCCTGCAACATGTGTTATCCGTAGGGCTTCATTGTTATCAGATTCCAATTCCAATTCTTGAATCTTCTTCATCCTTCTCAATCTAACGAACAATACAATACTTAATAAGATCAAAAGTATGCATCCACCAAACAAGGACCATGCAACAATCATCCACACATTGGAGTTCTTCTTCTTCCCAATAGCATCAGCAACAACAATTGAGAAGTGTCCTTGTTGCACTGTTGAACACACATTACCAGATAGTAGAATATCAAACGTCACTGAACCATGTAGATCAAAATAAACACTCATAGGAACTGAACCATATGGTGCTGATTTTACATCAGGAAACTTTATCAAAATCGGTTTATATTCAGAAACTCTTATATCCAACACTGGCAATTCAGATGCATTCAAATTGTCACCCCTATAGGTCAAGAGACCCAAAACAGGAGCCAAATATGAATAACCTAATGGTAAAGGATAAAATTTCTCAGACCAATTGGCTAAGTTATGGTAAACCAAAACAAGCCTCTCTACATAAGGCTGCTCAATAACACCGGGCGGGATCTGAAATTCTTTGTATCTTTGAACACCTCTTGTTCTCAAACTACCACTTCTAAGTCTCACTGCTGAAACTTTTATCCCGGTTAGGTTATTAGGTACATCGGCATCGTAAGGTACTCCTGTTTTAGACCTAAAGGAGAATGCTTTGAAAGCATGATCTTGAAGAAGGGAATCTAGGGCTCTAGTTGAGTTAATACCTTTATAATTTTGAAGGTGAGCAGTTGATAATGGAAGTGAAAGGAGTAATGGGAATGAGAGAATTGCAAGGAAAAGTGTAGCAGCCATGGTTTGAAGAAGTTTGGCATATGAGTAATGAAAGATTTAGAACACAAGGTTTGTTTATATAGGCAAAATATATATATAAGATTCCGATGTTTTATTTATTTTGATTCATACGATATTATAATTTATTTGTTTAATTTTGTGTATTGATACGATTTTTCTTTAGCTTCGGATTTGATTTTTTTATAATATGGATATTATTTATTTTTTATTATGAAAGAAATATATATATGACACAATATTTATTTTGGCCCAAAACATGATTGATAATCTACAAGTGATTTTCACATATTTTCAATTTTTTGTGATTTTGCCGTTGTTTTTGTTGATTTCCGTTTTTGTGCTATTTATTTTTTATTTCCAATGTTAGTACGATATTACAAAAAATTGGAAATAAACAAAAACAACGGCAAAATCACACAAAAACGGCAAAAGCACAACAAAGGGGAGAGGGTGGAAGTACCATTGCAGGAAGTGCATGGCTAGCTAAGTTAATTACTTGAACAGTTATAAAAGGAGGTCTCAATATCGATTGAAAATATAAAAGGAGGATATGAAGATGAAAACACAACATAGAAATAGAGAAAAACATGTTCGATAGGTCCACCAAGTGAAGATACCACATTCGTGTGTGTAGCACGAAAATATTTGTCGTGTCATTTAGCATTTTTCATTTTTAAAATATTAAATAATATTCTCATTTTCAATCTCAATAAAAACACATATATATTTTCCGTGAGTTTAGTTCAGCTTATATGGACAATGCATAATATATGCTGGGGCTGGGATTCAAACCTCAGACACCCAACTTATTCACCTTATATTTCTAGTCACTAGGCTACTCCTTTTTTTTGTTGTGGAAATCTATCTCTTTGTACAAAAAAAAAAAAAAATCCCTCTCTTTGTATAAGTAACTAGGTTTAGTTGCCCTTTTAACAACACAAATTTGTTAATTGTCTGACTTTGTCCTCCAAAAAATTTTATAGCAATTTTGGCCTCTAAATTTATCATCTTTACGATTTCGTAGTCTCCCTCCCAATTTTACGTTGAGTTGGAAATTTGTATGATATAGCTGCGCTAGCTATCACCTTGCTAATATTTATTTATTTATTTATTTATTTGAAAACTCGGTATTCGATCCAATAATCGACAAATCTGAGGGGACCAATCCCACTGCTTACTTGCTAATATTGATATTAATTAAAATTAAAATATATTAAATAAAAAGAAAGAAAATAGAGGAAGTGACATTAACTTCCTTAAGCTCTTCATATAGGAGATTAAATCGTTTCATACAGAGAAATAATACTCATTAGTTATGTCGATGATAAGCCATCTATCATCATTTTTCATTAGATTAAATCTATTAGCACCTATCATCATTTTTTATTAGATTAAAACTATCAATAGTATTAAGAAAATATTGAAAATTTAGTGCAGGAAGAGTCCACACAACTTTGTGTGTGGCTCCACCCCCGATTAGAAACACGCAATAAGCAAAAAGATAAAACTATGTGCTTTAATAAGATTCAATGTAGAATTGAGTGATTCACAATACAAATCTTATTACAATACAAATCTTAATATGCCATGAACAATTTGCAAAACTTAGACAATTTCAAAACCAAACCTAAATGAAAATATATCAAGCTATCAATTGAAAACACAATACATATGGAATTGAAGAATTGAATAGAAATTGAACTCAATTGATCTAAACAAATTATTAAAATCTAATTCAACGAATTAGGTTAACTTTTGAAGAAAAACACCTTAGATCAATACAAGCTACTATACTAACAATTATTCAATTAACATATGCAATAATCGAAAGTAAAGAGGATAGGGAAGAGAGATAACACTGATATTTTTATAGTAGTCCGCTCTTTCTCGTCCTCGCTAGAGCTACGTCTACTCTTCTTGATGAAGTATGTCTTCACCAAGGTCATTCACTAATAGTAACAATGTTAAATACAAATGTGTTTACAAGAGTTCCTTGAAATTAAACAAATTCTTCAACCTCTATGTAAACACTCCACCAAACTTCAAATAACCTTTGAATTTGGTGCTCCTTAAATCTTCGAATCCTTGATTACCCGTGCAACCCTTCAAACTCTTCACTCAAGTCTTCGATATTACGTCCGGTAAACGAATTCCCTTCGACTTCAAGAACGGTTAGAAAGACCCCCAAGACCTTTGGAGGTGGAATGAGATTATTCACTTCACTTTGGAGCTTTGATTAAGCCCAATCAATCTCCTTGAAAGAACCAACTTACAATCCCTACTAGCACCCTAGCAAATCAATGTGACTCAATGTTCAAAGTGATTCTAAGAAAAAGTGTTTAATCTTGAAGAATTTATGGACAATGAGTTTTTGAGACCTGGAGAATAGATACAAATAATTCATGGACCGTCAATATATTCCTAAGGACCTAAGAGTCCTCCAAAAGGGCATTTAGACCCTCCCAGAGGCCTCAGCGCCCTCCAGAAGGGCCCTAAGGCTCAAGGCGCGTCCTCCCCAGGGCGCCGCCTCTATTTGCTTCTAGAAGCCTCTAGAATGCGCCCAAAATACCTAAATATCCTTGTTACTTATTGCCTAAGTAACCATAAATCAGGCTCATAGAGGGCTATAAATACAACCATTGAGAGCCTTCTCAATGCATGACCAATACAATACAAACCTTAATTACGATTATTGTACTTTTGCAAGTACAGTTGGCGCCGTCTGTGGGGAACCAATAAAACTAACCCAGGCCACACCTTTTCAATCCCTCCAACACTTCAGTCGGGCGGCGATTCACCTGGCATGTCCTCTTTGTTGATGAGACCAAGAAGTACGGCAAAGGCGAGAGCACGTTATCAGATCGCCGATCGATGGCCAGAACGGTCGTGGTATCATGTCGATGTCAGGTTGAACCTTTCTAAACTCTATCATCCGTTATTCTCTTTATTGAAGTCCTTATATTTAATAATCATTCCATCATGTTCGGTTGTGAATGGCACCAAATGTTTTGGATTTAATAAACCTAGGTATAATTTCTCTCGAAAACGGTTATTATCGACCTAATTGTAAGCTTTTTTTCTTTTTTACTTTCGCATCGGTTTCCGACCCATCAAAGGTGAGCGACTAATCCGGCTCGTGCGTAGAGGCATGCGCACTGGCCAAGCATTGTTCCCCTTGGGAATCAAACCCGGTATTCCCTGGGTATGTCCTTGGAAGGAGCTTTTGCCAATGGAGCCCAAGCAATTGTAAGCTTTTTTGATGTATGGGAAAACTTTTGTTTTACCGCTTTGGTTTTTATTGGATAACGTTTTGCCTTAGTTTGGTGTATGGTAATGTAATCTTTGTTGTTTCTAATAAAACAATCATTCTTTTATTGACTAATAACCCATGCACGTGGAGAATGAAACGATAGATTCCAGTACTGCGAATTAGACTTTGTATAGCAAAAGTTAGAATAGTTAAATATGTGGATTTACGATTTGGTCGCCTATGTGTGTTTGTTTTATGAATTTTTTGTTCAATCTCGTTTTTCTTTTCATAAAAACAAGTGTTAATTAAATTGATTCAAAAGGTTTTTACTCAGATTATAGTTAGTCTTAAAATCTAATCACGCCACTGTTTTGGCCATCGCCATAATCATGTATTATCCTTCAATTATTCTCAAGTTTTGCCTCATTATTTTTGCTCCATCAAATGCTTTCACAATTTTCAGAGATGAGAGAGTCGAGAGGTACTCGGTTGAATACACAAAGAGAGCACCGCAAAACTGACGCAACATCACTCAGAGGAAAAATTAACGATCAGGTTTTATCTTTCCGATCTTTACGTGTAGGACAATTGTATATTGAGTTGACTTGCTATTATTCTCTGATAACCTATTATTTTAGCAACAATCTTTGTATTTACTTGGATGGGCGAGTAAATAAGAAATAGGATAAAAGGCGAGTTAGTTCCAATTTCTTAATATGAGAGAGAAGAGCACAACAAATAAGAAAAATAGGTAGAAGAAATAGGGCAAGTATTTACACTATTTGATTTGAAGAAAATTTATTGCCCAATATATTTTGAGAAAATATACTGTTTGATTTGAAAAAATTTATTACGGAGTATATTTTGAGAAAATATACTGTTTGATTTGAAGAAAATTTATTACCGAATATATTTTGAGAAAATATGTTTGATTTGAAGAAAATTTATTTCCGAATATATTTTGAGAAAATATGTTTGATTTGAAGAAAATTTATTTCCGGATATATTTTGAGAAAATATACTGTTTGATTTAAAGAAAATATATTGTTTGATTTGAAGAAAATAGAGAAAGAATGATGAGTAAAACACAAGAGATAGGACCAAGTTAATAAAAGAAAGACTACTCTAGGTACTCCGTGGCAGAAGTAAAGTGTAGTATTGTTAAAAGGTCACATATAAGGGATTCTGGCGATGAAAGTCTTGGTATTTAAGAGGTCCAAGTGACCCACCTCTCTTTCCTGGAAACCCCTTTCATGTACCATTGACTTTGCGAACTGAACTAACTGTTTAGTAAAAACATAAATAATGGATTAATAGCGCTAGACCCACATAGGAGAATAGGTTTGAGCAGAAGAATTAGTTCCAACTTCATAGGAGGAAATAACACGATAGAAAATAAGATAACCAGCAAATTAATTTCAAGGTAGTAAGGGAAAGAGAAGTAGCATAAAATAAAAGAATGAAGGGAGCGAGTTAGCAGCAAACTCCGATTTAAGAGAAATGGTAGAATGAAATAGAAGAGTTAGCTTGTTCCAATCTAATAGAAGAAAGAGAATGACTAAAAGCACAAGATAATTAAGAAAGAAAGTTATTCTCGATATTTAATAGGAGCATGAGGAAATAATCTAGCAGGCGATCTAGTTCCAAGTTGAGAGCAGGAATATAACATAAAAGAGTATGCCAACAGGAGCATGAGGAAATAATCTAGCAGGCGATCTAGTTCCAAGTTCAGAGCAGGAATATAACATAAAAGAGTATGCCAACAAGAGTAAGAAGAAAAGTAGAAGATGTAGGCCAATTAATAGGGGAATAACAACAAATAGATAGGATCAAACTAAAAAAATGATTATCCACGATTAAGACTCTTTTCTTCATGATTATTTTGGAAGGGTGGAAGTATTGTTATTCAGATAAATCAGGTTTGAGAGGCAAACAATCCCTCCAAGGACGAGATTAAACAAAAGGAATAACTCACCAAACAGCACGCCATAATGAAAAGTAGAAAGCAACGGTCCCGCCATCAAGAGCTTGAAGATAAAACGCGGAGTTATCCAAAACGTTCTTGACCTTTGAGGTTTGTTTTGCAGGTTTTTAACGAGGCACCCTATTTTCATCAGAAATTATTGTTGTCTTCTATATTTGACTCTAGTAGGAATAAAAGGCATCTATACAGAACCCGCCAAAATTTACGTCAACCCGACCAGTGGGCTCTGAACGTCGACTAGGAAAAATACGTCAATCCGACCAGTGGGCTCTGAACGTCGACTCGGTAAAATACGTCAACCCGACCAGTGGGCTCTGAATGTCGACTCGAAAAAATAAGTCAACCCAACCAGTGGGCCATGAACGTCGACTAATAAAAATACATCAACCCCACGAGGCTCTGAACGAAAGCGTCAACCCTATGTGGCCCTGAACGCCCTGTCATCCCTACGAGGCTCTGAACAGTTTTTAACGTCAACCCTACGAGGCTCTGAACGAAAGTGTCACCCCTACGTGGCCCTGAACGCCATGTTAACCCTACGAGGCTCTAAGCAGCTATCTATGTCAACCTTAAATAGGCTCTGAACAAAACGAGCAAATTCCAAAAATTCTACAAACCATGTTCGTCTACAAAGATACAACCTATGTTACGAAATTCGACGCAACGGCATAGAAAAGTTCAACTCATCAACATATTCTCAACAACACCATAAAACGTCAACAGTTATCAAAAGATAATCACCACCAATCACCAAAAAATGACTGAAACTATATTCAGAAAAACAACCATATTTCCTCAGCAAAAAAAAAAGCAAGCATCACTAAAATAAACGCACCACGAAGCTAAATAAAGGACAAACTTCGAAGGAGACAATAAATAACCAGAAACGACATTGTGATTGCCCAAAGGAAATAGAATCATAGATACCACTGACAAACAAATCGACAAATCGAAGCAAAATAGGGCCCAACACTACAAGGAACAAAAATAAAATTGCAGCACGAATAGGAGACAAAGAAATACTAAAATACAAAGTACCAAGAAGGACTCACCTGCTTTAAGTTTCATCCAAAATAAAAATCACAAGTACTTAGGACGCCATGTACAACTCGCCCCGATAAATTACGTAGCAATGAAGTACAGAGTACTATAGTGCCAAAAAGGTCTCGCCCAAGTTACAGAGTACTATATCGCCAAAAAGGGCTTGCCCATACCATACACCCATGAACTCGCCTCGTAAACATGTACAATAACTCGCCATTAACTCCTCAACTCGTCGGACCTTGACAAACCACTTTGCCTTGTCCTAAGACTCATGCTTGGGGGGCTGTGAACGGTCAACCTACAGAACACATAGATCAAATCAAAATCAAGGATGTACTCCTCGGGGGGCTATGAAACAAAAGTAGAATCACCCTGGGGGGCTCTCGAAATTTAGATGATAGCATCCGAAGACGCACATGAAAATATAAGCAAAGCATAGCAAAATTTTAAAGTAAATTAATCACTTTGCCTTGTCCCAAGACTCGTACTTGGGGGGCTGTGGACTGTCAATATATTCCTAACGATTTAGGAGTCCTCCAAAAGGGCATTTAGACCTTCGAGAAGGGCCCTAAGGCTCAAGGCGCGTCCTCCCTAGGGCGCCGTCTCTATTTGCTTCTAGAAGCCTCTAGAATGTGCCCTAAATACCCTTGTTACTTATTGCCTAAGTAACCATAAATCAGGCCCATAGAGGGCTATAAATACAACCCTTCAGAGCCTTCTCAAGGCATAACCAATACAATACAAACCCTAATTACAATTATTGTACTTTTACAAGTACAATTCAATACATTGGGTGTTATGAGGAAATGTGTATATATAGAAAAGGGTGGCAAGTGCAAACTTTTGGCCAAAAATAGCAGAGTGAATCGATTCACTTAATGTGTGAATCGATTCAAACAACTAAATGACAAGCCAGATGAACTATGAAGATTGATACGCATCATACACTTTTTGAATCGATTCAAATATCCCCGGATGAAGATTGATACAAATCAAACTCTTATGAATCGATTCAATCAAAGTCATAAAGTTTTATGATACGATTCACTGAAATTTGAATCGATTCAGACATGGAAGAAGGAAAATTTGATGCTGTCAAAATTTGACTCAATTCAAATATATTTGACTCGATTTAAATGTTTCTAAATGAAGATTGACTCTATTCACAAATATTTGACTCGATTCAAATGCCTAGAAAAAGGGTTTTAACACACACACATAAGGATTCTTATGCACAACAAAACACTAGACACTAGGAATCACAGTGTACAATTAGGCATGGTTTGCTAGGTGCTTTAACATAGTTCTAAGCAATAATACCAAAACAAAACAATCATAAAAAATATATAACAAACATCATCTAACTAACATCACCTAAAGCTGAATAAGCTTCATCCATTAGTTCTCCCACACAACAACGACAACCCCTTCACCTTCGACAGTTTTCCATTCGATAATAGCATCCTTATCATCTTATCATTTAATTTTTACAATTATGGCAACCAAAAGGATATCTTAGACGAGAGACCATGTCACCCCGTCGATATTACATATGAATATCAATGTTTCAGAGGACAACAAAGAAAACAACACCTACTATCACATCCACAGTCTCTCCCTAATGTTCTAGAACCTATCAGAAGGAATCATCAGCCAAATAAAACACTTGGATCTCAACAATGGTGACGAGGCCCATACTCGATTCAGAAGAAGCACATTTAGCCTAGCTATTTTAATACCATTGTGATCCTGACAAGGAAGAAAGATTACATGGGCGTCCATCATCACCACCACTACGCCAACACGAAGCAAGGTAGTCCCCTTGAATGGACAACCCTGAAACACTTTTAAAAGTAAGATTAACAGGTAGCCCATGTTGAACAAAAGTGGGTTTTAGAACAATGACTCTAAAGTTTTGATGATAACAATGTATGAAAGAATAATTGAGTACTCTAATGTGTGGTCGAGTATGCAATACTATATAATTAAATTATGGCTTAAAAGTCAAGTTGTGATTCTGATACATCAAGCTGCGAGCACAAAGTAAAGCATTATGATACTGAAGAAATACTTGGACACTTCTGAAGATTTAGAAGATGATATGAAGAAAGGTCAACAAAAATTCAAAGCTCTGATCAAAATATGTTTTGAAGACCCTAATGAGAAAAAATTTCTGATGGATCATTCCCTAAGAAGAAAAGGACTCATCTAGTAGTTTTCAGCAGCATTATCCATTTAAGGCAAGGTTTTCAAATATGATCAAATATTCTCAAGGACGATTTGATGAGTTGGCAATGTTCAAACAATGGCTCTCTCATTTGTCTCCTATATAAGGGACCAAAGCACTTTGAAAAAAAAGATTACACATTTTTACAAGTGACCAAACTCTTTCAAATTCAAAAGTGCACAAACACTTTCTTACAATCTTAAAGTTAGTTTACCAGTCTTTGAGTTCTAAAGTACAAACACATAAAAACTCTTTTGTAAAAATCCGTTTGAATTGTATATTGGAGAAAGGAAGTCTCTGACTTGTGTATTAAAGCAATAGAAATCTTGCGTGATTATAGTGAAAACCCCCTTTAAATTGCAAGGGGATTGGACTAACCTCGGACTGTGAGGTGAACCAGGATATTTTGATTGCAATGGCTCTCTTCATTTACTCTTTGATTACATCTTGTTCTCTTTTGTTATGTTGTTTTGAATTTTATATGAAATTAGTGAAAATCATGGAAAGTTATTGCTAAATTGTGGATTAATGTGTTATGAATTGAATTGATGAATATTGTTGTGTTGAATTTGAAGAAGAGTTGTTGTTGTTGTTGCTGCTATGTTTGGGTGTTGAATTAACATGGTGAAAATGAGTTTTGGAGTGATAAGTTTAGAATATAATTCCTTTAGACGACAATTTTTGAGGCACACGAGATGTTGACGTCAAAGGATATGTCCATGGCTTTCATAATTGAGTTATGGAGGTTATGGAGCAATCCAACATCTACAGGGATATTATTCCTATGAATAAACCATTGTTTATATAATCCTTAGGTCTTAATTAATAGATACTTTGAATTAATCCAACGAAGATGGAGGGGAGATTCAAGGATTCCCTAATCGCATCTACACTTCTGAATCAAACCAAACCTAATCTCGCATTGGGCAGGACAATTAAAACCCTTCAACTACTATCAATCTTTTCTTTTATTTTCTTTTCAAATAAATTCTGATAATTACCGAGTTGAACGACAATCCATGCGGAGATGATAACTTACTACTTTATTACTTGAGTACGATTAGGTGCACTTGCCTAAATTAATCCATCAGGGTGTCAGATAGGTGGAAATGGAACATTCATACATCTCAGTGTTACACAATTAGTTCAACTTATCATTACTTGACAACTTTGGAAAATGTTACAACTTATGAATCTTCATGCATCATTTGTCATAAGGCGGGTCCTTTAAAAATTAGTCTCTTTGATTGGAATCTTCTTCGGAATCAAATTCCTATTACTGATAATCTTTTGTGGTGGGGCTTACTTCAAAATCACCAACAACTTTGTGTGTGTAGGTTCTGATTTAATGAGGACATCAACCACTTGTTTTTACTTTGCAATTTCTTTGGATCAATATATGGACTCTGGTTTTGTAATGGTTGAGTTATGCTACGGTGTTTTCTGCTTTTTTATCGAATCATTTACAACAATTTCGTCATTTAAGAGGAACATCAAATCTTCATCGGTCGGCTATGTATCTCATATGGTTATCTTGCGTTTGTGTGATTTGGAATGAAAGGAATGACCAAATTTTCAAGCATAAGGAACACTCTTTGCATAAACTGCTCGAAAAATTAAGCTACAGATGTTCTGGTGGTTGAAAGTGAAATAACATACTTTCTCTTTTGATTATCATTCTTGGTGGATTAACTCAATTATGTGTATGAGAGCTATAATGTAATTGTACATTTCTTCCATTGTTCTCGTTCTTTTTTATCTTGTACCTTGTTCATGTAAACTCTTGACTTAATCTTTTCTTTTTAGCACACCTTGTGCTTGGAAGTCTTGGTTCTTTGGTTTTTTTAATTTCATTTTAGCTTCATTAAAAAACATTAAAGTTACTTTTAAGTAAAAAAAAAAAAAATATGAAACTTTCTTTATACTTAATTTTTTTTACTAAGTTTTGCTTTTAAAAACTTTTAGGTGGTAACAAAAAGAGGTCAAATTTACTTTAAATAAAAAAAAAGCACTTAATTTTTTTTATACTCAAGAACTTTACTTTCAAAACTGTTTTACTTTTTCCCTCAAAAAAAAACTATTTTACTTTAAATATTAAAAATAATTTTTTTACCAAAAACAGGCTTAATTAAAAGCAACAATGATAAAAAGACACCAGTTATTTTCCTGCATAAATTCAATGCTTCATTTTATATTCATTGCTCTCCTCTTATCGCATCACCAAGCTTATCGCGTCATTATTTTATTCTATCTTTTTTTATTTCTTTGTTTTAAGGTGTATACACCCTCAAGGGGTGTATACAACATTTTCCAATTAAAAGTAAACACATACTTTACAAAAAAGAATTGATATTTGTACAACTATTTTTTGATAACTTTTGTAATAATTTTTTCTCTTATACTCACATTATATTTTTATTTTATCTCTCTATTGTGTTGGTTTCTGTGTCAATATCTACTTTTCTTTGTAAATTTATAGTTGTCTTAAAAATTATCACAAAAGTGATTATCAAATAATACATATCTTTACAAAGTTCTTTCACATGTTTTTGCAATAATATATAGAAGTTTATTTGTACCAAACTATATAATATAACTCTACATATAGAGATAGATAGATAGAGAGAGTGTGTGTACTAATACACCAGCAAGAGTTAAGTTTAGAGAGTGTACCATAATATAGCAAATAAATGTTCAAAATTCAACTGAGGTATGTATATGACCCCTAAAAAAAAAGTGAGATATGTATATGTATTACTGTCTTAAATATGATTATCTATAACGGAGAAAATTTGTAAGAAATCTAGAAAAAAGAATAATTTACTAGTACATGCTCTTTTTTTAGGGGATGTCAGTAGTTTTATATATGGATATTTGTTTTTCTGAAAGACAATATATATCGATATCTTTTAAGTTACATTTGTATCTAACATATGAAACTTACTTTATATTTATTATTTTAGGTTTTATATGTGTTTAGTCCTTGAAAATATGGGTCATTTAAAAAATGGTCTCTGTATTGCTTAATCCTGCCATTTTGTGTAACGCCCTATTTTTATTAAAGCGATAATACACGCGAATAATATAAATATTCAAGAAATAGATACTACGTCTTCACATCAAAAATTCAAACAACATGCATATATAAGATTCATCAACAGTCGCAGCGGATATAAGTCATACATCTCCAAAATATACATGTCATA
>Ga0315915_1003216_pt1 | contig 20803 bp, 9 predicted proteins | sample MpolbnodulesMG_FD_207738 | JGI IMG/M metagenome (GOLD analysis project Ga0315915, IMG submission 207738) | Medicago polymorpha root nodule microbial communities from Los Angeles, California, United States - branched nodules | ecosystem: Host-associated > Plants > Roots > Nodule | place: USA... | reverse complement strand
TAAACGTCCAACGCTCGACGAGGGGAGAATATCATTCACTTGGGTGGAATTAACGAACGACGAAAACGTGAAGAACATGTTTTGGGAGCACAACATGTTCCAGTGGATCGATATGCGGGTAACGTTGTTGAGATCAACTGAAGATATCATCAAAAGTTTGATTCCGCCAGAAGATCGTGATTGGGTAGGGAATGCACCTTCCGACTACAACAATTATCTTCCTCTGGATGAGGTAGTTCAAACTTGTTAAACGACAGTTCCCAAGCATTCCCCTGGAAGTGTGATTGTTTCATTCAAAAGATTAAATTCTTGTTAGTTTGGTTTAGATGAAGGTATTGAAGTGTCAAGAACTGGACCTCATTCTTTTGGCACTTGAATATCATCATCTAAACCAAACTAACAAGAATTTAATCTGTTGAATGAAACAATAAAACTTCCGGATGAATGCTTGAGAGTTGTTGTTTAGCAAGTTTGAATTTACCCCATTCAGTGGTAAGATGATTATTGTAGTTGGAAGGAACATTCCCGAATGTAATGTAATGTAACTTTTATTCGAATTTATTCAATACACAATTTTTATTCAAATTTACGTTGAATTCCCGAATGTAATATATTGTAACTTTTATTCGAATTAATACTGAATTTATTCTAATTTATTTATTTACTTTATTGGAATTTATTAATTAAATACGCAATCATAAGACAAGTGCAAAAATTAACAAAAGTGTGGAACAACTGGCCACAATAGCGTGACTTAACTCACACCAAGATTAACACTAGCGTGACTTAACTCACGCCAAGGTTAACACTAGCGTGACTTAACTCACGCTAAGTTGGCCGGTGGAATTTGTTCAAGAACACGTTTTTTTGAAGTTGGTCAGTTATTCAACCTTCAATTTAACTCATTTTTACACGTTTTTTTGAATGTTTTGACTGCATTTAGTACCAATAAAATTTATGCTACCCATTTCTCCCTATAAATAGTCCATCAAAAACTCACTATTTTCTCACACCATACAGTCTCTTCTCCTCCTCACTCTTTCACCTTTATAGTTTTAGTTTTTTTTAGCATTTTTGGGGCCAACTTAGTGGTAAAAAAGGGTAAAGGAAGGCGGTAAAATAGGCCAACCGGCTTGGGGCACAAGGAGGTCAACCCTTGCGGTAAATGTAAATTTGCTTTTTTTTATCCCCAAAATCTTTTTACCGTGGGTAAAAAGACTCTTTCTTGGGGTATAAAAAGAACCACATTTACATTTACCCCGAAGGGATGATGTCTTTTGGCCCTAAGAAGGCTGGTCTCTTTTGCCACCGACCTTGATCCTTTATTTCCCCTAAGTTGGTATATTTTTACCTCAAAGAAGCATATTTACTTTATTCCAATAAAATGTATCAAATTATGTATTATGTAATTGTATCAAAGTATTAATAAAATGAGGTTTTCTTATGTAATTGTTGAGAATTTATATTAGCATTTAGATTATTAGCATTGATATTATTTATATTACCATTTGAGTAATTATTTAATTTCGAAATTTTTTTGCATATTATGTAGCATGAGTTAACTCACGCTCCAGTATTTGTAAATTAACACTAGCGTGAGTTAACTCACGTAGCGTAGTTTAACTCGTGTAAATTATACACTGATGTAACTTAAGTCACGCAAGGGCATTTTGGTCATTTCACTTGGAAATGAGAAAATTCGTTTGGGTAAAGATCAGTACTCAAAGTTTTTTTAGGTGATTCACAGTGTTAAAGGGAACAAAAGTTCGGGTCCATATGGATTCAATTTTAATTTCTACAAAACATTTTGGAATTTACTTTTCCCACCTTATCTACTTTTCACGTGCCTTATAAATTTTACAAAAAATGTTTATGGGATTTTGGATTGTAAAATCCGAAAACATCCAAACTGAGTTCAGATTTAATAATCCAAAATATGTTTATATATAATCAGCAATCAGAATCTCTTCAATTTCCATAGTTTTGAATTTTGCATTTACAAACAACCAAAAAACAAAGTAAAAAATGATAAAAATCTATCAAGTAAAATCATAAAAATACCCCTAGATAATTCTAAAAATCAAATGAAACTAATGCAATTTTTTTCGGATTTTTCTGAGAACATGAAAAATTTTAAAAATGAAAAATGAGTCTAAACTATGAAATTTTGGATTTTAAAGGGCGAAATCCCACAAGAAGTCTCTTATAAGGGTGTCTTGATCCTTGATATTTTTTTTTATTTTCTTGGGAAGTTTCGGTCTAATCTGATCAAGTAGCCCGAAAACTCGATATTTTACTAGGAACAACTAGCAATGATCTAAAACAGAAGGATGGGATTTAGGAAGATTAATATGATCCTTAAACTGGTTATCCATGTTACAAACCAACTCATAATATGTACTGATACTATTCAGATTATATAATCCGAATTGTTTTTCCACTGTAAAAGATGTTTATAGGGTGTTCGGATTCTGTAATCCAAAAAAAGTAAAGTATGTGCCCTATTTTTTTAGGTTTTCGGATTATAAAATTTGAATCGGTGAAAAAAACTCATTTTTTCCACCCCCATAGCAAAGGAGAAACTCAATTTTGGAATATAAAATCCGAAAATTGCATGGACATTTTTTTGAAAAAACTAGGGTGCGTAAGAAATAGGTAAGGTGAGAAAAGTAACAGGCAAACATTATTGTGGGTGTTGAAGATGCGTTTAATAGAGATGTTTGCCCATTTTAATAAAAAAATTCTTGATGTTCAATCTCTTATGAATTTTCGACCAATTGATCTCATCGGAAGTATTTACAAATTGATGGCAAATATTTTTACTATCCGACTAGATTTGGTGATGGATTCCATAATTTCTCCAAATCAACCTACTTTCCTTAAAGAAAGACTTCCTGTTGATGGTGATGTTGTAGTTAATGAGGTGGTCGATTTAGTAAAGAAGACAAAAAAGGATTGTTTGATCTTAAAGATAGATTTCGAAAAAGCCTATGACTCGGTAAGTTGAAGCTTATGATGAAGATATTTAAGTTTTGTGTCAAGTGGATATTTTTCGTTGTCTCAAAAAAAAATATCAGGGACTAAAAGTTGAAGAATTTTTTTAGAGGGACTAAAACAAAAAATTGACTTTTTAGTCCCTCTAAATTTTTTTTTTCAACTTTTAGTCCCTAAAAATTTTCCATCTTCACTTTTGGTCCCTTTTTTAAAGTAAACTCATATGTAAAATTCATATTTTTGAATAAAACTTTGCAGCAAAATTCATAATATTATATAATCTCTCCAAAAAAGAATTAGAATTTTTTAACGAAACATGAATTTAATATGAACTTTTATATTTTTGACGGTTAAAATTTCATATTAAATTTATGTTTTGCTAAAAAGTTATAATTTTTTTGGGATTTTTTTTACAATATTCTACACATTTATGCACAATTTCATTAAAAAAAGAATACAAAAATTAACTTAAAAATAGGGATCAAAAGTAGTGATTGAAAATTTTATAGGGACTAAAAGTTGATGGAAACTTTTAGAGCGACTAAAATGGAAAGTTGATATATTTATAGGGACCAAAAACATATTTAACCCTACATTTTATTCCTTGGAATAAAATTTACACATGATTTTTCTACTTTTTATCCTCATGTTAAAGTATGAGAATATTTTATTCCCATATAAATAAGAGGTAACCACCCATAACTTCCCACTCACATTATTTTAACTCTTTTATTTTTTTGTTTTAAATTATAAATTAAATATATTTAAAAATATTCCTGAGATACTAAATTAATTACCAAAGACTTTAATAGGATTAAGATTCCTAGGAATAATGTTCCAGCCCATGATTGCAAATTTAACCCTTAAAACAAACGCACCTTTAAGGTTTTAAGGTTGGTTAGTCGGATGTGTGGTGATTTCTCATTTACAAGGACACTTTATTAATTGTGAGGACACTTTATGGTGTATGAGTATGAAGACAATATTGAGATGGCAAATTCTATGGTACATCCAAAGATTTGAGTGTATTGGTATACCAAATCAATAAATTAATAGTTAAAGGTATTATTTTTTGAAGAGAAAAATTGTTTTCTATCACCTATAATTATAATAATTAAATCTTATTTATCAAAAACGTCGACGAAATAAATTTAATTTTTCTGAATTTTTAGTACTCATAATAGAGAATTTTGATTATTTTTTACAATAAAATGTAAAAAAAATTAGTATAATTTTTATAAACAATGAAATGATGTTTTTTCACATGAAATGACATTTTTTAAAATATATATATTAACAAATAGTTCTTTATTCGATAAAAATAATAGTTAATTAAAAGATTTTTGAAGTAGAAGTACCGGTACATCTTAATTTACGGGTGTACCGTAGAAGTTCCTTATTTAGATGGTTCCAATTGATCTTGGGGCTTAAAGCTAATTTTCCAGGGTAAATCAATCAAGGTTAATTTCTCTTTATTTATTTTTTGATAGTTCTACTTCTCTTTTTGAATTCAAATTCAAACTTACAAACAATATTCTTCTGTTTTTTTTCTCCGGCCAATAACTATATTTGTCAAGGAATACAAAACATAACTTGATCCAATATTTTGCCGTCCCAGTATGTTAGTTGAATTGGATCCGTTTACCTTAAACAACGCGTTAATTGAGATCTTCCGCTAATACTATGTTGTTATTGTGTCCCTTTTCATCCACTTAATAAGTATATCAACTAGAATTAGAGCCACTAAATGTCATATAAGATCAAGTTCAGTAGTTCATCCTTCATCATTGGCTCATTACCATAAAGTCTTTTTTATTTGATTTTCATGTTTTTTTCTTCATAGTTGCCGTCTCCAATAAATATAATTACAATTACAACAGGTAAGATTGTACGCATGCATTGAAACGATTATCGGATTTTGATTGTATGAAATCAGAATACATCAAACTTTAGTATATAAATAATGTTCCTATGAAATTAAAATGTCATATCCTAAGACCGACGTCTATTTATGGACCAAATGACAACCTCACGAATTCAACTAAACGTCAAGATATCATAAAACTGTGACTGACCCCAAATTGGTCCACATTGAATGAAATTCCGCCGTTTACATTATAATTTGAATGCTAATCCGGGATTTGATAGCAATAAGAGTAAGAGCAAATGATTACCACAGAAATTACAGGATTGAAGAAGATTGCGATTCTTCTGTTATAAAAGACATATATATCTTGTTTTCATCCATGATTAGAAGTTAAGTGTAATAATAGTGTGCACGTGTCAAAATATTATTTGCATGAACAACAATGACATAATCACCATTATGGCCCGCAAAATGATAATATGTTTGGGATCGAATATACGAGTCGTTAACCAAATCATTTGCATTTTAAAAGTTGGCACACTTTCTATCTTAATTATAGATGGCAAAACGAATTGAATATGACAGGCCAACCCGTTTAATCGGTTGTTTTAAGGTAGTGAGTTGAGATTTTGGATCCTACCGTTTAAGTTGATCCTACTTTGGATGCATTGATGACATGACATACATATCAAAATGTGGTGGGTCGACTCATTTGAACACCCCTATTATCTATCTAGTAAAGTAAATGGGACGAAACGAAACTTATTTATCGATCATACCTTCAAAAAATATCTATTGATTATCTCAAAGAAACACTTCATGGTGGAATTTTTCACTTTTGTTATTCCCCATTTTTTTTTTTTTTTTAATTTTTACTACTTGAGAAAAATGCAAACATTATATATGCTTATGCTCCATGCACAATTGTTGTGCCAAGGTTGGCCTAAATGTTAGGCCCAAAGTATTAAGGTCTCAAAGTGAAAGTGAGCAAATTATAAAGGTAGAGGAAATGAAGTCGAGTAGCACTTCGAGGGATCCAGAAATTCAATTGAAAGGGATCAAAAAATTTATAATTCATTTTAATATTAAATAATTATTAAAACTATATAACCCAAAATTAAAAGTGATAAAAAAATAACATTTTTATTATTATATTTGTTACCTAATCCTTAAATTTAAATGAACATCTATAAAATAAAATAGTAACATAGTCGTATATGGATTGGATTATTAAACACTACTATTTTTTTTTATTATTATTTTTTTATTTTTAAATGAACATCTATTTATTTATTTTTTGAAAAAAAAAGAGAAGAGAGATCAATTTTTTTTTATTAAAATAACACTAATGATTCTTTTACAATCGTCCCTAAAATGATTTAAATTATATCCCTTGATCTGAGGTTACCAAAGTAAAACTCTTATCACTAATCTATAATTCCATTAACAATATTTATTATCTATACCAAACATTATTTCATTATTGCTAGTATGGCATAATGTTACTTAATAGAGAAGGAGGGGTCAGGGCTCTTACCTCTTTTCTCCTAGCTATATGTCATTGGAAGGAGTAGTAGTTCAGTCATGTAATTTTTCAGTCTAACGGATATATACTGTTTTAGTCAAAAATATATGTACTGATAAACAATAGGTAATGCAACAATTTGTCACATCCTCAATCGATTGTACCGTATGTAGTACACATGTTAGAATAGAACGAAACATGCAACTTTACATAAAAAGTGGTGCATTTTTTCTGGTACATAAATTTTGGTATAATTAATGGCAGAAGTAAAGAGACCGAAATAAAAAATATGATCACATCATGTTTCGTAAGTGGCTGTATATGTGATATACTAAGCTCCAATTCTTACTTTGCAAAGCAAAGAAAGAATTGCACATTGCTTCAAAATCTCACCATGTTGAATTTTTTAAACTTAGTAGTATTGACGGGTTTTACTAAGCCTTCGACATATCAATTGCTTGTGATCCGTTAAATAGAGACTAGACACACCATTTCAATAAAAATATCCTTCACAATTTAGAAACCTCTACGGCCATCTATGTTGAATATGGAGGTCCCAACCTTATCTATTTATTTCCTTTTTATAGAAGTAGTTTGTTCAGTTGGATGAAAAAGTCTATCACATCTATTATTACAGCTCACACATTTTAAATGTACAGAAATAGTAAGTTTAAGATTTGAACTCTGAACCTTACATATCTGAGTTGTGCTTACAAAACTGGTTTTGAATAAATTTTTCTTTTGATAAGGTGGAATGATATTTATTTCGATACTATTTGTATAAATTAAATTAAAGTTTATCTAATTATGGTCGCACAAAGTTTATCTTATGAAAATGAGGACAATTCAGCTAATTTTTTGCTTGGATTATTTGGTCTATACATATGATCTTTATATGTTTCCAAAAAGTTAAAAATAATATTAATATTGAATATCAAACATATATTAAAATAATTATTAATGTTCTAAAAATGAGGAGGCGAGGTGAGTATTATTTTTGCGTTAACCTTCTGTTCTTAGAAGAAAAAGACGCTAGTAATCTAGAATTTGGCTAAGAATGGTACCAATAGTTGTTTCGATTAGGAATCAAGTTCAAATTTTCCTGAATAATCTATCCTATAAATCAAGTTTAGGTAATATCAATTGTATAATAATTAAATTCATTTATACATATATATAAATGAAAGAATTTGTCACGTTTTAAAAAATAAAAATTGTCACGTCCTCAATCAGTTATATGGAGTTCACATGTTAGAGTAGAACAAAACATGCAACTTTACGCAAAAGTGGTACATTATTTTGGTACATAATTTTTTTTGACAGAATTGGTACATAAATTTTAAATTAAACATAAATGGCAAAACAAAAGAGAACAAAATAAATAATAGTATGATCATATCATGTTCTGTCAACAAAAGTATGATCATATCATGTATTGTATAATCAAAAGATTTGATCCAAATGATTAATGGTTTCCGTTTAAAAACAAATCTTGAGAGAACCGTAGTTTAATTTCTAAAAAAAATTATTCTTGATCAAATTTTATTTCTTCTCAATTGAAATCTGAATTATTAAGAACCCTTAATTTCCTTAAAGGTCAGAGGTTTACTTCTCATCAATCAATTTTTGACAATACTATTTGTTGAGTCATATAACAAACAAATCGCATTCCAATAATCTAGGGTGGTCAGTTAAAGAAAAGTATAGAAAATGATTACTACCAAATATTGCTTGAGTCGGTAAAGTTTAAGATTTGACTCATTCAATAAATATATTTAAAGAGCAAACAATTTTTAACATATATTTTTTATCACACGCTTATATAATTATTTCTTTTGACATAACACACTTATATAATTATTACTAATAGCCTATAATTTATTTTGTATTCCATTCGTCTCAAATTATAAGTCGATTTATAATACCAATTAAACATTAATATTATATTTTCTATTACACTCTTAACTATTTGTAACACTTTTTTTTTAATTCTTTAATTTATTTTCTCAATACCATTAATGATTTTGTTAAAAAAATAATTCATATTTTTTCTAATGCAAAATTAATTATATTTCTTTATTTGTGTGAAATGGCCAAAATAACTTATAATTTAAGACATATAGAGTATTATCATATTGTAAAATAGCTTGGATTAAAAAAAGTAGTCTAAAATACTTTTACATAACAAATTCATATAAGTTTAAGTATCAAATATTATATGTGCATATTTCACTAACATTTAATGTAATATTTATTATTATTTTTCGGCCCCAATTTAATTGGTTTTTGGATTGGTCTATCCATATAAATGTATGTGAAATTTTGAAGAGCAGTGCTATATCTCTAGAAAAAGAGCATCACGATTTCTTCAAGAATAAAAAGTAGTCAATCACAATTCACTACTTGCCACAGTATACAGAGGTGTCATTGAAAATTAGGGAGTGAACAAATAAATCATGCAATTAAAACTTACCAGATGTGTCGGGAAAAATTTGCATGGCATATCTTTTGTTAGAAATAGCATTTTCCAATTTTGAAAAGAAAATTTCAAAAGTGATTGTTATACACAATAAGGTGAAGTGAGTACTATTTAAACCTTTAATTTTTTGTGTGACCATAATCTAATCTAATTTAGATAAACTTTAATTTATTTATACAACTAGCTAGTATCGAAATCCATATATAACTATATGTTATAAATCTTCTTCTACTTCTTAAAAAAAAAAAAAAACTATATGTTATAAACAGTAAAATACATATGGTTCGTTGCAGGCCAGCTAATGATTATTCAATATTCTACCAAAAACAAGTTTATTCTACCAAAAAAATTCAAAATATCTAATCTTACTCCCACCTCTATAAATAGTAAATACATGTCATATTCCTTACCCTATATATATATGTACGATCTCCTATAGTCGATAAGCTATATTTCGATCATTACTTAATCATTTGTGTTCGTGTTAATTAAAGTTCCTTTCCTTATCGTAGATGGATTCAAGTCAATTATTGTGTGAACTTCAAATTCAATCTCACGTGCCAAAAAATTTCATTTGGCCAAAGGAGTATCTAGAGGATGCTCATGAAGAGCTCCAAGCACCAGTGGTGGATCTTGATGGGTTTCTCAAAGGGGACAATGAGGCCACACAACATGCTGCTATGCTCATAAACGAAGCTTGTTTGAACCATGGTTTTTTCCAAGTAATTAATCATGGTGTTGATCCACATCTCATTGCTCAAGCTTATGTTCAAATGGACACTATTTTTAAACTCCCACTTCATAGGAAAGAGAGTGTTTATAAGGCACCTGGTTCCATGTGGGGATATTCTGGTGCTCATGCTCATCGTTTCTCCTCTAAGTTGCCATGGAAGGAAACTTTCTCTTTCCCCTACCATGAAAATGCCTTAGAGCCTGTTGTCACCAACTACTTCAAATCTACCCTAGGGGATGATTTTGAACAAGCGGGGTAAGACCAATCAATCCTATTTAATTTACGGCGAATTTGTATAATAATCATTAAATGTGCAAGCGTTTCCTTAAAATGAAGAGATTAACAAGTATGTTTCTTATGCAAATCGGGTAGTATATATGATTACAATTAACGGTAAAATCAAGACGACCGATTAAGTTGAAAGATACTGTTTCATATAAACTTATGGAGTAATTAAAATCTGCCATATTGTAGATATATTTTAGAAAGTAATATAAGAATGTTTAAGTAACAAAACAAATATTTTTTTTGACAAAAACAAAACAAATATTATGATCAAAGTAATATAAGAAAGTGACACCACATTAGATATGGTTGAATCAGTGTCTAAATTAATTTTTTATGCTTTCATTGCATATCATCAAATCCAAAGAACAACGGCAGTTACAAGTTTAATATATATCAATTTTTTTTTAATAATATCCGTGTTTATGTTGGTTTTTATTTTAATAATGCTCTTTCAAAATTTTAATTGATTATATATTTGATAGATTTTATTTTTGACTAGAATTATAAGATATGTTCAATTTGATAGATACTGCACTGCTGTCTTATGATAATAGTTTTATTTATATGAATGGTCTTGACTCTTTTCTTTTAATGGAATTGAAAGACCAAACCGCGTGATCAACATCACTAACCATGCAAAAATATATTTATTAAAAATGTTACCATCAAGCTAGCTAATTAATTTGTTGTGAATGAATGATTTTTCCAGAGTGACATTTGAGAAGTACTGTAATGCCATGAAAGAGTTGGGAATGAATCTAACCGAGCTATTGGCAATAAGCTTAGAAGTGAATGATCGGTTACATTATAGGGAGTTGTTTGAAGAAGGTTGTTCCATCATGAGGTGCAACAATTACCCATGTTGCAAGCAACCTAGTCTTGTCCTTGGTACAGGACCTCATTGTGATCCAACCTCTATAACACTACTTCATCAAGATCAAGTTGGAGGTCTTCAAGTTTTTGTTGACAACAAGTGGCACACGGTTCAACCCCTTCCTAACGCAATAGTTGTGAATATTGGAGATACCTTCATGGTAAGTATATTTGAAATGACTAATGTTTAATATTACTAATACACAACTATTTGTTTCCACCTTCACTGTTTGTTTAATGTGCACAAGTAAAGTAAATTTGTCTTGCACCATACACAAATATGTTTTTCATCATTAGATTAATAAGTTACATTATATATATCATTTAATTTAATGGTATGACCTATTTTTTTATGGTTAAATATGTTTTTTGTCCCTACATTTTGCGCTACTTTGAATAATAGTCCTTACATTTCAATAAATATTTTTAAAATCCCTACATTTTTAATCCGTTATCATTAATAGTCCCTACCGTCAATTTCTTCTTAGTCATCAAACGGAATGCTTGTGTGGCATAAGGGTGGATCCCATTTTGTGTCTTATGTAGCAGGCATATTGTTAAAAAAATAAAAAAATTCTAATGGACCAAATTGACCTTCATCTTTCTCATCTTTTCCTTCTAAATTCATTAGAAGCAATATCAACAACATTAATCTAAATGGATTTCTTCTTTCTTTTTTTTAAATCCCAAAAATATTGCATAACATAGATCTCAATTACAACAACAAAAACAAACGAAATTAAAAAGGGCTAAAAACCCTAATTTGTTCGAAACAAAATACCATACACAAAAAATAAGCAGCAAGAACACCAGCTTCCTTGTTCTTCTTCTAAGCAATCTTCGAAATCAGCTTAGTCTTAACAACAAAAGGCTGATTCTGAGGCAAAACATATTTTCCAAGAAGCTTAAAGTACCCAAATTGAGTAACATCAATCACAGGAGCTTTGTTCTCATTCAAAGCTTTCTCCTTCACATCTTTTGGAATGAGAGAAGCGATCTTGTCGATGTAACATGGATGATACTTGTCAAAGAGGATACAGTGATGGTTCATTCCTCCGTCGTTACCACGACCTCCTGATGCTTGCGATGCTTTCCGATACGACCGTGACCGGCGCTCACATGTCCTCTCTTCTTCCTGTTCTTCTTGAAGCGGGTCGTCATCTTCGTGAGGTTTTGCTTTGGATGCAGTGGAGCGCAGAGAGGATGGGAGTTCCTTTGCTTATTATGCAAAAATAGACGGGAGTGACCATTTGTGTTAACGGAAGTAAAATGTAGGGATTTTAAAAACATTTATTAAAATGTAAGGACTATTATTCAAAATAGCGCAAAATGTAGGGATCAAAAACATATTTAACCCCTTTTTTTAATGACAAAACCAACTTATGGATGATGTAAGATATGTCTCACTTATATGCCATATAACTGGCCTATAAATAAGTAGCGTCTTTAAGTAGTTTCCTTCCTTAATAACATTAGATAGACTATACATGGATGCACTAAAATACATACATAGACATAGTTTCAAGAGATGTTAAGTCTAGCAGAATGGACTAAACATTCAAAACATGACAAACAAATTAAAGTTTGAATCTCGGTCGAGAGATATACACATATTTAATGTTTGATATATCTTGAATAACCTACATAAAACTGAAAAGATACCCACATAATTAATCACATCTCCTACCTCAAATCAATGATACAAATTATTTAAAGATATTAACATATTTACTTTTTAGTGAAGTTTTTTTTAAGGAAGATATTTTAGTGATGATATTAACATGAAGCGACTTGTCTCAAATTAATAATCAAAATTAATCAATATAAATTTGTGGATTTACAATTATGAGAATCCAGATCGGGATATAAATACGAGAAATATTATTTGAACAACTATTTTTTGAGACAACTTGTGGGACAATCAAAATATCCAAAAAAATGTAGATATTGACACAAAAACTAAAACAATAGAAATAAAAAATAAAAACACAATGTGAATATGAGAGAAAAAATTGTCAAAGTTGTTTTAAAATGGTCGTTCAAATATCATTTCACAATAAATACCATCTATGACACAACACAAACCTTTGATTTAAAATGATTAGATATGACTTGATTAGACAAGAAATGATGATATTAAGGTGTGCATAATAGAAAATGGATTGATTGCATTTAGCTTGTGTGTAGTTAAATTGTAGTCACTTGCTCATAATCGTTCGATCAAAATTAGATGGTTCAAATTATAATACAGTTTTATTTTTTTAAAATTTAAATTTTGACTTTAAAATCTGAACTGTCTGATTTTAATCGGACGGTCATAATCTCATTAACTACATGCAGTCATGAGTGCCGACTGAACCCAATCCAAATCCATGCATAAATATATTTGTTTGGTTGTGCAGGCATTATCAAATGGAAGGTACAAGAGTTGCCTACATAGGGCAGTGGTTAACCAGCATAAGCAGAGAAGGTCGTTGGCTTTCTTTCTATGTCCCAAAGAAGATAAGGTGGTGAGACCCCCTCATGATATTATTAGCAGAGATGGGACCAAACAGTATCCAGATTTTACATGGTCAGATTTGCTTGAATTCACTCAAAATTATTACAGAGCAGATGAATCCACACTCTCAAATTTCACCAACTGGTTGCTATCTTCCAAATCACAAAACTTTATGTTAATCAACAAATAGATTCTGTTGTTATGCTACTTTATTTTTATAAGAGGTTCAAGCAGAATCTCTCCTTTAAATTTTCCCTGTCGTTTTCCTACATTGCAAAATTCCTACTATTTATGTCACTTAATTCCACAACTACTAGATTTGTATTGCACTTTACATGTATTTATTTATCCGCTGTACTCTATGCGTTTTTTTTAATTATATCTTGTATTCTGTTTATTTATTTATATATTTTTGTCATTAAACAAGTGCATGTATTTATTTGATCGCGTTTCTATTCATGCCATTTATTCCTTTGTAATAGTTGTTCTTTTGGCTTGATTACTATGTTTTACAATCTTACGATTTTGACCCCCTAACAAAAACAATAACAAATCAGCACCTTAAATTTGCCCCATTTTGCAATTTTGGCCTCCATGTTCAATTTTGACTCAGTCAACACACACGTGGCACCTCACTTAAGTGAGTAGGATGCCATGTGTGTAATTTTTTAATTAAAAAATCCACATATACATTAAAGGAATTTTCTTTATTTATTTAATTCCTATAATGTATATGTGGATTTTTTTAATTAAAAAATTACACACATGGCGTTCTACTCACTTAAGTGAGGTGCCACGTGTGCGTTGAGCCTTGTTTTTTTAGAGGAAAAATGTATTTATTTTGTCATTTTCACATTTTAATATACCATTAACTATTATTTTGTCAATAATAATCACAAACTACTTATTGTAAAGAGAGAAATAGGTAAAACATGATAATAAATAGTTGAGGGTATTATTGCAAAAAATAATGTTAAGAAATAATGTATTTCTTTTCTTGAGATGTATAAGTTAGCTTAAAACGACAACTAAAAAGAAAGGGGTGAAAACCATCTTATAAATGCTACTCATACGGTAAAAAAAAACCGCAAGAATATTTTAAATAGAGGCGCAAATTTAAACTAACAATTCCTCACTTTTCAATATTTAGTGTGTGTAAGTTTCATATCTAAACTCTTTAGAATAAAAAGTTGAGAATTCAAACTCACTCTTTTCAAATTCGTAGGCCCAATTTTAGTCTAAGAGATGTAAAAAAAATTAAATTTTAGACCCAAAATAAATAAATAAAGCACTATAAAAGAAAATTATTAAAAAAAAAGGACTCTAGTGGGACTTGAACCATGACCTCACATTAAAACATAAGTGACCGCACCACCATAGCACTGTGACCTATATGAAACAATGTCGCTTTAGCTCTATATAATTAATAATTTAGTGCTTTACATACAAAAAAAAAATCTTGGGCCCAAAAAAATCTGAGGCCCAGTGCCATAGCCCAGCCTCGACGGACTATGGGCCGGCCCCGCATGCACTATCGTTTAACTGACAAAATAGGCATTGATAAATTTGTCAAACACAAAATTAGTCATCATGCATGTCCAAACTGAATATTTTTTTAATGCAAAATTTGAGTGTTGAGACCATGTGTCTTGGCACTCATAATATTATGACTCCGATATTAATTATAAGATATTTTCTGATGATTTTTTGTCTGATTTCTAAGAAAAAGTTATAAATTTAACTACCTATTATTGTTTAGATAACTTTTTTCCCGACTTAAATAACTTGTTTACCTTCGTTTATTTGGGTCAAGTAGTCTAACGACTAGAATTTACCTTTTATTTAGGTGAATAAATAGGTTGTCCGGAGTTCGAACCTCTACTCCTACATATAACAATGTATCGTCCATATCAACTGAGTTATGCTCAATAGGATTGTTTACCCCCGTTTAAAATCGGCAAAATTAACAAACAAATAAAAAGCAAAATTACTCAAAAGTTATTTACCTTATTTATTTGTAACAGTTGATCATTTTATCTTTGTTGTCCTGTCTAAGTTTTTCATCTTTTAAAACGTGCACAAATAAATCTTTTTTTCTTAATTTTTTATTGAAAAAATACTAAGTTGGCAAGCCACATAAGATAATCTTATCTAATTCTTAATTTATTTTATTAAAAATAGAGAAACCAAAGAAGTTATGAACATCTTTATTTTGTCAAAAGAAAAAAGTTATGAACATCTTTATCATCTTTTTCCTTGAACTAAAACAAATGTTTACACAAATAATCCTCCAAATAGTATGAATCTCAATGCTACATTCACTTTCATCTTCTTTTAAACTCAAAAATTAAAATCCCCAAATTCTTAATAAACCTTAAAAAGATTGGATTTTTTGAGAAATTTTATAAACGCAAAAAACTTCCGTTCACCTTTTTCAGATTTCATTTTCCTTGTTCGTGTCTTCCAATCGTTGCCTTGCCCTATCCTCGCGCTGTTCTCCATATGTTTCTTGCTCGAATGTTGTTTGTTTGAATGCAAATTTCTATGTTCAACCTCAATGAATACTAAGTGAGGTTTGTTGATTTTGTTTGCTTGCAGATTCGAATGCCACAACAATGTTAGAGAAAGATTGATAACAAAATGCAGCGCAACAAACAATTAATTGTCTAAATTAAAAGGATATGTATGTTCAAACATAAATTCAAGTCCCCTTACATTAAAAAAAAAAAAAAAAAATTCAACTCTCCTAATTCAAAATTGACAAGTGATGGGTCAATTAGCACAGGAAATGCCAATGGTCGAGAGGACATAAAGTTTTTCTGTCTGTTGAGAAATTTTATAATCCTAAATTTTTCTAGAGTTTATTGAGAATTGATGAATTTTGAGTTTTGATTTTAGAAGAATATGGATGTTAACATAACATTAAGATTCATTCTATTTTTTTTTTGGAGAGGTGAGATTCATTTAGAAGTGTATTTGAGTAGACATTTTTTTTGGTTTAAGTAGAAGATGACGGTACGAAGATGACGAAGATATTCTACGTTTCTTTATTTTTAATAAAAAATGGGTTTAATTGCAATTTTAGTCCTCTTATTTTACTGAACTACAAAATTAGTGTTGTGATGTTTTAAATAACATAGTATATGATCTGATGATCTGAAATGATCAACATTAATGACAATATAAGAAAATTCTCCAAAAAACTTCATTTCAAACTTGTCATATCACCATGTTTTAGACCAAATATTTGACGTAGACAACAAAACTATCAAATTATAAAATAGGGGAACAATTCTACAAAATAGTAAAAATATGAGGACTTAAACTACAATTAAGCCCAAATAATATTTTAAACAAATAAGATTATCCTGGGTGGTTTGGCAACTCTGTGTTTTTTCAATAAAAAATGAAAAAAAGGATTTATATGTGCATGTTTTAAAAGACAAAGGACTTAACAAGAAAAAATAAATAAAGAACCAAGTTTTACAAATAAATAAAATAAAGGATCTGAGGAGTAGTTTAACCTTTAAAATAAATGTTTTTCTGGTATAAGTATGTGTGTTTAATACCCCGTTTATTTACTATAATAAGCAAAAAACAACATTTTATGTTCACTGTCTAACATATGTATATGGTAAATATTATAAACGAGACACATCAATTATTCAAAAAACTTGAAAACTATTTTTTGCATATAATAATGATCAGAGGGTGTATGGTAAGAAAAAGTATGGGTATTGAATATAGTAAAAAAAATTATGTGTATTTGATGTAACTATTTTTTTCTTTCATAAACGTGTTTTGGAAGAATAAAAAATTACAACAATAAACAACTCTATGATTTAAATGTTTTTTTCTTCATATACTTATGGCCAAGGAGTAATATTAATAAGTGGATACAAAAAAGGTTGGGTTTAAAAAAAGACTAGACATTCACAACCTAACAACTCAATATTCAAATCACATAAAAGAAGTATCTATATTTAATGTTCAACATGGCTCAAATAAAAGTGTCTTTGATAGAGAAAATCTATGATATAAAAAAAGAGGATGCTAACATGTGCCTAAGAGCATTTGTTAAAGAAGTATCTATACTTAATACAGTAATATTATCTTAAAAATGGTGCATTCAATGTTTTTAAAGTAAAAAAATAAATTTAGATCAATATGAAATTTCTCGGTTTAGAATCTTTAGTTTGGCTATCAAGACACAATTTAACAAAAAAAATAATAATACTAATAACATGATTAAGATTAGCTAACAAGGAGCCTATCATTGGATAAAACCTAGGACACATACAACCAATCACTCCGTGATGGAAATATAAGCGTGAACAGTAAAATGTCTCACATTTTTTATAACATAAATGTCCCACGCTTTTTTTTTCTTTTCTTCTTTCTTTAAACTCGATATCCGACCTAAGAACCGACGGACATAAGATATCAATATTTTCGTCCATTTATTGGGTTCATTTAAAAGCAAAACAAAACTTTGTATGAGCAAACACAAGCCAACAATTGTTGGCATCTGGGGGTATAAAATAAAATGTCCCACATATTATTAGGAATAGATTAGATGGAGATGTTGGTAAAACAAAATATTAGAATTAGAAGGAACAACCAATAGAGATTGTGTCTAACGAAAGGTGATTGATTCATGACCATAGTGTAATGAATCTTGAATCTCGACGGAAAGATAAGTATTCACATTCAATTCAATGTGTGACATGCCTCGATTATGATTATTTTTAGTTGAGAGAATCAATACTAAACCCTAGAAAGAAAGGATTCAGAAGGAGAAATCTTGAATATAGGTGTTTCCAATTTATTTTTTAAACGACAAATTTAGTAATGTTAGTATTATGTTGTTTGTTGGGTGTAAATCAAACTCTCGAACTCCTTCACCTCTACCGACAGTCCAATCTTATAACCTATTTCCAAGTTCATTTTTTGTTTTCTTTTTGAGGGAGTATTTCCAATCTTATAACCTATTTCCAAGTTCATAGTGTGGTCTATTCAACTTTTACTTGTTTTTTTAATTAGTTTAGATTTGTTTCGGCTATTATATCATATTAAACTATGATACCATGCCCAATTTAGATGTATGAACTTTTTAATTTTTTATTTTATAGGACTCTCACATTTTGCATCACTATACCGTTTTTAAATGGTCACATCCTTTAGATCCAGCATACATTAATTTGAGAAACGAAAAGACAAAACATGTGAGTATCTTTTTGAAGGGGAGGGGAGGGGAGGGGAGTGGGGGTCATATATATGATGCATAGACATGATGATTAGGACACGAATAAGGACAAACGCCGGATTTATTTTTGTTGATATCAATTGGTATTTTGAGCATAGACACAAGTCACAACAGACTCATGTTTTTTGGGATTGATTGACTATACGAGAATGGTATTTGAAAAGGGTGTGGGGGACTCCCTCAGCTATATACTTTTAACCAGATAAATACCGAAAACATCATACTTTCATGGACCACTTTCCATATGCAGTTAAGAACAATAATAGTTGTACAGAAAAGGTAGCATGGCATTATTTGGGGGGCATACTAAATTACTGTCCCCGTGCATGCTGTATATTTTTTTTAGGATTCACCAGGAAAGTTTTAGATGGACACAACCCCATATCAAAATGATTTGGGCACCCTCACAAAACATAGAAGAAAAATTTAAATGAAAATAAAATTAGATGATATTGATTAATGTGGCTGATTTATTTTTATTTTTATTTTTATTTTTTTTCATTTCATGTGAGCGTGCTTAAATATTTTTGATTTGAGGTTGTGACTATATTAGACTTTCTCCATCAGTTAAGCGTTTAAGGGAGAATGGATGAAAGAAGTGTTAATAGAGGAAATAATTTTAATTATATGTTCTGTTTTTTTCTACAGAATGGAAGGGAGATGAGAGAAAATAAATTTAGCTAGACAAATGTTATAGTAGTATTGTATGGAGAATAGAGCTCTCAAACTTTTTAACTCACTCTACGCGCCAAATGAGTCTTATATCTTCAACCATTCTAATGAATTTCCAAACAACAACGACCAAGCTTGTGAATTTCCAAACAACATCGACCAAGCTTTGTGATACTAGGTAGAGACGACTACATAGATCAAATTACGCTAATTTTTATCATAAATCATATTTGAATCCAACTCATTAATCTTTATTTTTTTTAATAGTTTTTCTTATAAGCTTTTTTTAGGTTTAACTCTACCCTAGTGATCTACTATTCTCCATCTGATTTACTCTCCTTATTACATAATCTAAAAGTCTTTTCTCTACATAGCTAAACTACCTAAGCCTATTTTCCACTATTTTTTCTACTATAGGAGCTACTCAAACCTTCTCTATAATGTTCTCATTTCTATTCATATTTCGTCTAGTCTTACCACCATCGTCATCTCTGCTACCCTTATTTTATTCTTATGTTGGTTCTTAACCACCCAACACTCTGTTCGATACAACATCGTTCCTCTTACAACTATCTGATAAAATGTTCCCTTCAACTTGAGTGATACATTCATATAACATAAAACACATAAGACTTTTCTACATTTCAACCACTCAACTTGAATACAATGATTTACATCTGCTTCAATTTCTCCGTCATTTTGTACTATGGATAAAATATATTTAAATTGTGTAACTTGAGGTATGATATGTTCTCCAAATATACTTCACCGTTTGCTAAAATTTCATTCCACATACTATGTCTTGCTTCTACTAAGGAGGAAGTCGTACACTTCTAAGGATTGCTTCAATGTCTTCTCTAGTGCTTTTCACAAAATCTCTCTTAACACTCTATCATACATCTTCTCCAAATTAATGAAAACTTAGTCACGTCTTTTTTATTCATCTGATATCGCTCCATCACATGTTGAGGTAAATTTCCTCCATAGTCAGCCTCCAAGATAAAACCAAATTGATTATTAGTAAGTCGGAGTAGATTTTCTTAGTCTCCATTCAATCATCTTTCTCCATAACTTCATGGTACGACTCAAATTTCAATTCCCTAATTTGCTCAATTTTGTTTACTCATAGATAGGAATTAAAATGCTTATTCTCCACTCATCTGGAATTTGCTTTGTCTGCATAATTTTGTTAAAAATTTGGGTGAGCCACCCAACGCCTCTATCTCCAAGACTTTTTCACACTTCAATATGTATGTTTTTTTTTTGGCTCAATTGCTTTTGTCATTACTCATCATTTACAACACTTCATTTACCTCAAGTTGTTTAATTCAACCATATTGGTTATTGTCTAAATCTTTCTCTCTAATATCTATTTACGTTCAAAAATAAATCTTACTCTCATGAACTAACTTCTCTATCCAAACTTGTTCATGAAGATTGTAACACCCCGTTTCCCAAAAACCGCAATTTAAAAGATAAATCAGAGTAACAACATAAAACGGAGTATTACGCTTCTATTCATTCAAGTAATAAATAGGAAAATTTCTATTTATTTAAATCAATCCTGCCAACAATATTCACTAAAATCGCAGCGGAAAAATATAAC
>Ga0315915_1003215_pt1 | contig 20804 bp, 14 predicted proteins | sample MpolbnodulesMG_FD_207738 | JGI IMG/M metagenome (GOLD analysis project Ga0315915, IMG submission 207738) | Medicago polymorpha root nodule microbial communities from Los Angeles, California, United States - branched nodules | ecosystem: Host-associated > Plants > Roots > Nodule | place: USA... | reverse complement strand
TGCGGATTGACACTTTCTGGTCTTCCTTGGGTGCTCTGCCAGGAAAACATAAGAACAATTTTTACTAAAAACGGTTTTTAAAGGACAATAAAATGCTTTAATCAATAGCAGTACAACCACATAACTACTACTACAGACAATTCTGACTCAGTCACCTGGGTTTCCCATCCCCGTCGTCCCCAGCATCTGGCTTCTTAATCTCACTTCTTACTTTGTTCAGCAAAGCATAATCCAAACCTTTAACCAAATGTGTATGCTCCACATCACCTGAACAATATAATTAAAGCAAACAAGGTAAGTTATTAACATAAGAGATTCAGTTAGGGCTTCATGTTTAGTTAAAGCAAAGATCTCTGCGTGGATTGATTCCACAACCAGGATTGTGATAACATACAAATACTCTATCATAAAGAGAGAATGTCTAAATGTAATTAAAAGCATAAGAACATTAACCTGAATAAGATCAGATTATGAGTCATGCAGCATAGGAAATTCAAAATTCCAAGTTAAAATACTTATTAGATATTAGAGTCTACAGTATATGGAAATTTGAGACCACCGAGGTTTAGGATGACTACTATGCCTATGTGCATCACAAAGCCAGACCCAGCCCCCCTCCTCCAGATAAGGAGGGTAGCGTTAGACAAATAACAACCAACGTAAAACTTTGTTAAATATTTATGGAACAGATCATTGATGATTTGGAAGGAGGTAAATAATTGCTAGTTTTGAGGTGAAAATCGGAGAATGTATAATTTAGTGAGTAGCATGGTTTAGGTATACTAGGTCTAATTTGCAAAATAACGAAGAAACAGAAGGAGATGTCAATCACAAGATCCAACAAGAGTAGATGATATGAAAGAATGCTTAGGGTAACGAAAATACACTCAGAAGTCAGAACTTAGATGAAAATTTTATCGCACAACTACAAGACTGAATGTTGGGTAGTAAAGAGCCTATGAAAAAGTAAGTTCAGTGTGTTGCACAAATAAGAATGATACAATGGATAAGTGATCACACATCAAAATAAGAGTAGAAACAGAAGTAGTAGAAAAAAAGTAGGGGTAGACCCTTGTTTAAAAATGTTAGTACTAGTAGACACTCATCTATGATGGTTTGAGATTCTTGGAAGACACCAATAGATGTATCAGTTAGGAGGCTAGAGCAAAATAACTTATAGACAAAAGCATTAAGAGAGTCTATTATTATATAAGATTTATGATCAAAAATTACAACTTTGCTCGATCCATGCAGTCAACCCCATCTAGTGGGAAAAGACATTGTTTCTTGTTGTTGAATTTCCATTACATTTTATTTTTAGGTTTCTAATGCACCAAAGTAATAAACCCTACCAGAAACAAATCTTATATAGTAATTAACAATTTCATGCACATGCAGAAGAGATCTAAAACCTCAATAGCTATCCAACACCGGAAGAAAACAAGCTTTTACACAGTGTGTCAATCGCAGAAAATATCGGTTTGTTCCAATTCCACTATGCTACAGTACTATAGCATGCTATCAGTGTTATTGATGGCTGAAGGCAGAGAGCAAAAATGTAACAAACCAGACCAGTCTGCTACTGCTATTTGACAAAACTTTGTACTAAATTGTGTATCGCAGAACAATAGTGGTTTATTAGTATTTCATTACACTATAGCGCAGCCATTTGACAACACTGATTTAGATTAACCGTTTCTTTGCAAACCAAGACAGCTTTTAGAACAATAGCAGTTTGTTAAAATTTCATTAAACTACAGCGCGGCCAGTTGACAATGCTGCTTTCAAAATAACTTTCTTTGCAAACCAAGACAGCTTTAAGAACAATAGTCATTTGATAAAATTTCATTAAAATCTACAGTGCTGCTATTTGACAACACTGCTTTTAGATTAATTGTTTCTTTGCAAACCATAACAGCTTTTAGAACAATACAACAACAACCGAGCCTTGTCCGACTAAGTAGGGTCGGCCACATGGATCAAACGACATTATAATGTGCTATTCTGTCATATATCATATCTCTATCCAATTCATTAATATCTAGATCTTTCTTAATAGTTTCTCATATAGCTTTTCTACGTCTTTCTCAGATACCCTCTATCTATCTAATCCCATTACTACGGTTTGTTAAAATTTCATTATACTATAGCGCAAACCAAAGTACTATTAATCAATGCAGAACAAAATAAAAGTACAAGACGAACCTCCGAGGTACTTGCTCTTCTCAATAGACAATTTGTGTGCATCAGATGCCCTGTAAAACATCATCAACATTAGAAAACACCAACCACTAATAAAGGGTATTAAAAAAAACTACTTTTTCAACAAAAATCGAAACTTTACCTAATATCAACGGTACCAGGAGGAGCAACAGCATGAAAACCAAGTTCAGTTTGTTCATAATCAGGATTTTGATCTTCCCTACGTTCTTTAGCTCGATCTCTATATTTTGGCAATTCTGGCTCTTCCGGTTTCTCTTCCCTGTACAAATCCAAACACTTTACTATTTGCACCCCATAGAAGTTACTAATACGATGATTTTGAAAAAAAAGATGAGATTTGATGAAACTTACTTGCGGCGAATTGGTTTATCTTTGTGATTTTTCTTCGATTGTGTCATATTGGGAACTCTAGATTGAAACTGTTGTTGGTGAAGATTGGAGTTTGATATTGTGGAATGATGAAATGCGAAATTGAATTTTTGGATTGAGTTTTGTTTTTGGCATAGGGTTTTGAGAGGGAACGGAACGGAACGGGAGAAGAGAAATAAAGTTGTGGGGATGCTGGTGATTGAAGAGGGTTCGAGAGGTTTGAAATTACGAAAATATCCTTCACTTTTGGGACTAGAATAATTGATATAAAAGTTAGAAAATTGCTTTTTTGCTTCGAAAGTTCCTAATAACACATGAAAACAAGTTCTTTTTTGTTTTTATCAAAGCTGATGCAATGATATATTTTATCGATAGAGGGTTATTTAATAAGTTCCTTCGTCCTAAATTATAACTCGTTTAAGAAATAAAAAAATTGTTTTAAATTATAAGTCGTTTTTACAATTTTAATGAAGTATTAATCTTATATCTTATGTTACATCCTTAATTATTTATTACTTTATCTTTTTTCATTTCTCTAATTTTATCTTTCTCATAACATTAATGAAGGATAATTTTGTAAAAGAGAGGCAAAGCCTCGTAATAACATACTTTCTATTTCTTATACAAAATCGATTACGTTTCTTAATTTATATAAAATAGTCAAAACAATTTATGTGAAATAGTCGAAACGACTTAAAATTTGGACCAGTATTTTTAAACCCGGTCGGCCCACGAACCAGAGAGTGCAGCGACTCGGGCAGGCTACTGGATCGGATGTGCAATTAACTTGCTGAAACTTGTGTGACCCATCCAGGTTAGTGGGTGGACCGCTGAACCAGTTTAGCCCACCCGACCTGTTTTTCCATTTTTTTTTAATAAAAAGGCACAACATATATAAAGACAAAAACTCTAGTAACACATACTCCCAACCCAAATGCCATTTTCAATCGCCGTTCTCCTCTCCCATCCCAACCGATGAAGATGATGAATATAGATATCAAGATTATGACAATTTGACTTCATGGGCATAAATACTTTATTGATTAGTGAATTGTTATAACTTATTTGAGTTTCTGTTTTTTGTTGACTATGCAACTTAGTTGGGTTTGTAAGTCAGTTATATTTTGATTTCCAACAATGTTTAGAACATACTATGTTTTAAAGATGGAATCTGAATTAGAACTTATCTGTGAGGTTTTTTGTGCAATACTATTGTTTAATATATGAGCAAATTTGAATTTGGATTGGAATTAGCTTGAATTGTGATGCACTTAAGAAATTAAGTTGCAAACTTACAACTGTGAATATAATTTTTTTAATGTACGAACTTTAAATAGAAAAAAAAATGACAGGATTTTTTCTATCAAAATTTCATTCATAATATAATTTTTGGTCATAAATATTTTTATATAGACCGGATCAATAGTCACGCGGTCTGAACAGTGACCCAGTGCCTTGACCGGGTCGATCACCAGTCCGGGTTTTAAAACATTGGAATGGATAGTACTAACTACTAAGTTGTAAGCTAGTTTTTTTTTTTTTTTTTTACGGAAAGTGTAAGCTAATAATTATCAAAGAGAATTTGAATGTATATTTCGATCCGACAAAATTATCAACTTTATTTTTGTCTTCATAAAAAATTTGATACTTTTTTTTATCCCGGTAAAATTTGTCTGCGTACAATTTTAGTCATGTTGCAAATAACTTCTTTACAAGACATTCCAAAGCTCAAATGAAAAATTCTCAACATAAAAATGGTAAGAAAGATGAGAATCATCAAGGCATGAAATAATGGACAAAAATTGAGGTTATCTGAAGTAAACTGTTATGAAGGTACAAAAATTGAGGTGTTACAACTCTAACAAAAGGTTTTTGTATCAAATTTAAATTCTCTATAACAGATTAAATTGGATGTTCACTCTAATTTAAATTTGTGATAGTGAGCCCTTAATATGACTATTGATCACAACTTGCTCATTTTGACAGGCCCCATCTCCTTTGCCTTAGCCCTCAACAAATTCTTTTGTATCTTCCCAGTAGCTGTCTTAGGTAATGGTCCAAACACAACTGATTTTGGGACCATATAAGAAGACATCTTAGCCTTACAAAAACTCATTATATCCTCCACTAAAATCTTTTCATTACTACAATCCACTCCTGGCTTTAATGTCACAAATGCACATGGAGACTCACCCCATTTCTCATCTGGCCTTGCAACCACTGATGCTTCCAATATTGCATGATGTGAGTACAAAGTACTCTCTATCTCTACACTACTTATATTTTCACCACCAGAGATAATAATATCTTTTGATCTATCTTTTATTTCTATATATCCATCTTCATGCTTCACAGCAAGATCACCAGAATGAAACCATCCATTTGCAAAACTTTCTTCATTAGCTTTAGGATTCTTTAAGTACCCTTTCATCACGACATTACCACGCATCACGATCTCACCGATTGTTTTACCATCAGATGGAACAGGTTGCATTGTTTTTGCATTCACAACTTCGAGGTGTTCCAAGCCGATGTATCGAACACCTTGTCTTGCATGGAGCCGAGCTTTGGATTCCGGTGGAAGTGAGTCCCACTCCGGCTTCCAGGCACAATAGACGGAAGGACCAAAAGTTTCTGAAAGACCGTATTGGTGTGTGATCTGAAATCCGAGTTTGGACATGCCGGAAAGAAGAGAAGGAGGAGGAGGAGCACCACCTGTATTCACATGTACAACATGAGGTAGAGGAAGTATGGTTTCCTCAGCTGGGGCATTCATTATGGAGTTGAGAACCACTGGTGCTGCACAAAAATGAGTCACTTTGTACTTGTCAATGGCTTCATATATTGCCTTAGCTGATACCTGCATAAACAAATAAATCTTTTAGATTATTATAGATGTAATTAGTTAGTTATTAGTAAGTTATTACTAACTTATTTTCATTACCAATACATTTTTTATATTACTTTTTACGTTTTTCACTTATCCACAATGTCCGTCTGAAATTGTGCTCCATCCGTTACAAAATAAATGTCCTTTTAACGTATAAAAAATATTTTAAACTAAATATTGTTTTGTTTCTTCAATGTGACATTTTTTTTCTTCGTGTTCTACTCTAAAATTAATATTGTCCGCAATACAATTATTTTAGAACGGAGAGAGTAAAATGGTACGAGACATTAGTTTTACCTGGCGAAGGCATATGCTTGTGCCAAAGAGAGCTGCAAGTGTCCAAATGTAGCACCATCCATTGCAATGAAACATGGGTAGAGTCCAAAGAAAAACAGCTCCTTCATTCATTCCCCACATAAGTGCTGCACTAAGAGACATGAGATACGCCCCACGGTGATGTAATACCACACCTTTCGGACTAGAAGTCGTCCCAGATGTGTAACCCAAAGCAATGCTCTGCCATTCATCTTCGGGGGGGTTCCAACCATACTCAGGGTCACCACTTTGAAGAAAATCCTCGTAATCAATAGCCCCTTTGCTCAACGCATATCTATGTGCGTTAGGGTCGCAATTTTCATCACGGATCACGATTAAAATCGGAGGCCTGAATGTGTTTGTTTTCTCAGAACATATTTTCAAAGCTTCTTCTGCCAATGGAAAGAACTCTTGGTCTACAATTACAACTGATGCAGTACTATGATCAATAAGAAAAGCTATTGTGGAAGCATTTAGCCTAATATTCACTGTGTTCAACACAGACCCTGCCATTGGAACTCCAAAATGAGCTTCATATAGAGCTGGAACATTAGGTGCAATAACAGCTACCTGTTGGCAGTAAAGTAAAGTGAAATAAAATTCTGTTACACATTACTACCATTTAGCAGCTGTTCCACAAAAATAAAATAGCTTATAGCTTATGTGATGTCTCTATATAATTTTGACGTTACAACTTATAGTATATGTCTTACAAGTTTGTCTGACTAAAAAAATATGTTTAGTAGTAACCGTCACTTTTTATGAGCTTGTAACTTATTTTTACTCCCTTTATAACATCTTTTTATAAACTAATTCAAATAGCCTATAACTTACCATTATTTATTTCAATTTTATCCCTATAATTTTAATTGAAAAAACGTAAATATTCATTATATATACATACACATGTATATATAGGGTAATGCTAATACGCGTCCATGTTACTATCTTAGACCTTTTTGTTTTGGAAAACAAAAACCTTCTCTCTTTATCAATTGTGATTAAATGCATATCTTTAAAGTAATTTTGTTATCTACAATTATATATGTTCTTTCTCTATTAAAACAAAAAGACATCCTTCTTCCTTGTGTCGCCATCCCCCTTCTTTGAATTGCCTTTAAGTTAACATCTCTTCAAATTATTGATAGAGGTGTTATTTGAACAACTATTTGCATGATAACTTTACGTGACAACAAAAAATTAACAAAGAAAAATAGGTATTAACATAAAAAATAAAGCAATAGAGAGATAAAGTAAAAATAAAATTAGACCTTTAAAAAAAAAGATTGGGTTGACAAAATTTCAAAAATTTATTTCTATGAAAATCCTTTTAAAAAGTGTAATACTATTACGCACCCACCTTAATTTTAATTTTAGAAGGTGTGTTACCATCTTACACTTTTTGCCTTGGACAAAAAAAAAACTCTTTTCTATTTCTTCAATTGTGATTAAATGTATGTTTCTTATCTACAACTATCAATTTCCTTCCCTCCATTAAAACAAAAAGACATTAGTTTCTCTCTCTTTCTCACAGAGGTAACTAACTACTCCTATAACCTTCTTCCTTGTGTCGTCTCCCCCCTCCTCCCCTCCTTCGGATTGCCTTTAGGTTGCAATCTACAAACATCTCTTCAAATTATTAATATAGGTGTGTTATTTGAACAACCATTTGTATGACAACTTATGAGACAACCATAATTTTACTAAGAAAAATAGGTATTAACTTGAAACCCAAAGCAATACACGGACAAAGAGAGACAAGTTTATAGATGTCGATAAGGAATTTACTTTTAAGAGCCATACATTTAATCACAATTGAAGAAAGAGAAAAATGTATTTTTTGTCAAAAACAAAAAGATGTAGGATGCTAACACAGTACACATTCTAAAAATAAGGTGCATGTGCATTGACATTATCCATATATATAACTTTTAGCCACTAAGTTATTTGACCAAAAAATATATATTATTATTCATTAAAGTGAAACATGAATATGTTTGATATAATACACGCATATTTCAGATATTAAATATGAGTATCTCTCAATTGGTATTTGAGCAACAATTCGCTACATTTTGTGTTAGATGATAGATGATATTATTTTAAAGTTGAAAATAATAATTTGTTAAGAAAGTTGTCCTTGCAAAAACAACAATAATAAATAAATACCTATAAATTTCATACACTAAGTTAACACTTTATTTTTTGTTTTATCCCTATATCTTTTTATTATATCACCAAAATATTACATCTCACCACTCAATATTTTTTGATCAAATAGCTCAGTAACTAAATATTCACTCCATAAAGTAAATAAGTGAGATGCCCTGCATATTACATATAATAGCGCTATTAATTGAATTATGCTCACAAAGACAACATAACTCTCTTTTACTATTTTATTTGAAGATATATACATGATAAGGGATGTACACAACGTTTCCCATGCAAAAAAGCATACCATCAATATCCGTTGGCACCCTTCATCATTGCAATTAAAATATAGCTAATTAGTTGAAAAGGAAGCTGTCTATGCCTTAAAAAAAATTATCATCATCCATTGGCCACCTTCATCATTGGAATTAAAAAATCGATAATCTTTTGTTTTTCAAAAAATGATATATTTATTTAATAAATTAAAGAACGTGAAATAATGATATTGAAAAGACAAATTAAGATTTTAGAGATAAGTCTATATGCGCCAACTCAACTAACAATGATAAGATTATTATGTTGTCCATTTTCTGAGATAATTCGGAATATCTCTCTATTATGTGTGAGAGTTTTCATATAATGTTTGTCAATCTATCTACAAATTAAAAAGAGAGGAATGCTAGCAACACACCTTCTAATACACACTTTCCAACACACTTCCTTTGATTGGTTAAAATTCACATGGGTCCCACCAAATCATGTGGGTCCTATATACTTTTTGCGGGTCCCATGTGAATTTTAACCAATCAAAGAGAGTGTGTTGAAAAATGTGTGTTAGAAGGTGTGTTGCTAGTATTTAGGAGATATTGATAAAGCTAAAATAAAAGTTAACTTTAGTAAGAATGACAACTAGATCCAAACTAATTGAGTACCAACAAAACATCCAATATGGCAAAATATTATATCGGTCCAACATAAATCCGTAAAACTCACATATATCTCAACCAATAATAAAGTGAGTATTAAAAAAAAGTGATAGAATAAGTGTTGTTACGAACATTTACTCTAGACCTCTTTTTCGAACTCTCACTCTCCTATTGAGACAAATACATGTAAATCACACAAATTTACTTGATATCCAATTCCAAAATAGTAGTTTGTGATATAAAAGAGTAAATGTTAGAAAAGTGAGTATTAAGAAGAGTGAAGAAATTGAGGGAGGGAAAAAGAGCATTACAGTGTTTCCAAGACCAATGGAGTAGTTGGAAAGAGCTGAAGCAAATCGACAGCAACGTTGGTAAGTTTGATGCCAAGTGTAGTGACATGATTCATGAATGAGTGATTTTCTGTTAGGATGAACCTTAGCTGCTCTTTCTAAAAACCATAACGGTGTTAAGGCTGTGTAGTTTGCGGCGTTCTTTGGCAGTTCATCTATGTCCTTTTTCATCACCATCGCAACCCTAACACTCTTGTGCTATCTTTTGTTTCTGGTAGAAAACAAAACAACTTTGTCTTTCTTGTGAGAAATTTTAAAGGTATAAATAAACAATTAAAATACTCGTGAAAGCAACGCACCCATCTTTCTTTCGCGACACTTCAAATTTTAGGTATAAACAATTGTAACATTATTTTTATTTTTTGAGCAAATTTTAGGTATAAACAATTGTAACATTATTTACACCGCGTCCAAATTAAAATAATATTATGAAAATTTTTACATGCATGCATAATCTGACTCTGTCTTATCGGGAAATCACCATAGAGACAACCTCCCATGCCTGTCCCTATAATTGCCTAAAACTATTTTTTTTTAATAATGTTACTACTATCTCCTATGAAGTACAGACACCACTAGAACTAGGTGTGTCGCGGTGTCCGACATTCCTATGACATTTGCACGACACGTGTTGAACCGGTGTCTTAAATAATTGTTGTTTTCTTTACTTCAACACTCCCACAGTCAATGTCTGACACCAATATAACACTCATACGAGCCGTGTTTGACAACTAAGACAAATATCTAAAACAATTTCTTTGCTTGAAGTGATTATGTCAATTATTGAATTTAGTGAGTGGACTGCATGTATCTTAACTCATCCAAAGTACATTAAGTTAATGAAAGCATAAATATCTCCCTCCGGACCTAGACCTTGAACTCATGTAAGGCAAAGACACACTCAACATTGGAGTAAACCAGAAAATGGTTGGGTTAAACCTAATTAAGATGCTAACATGCAAGAAGATAATACCTGGGGTTTAGGCTCAGTGGTGAAGACAGCTGAAGCCCGAGCCTTGTATAGAACTATGCATCTAGCTCTTGATTGTTGTTTCAAAAATGTGATTTTTGAGAGTGATTGCAAGAGGAATAAGATATCTATCTAGAAAGTTCAATGGTTGTTGTCGCGTCATTTTGCAAGAGGGATAAGATATCTAGCTCTTGACTCACTAATTTTATTTTACGACTGAACTTTTAATTTTTCAAAAAGAAAGGGAAAAAAGTTCTAAATTACCACAATTTTAAAGATTTAGGGTTCAGGGGTTAGTTACGTTTAGGGAAGATGTTAGCATCCTAAACGTTCGTAGTATTCTACTAGAACCTCTTGATTTTATTTACTTTTTAGCTATAACTTACCTGCCTAGAAAATGGAATTAAAGTAATGATTAAAAGAAAAGGAAAATTGTTTTTATTTACATTTTTTATGATTTGGAAGGACAAGGTCCTTTGCCTACGTACCCGTGAGGGATCAAAACCTCGTAATTCGGGGTAAAAATACTAATTGATTTGTTTTGTGTTTTTTATTAGTTTTTATTATTAAGGGCACATATTAAATCCAGACCGTCTGATTGAAGTCATACGGCCTTGATCTAATCACAAGGGGTGAGGGTGCATGCCATGCACCCAAGCACACGCAATCCAGAAGGCTTATAAATAAGCCAAAGCCTCTCTCTTCTTCTCATTTCTTTCTTTTTTTCTCTCTCTCCTTCCTTCCTTCCTTCAGACCTCTCTTCTCTCTCTCAATTCTTCTTCTTCTTCTCCGACGTAGTGGGGTGGTGGTCGGAGGTAGCTCCAGTGTGGTGGCCGGCGAGCCATCGCGGCGCCGCCGCCGCATCGGAGCTAAAAAGCTCTTTTTTTTGTTGTTTTAAATCGTTTTTCCTTTCCTCTACTCAATTCTGACCTTAGATTTTCAAGCACACACACACAACAACCTAGATATAAGGAAAACAAAATTCTTGCCCTTTTTGTTGGTTTCGGTTTTAAGGCCGATTTTAATGTTTGTGATGACTTGAACCGGTTGGGTTACGGTTGTCTGCATGTTTATGAATGGTGGTTGGATCGCCTTTTGGTTTGATTTGAGAAGTAACGGATTTGGTTTTGTAAAGAGGTTTCTGGTTACCGGATTTGATTTGTGTGGTTTATCTTGTGATGTGCTTGAGGTCGTGACTCTGGTACGGCTTATGGTTTGATTTGGTTGTGATGTTGGTCGTGGAAACAATATTGGTGTCTGCTGGGTTTTGTGTTGTTTTTTGTTTCTTATTTTGATTGCAGGTTGTTGATGGTTTTTTCTGTGTAGGTTGTATTGTGAATTGCTTCGTGTGTTTGACTGTTTCTTGCAGGGTGTTTGGTAAAAAATTTCGTGTAGGTTTTTGTTGTGGTTTTGCGCGTGTTGTAGTGATGTGGTTGCATGTAGTACTGTAAGGTTGTTAACAAAAAGAATGGTTTGGTTTTGATTCTGGAATTGATTTATGTTGGGATTTGAAGGTTACGACTTTGTTGTTCTGGCTCTTCTCTGTAGTTTTTTTGTTTTTTCTTTTGCAGGTTTTTGATGATTGATGAGGCTAGGGTTTGGGTGAAAATGTTCATAGGTTCTGTCCCCTTAATTCTGATTCCTTCTTCTTCTTCTTTTAAAGCCCCAAATGAATTTTGAAAAGGAAAAGTCTTAGGGAGAAAGAAAACGTGTTTTTGGGTTTTGGAAATAATGTTGACACTTTGGTGACTTGTTCCTAAAATTGTGGCATTGAAGGAAAAAAATTCTTGGACCCCATGGACAAAATTTTGGACACTTTGGACGTTCTCTAATAATAATAAAAAATGACTAAAAAAAATAAAGAAAACAAATTAAAATAAGAAATAAAAAAAAAAGATAAAAGATGGAAAATATAAAGTAAAACAAAATTAAAAGACTAATATTAGATAAAAAAAAAAAGTGAGAAGAGCGCCCGAATCGGAACAAAAATGAGGTATTTTAAAATACCTCTCTGCCGAAATAAGTTAAGGACTATTCAGGTTCAAACAACGTATGAATATATGATCTTAGGTCAAAATGACCCAGATAGCTTTAGTCTAGCCTCGTAGAGTTTGGATTGAAGAATTACTTGCCCCCGACATTCTTTGTACTTATTTTAATTAATACATCTTTTTTTTGTCTAAAGAAAGAAAAATGAAAGCATAAATAAATTGCAAGCATAAGGAATAAATGGCGAGAAAATGATAAGTTTGATTGATTTTTTTTTTCTTTCCAGTATATTGATAACTTTGATCAATGTTGTGTAAAATGAAATGTACAATGGGATGTTTTACGCAAAGCTAATCCTCCATCAGATTAGGTTTGATTTGACCAAACCTAAAATCTGAACCCTATAGGATACTTTAAATTTGGTGAGATTAAAAAACAACTCGTTAAGCTAAGAGTTGATATGACTATTGATCACAACTTGCTCATTTTGACAGGCCCCATCTCCTTTGCCTTAGCCCTTAACAAATTCTTTTGTATCTTCCAAGTAGCTATCTTAGGTAATGGCCCAAACACGACTGATTTTGGGACCATATAAGAAGACATCTTAGCCCTACAAAACCTCAATATATTTTCAGCTAAACGCTTTTCACTACTACTATCCACTCTTGGCTTATGTCACAAATGGACATGGAGACTCACCCCATTTCTCATCTGGCCTTGCAACTACTGACGCCTCCAATATTGCATGATGTGAGTACAAAGTATTCTCTACACTACTAGAAATTCTCGCTTTACCTGCATATTTGTATACGGAAAATTGTCTGCATGAATTGTTGAGGATTTTGCTGCGACTCTTATGGCATGGGACAAGTTTCTTGTGGATCCTCTCGTCGCATGAAAATTCAGTGGCGACTAATACATTTGCTGGAGTTTTTCCTGCGGAAGCGGTTTTCTTTTACTTTTCCGTTTTCTTTCATGAATCCTTTGCATATTCCGCAGGTATTCCTCCTGTAGATTTTTCTGCGGATTTTTGTATGTCCTTTCCTGTGGATTTTGCTGCGTTTTTTATTTTTTTCGTCCTTAAATTTTAAAATAGTAAGATTTTGAGTTTTTTTTATTTTTCTTTAGATATTGAATATGGACCAATGGAATTAGAAAAACAACATGTGCTATCTAGTTTTGGGCGATTTTAAGTGTGATTGTCACTGTTCATCATAGTTTCCTTCCTCTTAAGTAACCACCGCCAACAACCGTCCTAGCCACCATGACTACTGTACCACCACCATCCAAACCATTCACTCTCTCCTGGCCTTGCCTTCAAGATCCATCCATCCCATCCCCTAAAGCTTCCCTACAGCCAGAAAACACTCAGACAAAGCAACAAAATACTTTTGCGCAAGTCGTTAGTAATATTTGTGATATTCCTTTGAGTCAACTCCCAAAACCTTGCCTTAAAGGTGACCGTAGGGCTATTCAAATCCCTGATGATGAGTATGAAGTAGGATTAGAGGCATGCAAGCACAACTTGCAAGGTAGAATTATTTTGCCTAAGCGTTCTAACCCTATTACGGTGGAAAACTTGAGATCCAAGCTAGTTGTCTTATAGAAAGATCTTAGCAGATAGGGGGGGTTACCTCTATTGGAAGAGGATTCTATGAATTCTCTTTACCCTCTGTGGAGGACATGAGAAGGGTGAGATCTATAGGTTCATGGAATTTAAGTCCAGGGATATTGAAATTGTTTGCCTGGAGTAAAGATTTTAACCCTTGTTTTCAACAACCGTCAACTACTCAGGTATGGATTCGCATATTTGGGCTTTCATAAGAGTATTGGCGCCAGAAAATACTCTTTGCTATTGGGAGTGGGGTTGGTACTCCAATATGCATAGATAATATCACAAGGAAGTCTATGTTAGATAGATCTTTTAGACACTATGCTAGGGTTTTAATAGATTTGAATTTGAATGATGCTTTGTGTCATAGAATCCTTGTTGAAAGAACTGGTTATGCGTTTTTTGTGGACATAGAGTATGAGAATTTACCAGACTTTTGTAGTTTTTGTAAGTGCACTGGCCATTACATTGAAATCTGTAAGAGGAAGCCAGTTGAAAACAAGGATATTCCTCATAAGCAACAACCCAAAAAGACTCAAGCTTATGTGGCCAAAAAGAACAAAGAACCTGAAGTGGTAAATGTTGAAGATTCAACTTCAAAGGTTAGAATCCAGGATGATGTTAACCTTGAAAACAAGGTTAATGAAGAAATGTCAAAGAGGAAAACAGAAATTGCAGAAGCATCTATGAAAACTTCTAAAGTTAATAACAGAGCTCAAAGTGTGCATCAAGATAAAACAGCTGTTGAAGGTTCATAAAGCACCAATGGCTCAGAATTTCTTGATGCTACACAACAAGTTAATGATGCTAATGAAGAATATGAGAATAATTCTAGTGAAGAGGAGGATGTTGCATTAGACAAAAGTGCTAATGTTGATGATCAACTAGTGCTGCAGCAAGACATTTAGTTTTTAAAAGATTCATGGGCCAATCTTGCTGAGATGGAGGTTAATGATGGTGACTTTGCTCAATATGTTGTCACTACAAGTCAATAGGCTAATCCAGCTAGAAACTCGAAAGTTAACTTACCAGCAGAAACATCTTTGTCCAAAGAAGAAGATAACCTTATACCTGATGTTGATGAAGAAGGTTTTCAAAGAGTTACTAGCAAAGCAACAAAGAAAGCAGTCAAGAAAGCTAGTACTCAGAGAATCTCAAAGTCAAAGCCTTATATTACCATATCAAAGGTTGGTGCTCCAAAACCTTTTAGATGAAGTGCTTTTACTGGAATTTGAGAGGTTTGGCTAATAAACCTACAAAATTAGCTTTAAAGAAACCACTTATTAAATATAAACCTGATATATGCTTTATCTCTGAACCCTGAATGTCTATTAATAATCTATCTTCTAGATGGCTTCATAGTCTTGGCCTCAAAATCTGTACAGTTAACAATAGAGGTTCTCTTACCCCAAACTTTGGTGTCTTTGTGCCTCTAATCTAAACCCTGACATAATTGTTGTTGATGACTAACAAATTTCAATCCAAGTTGTGTTAGATGGTAAGTCTTTTGGTGTCTCTGGAGTGTATGCTTCTGTTACATTAGAAGAAGAACGCTTTGGTCTGCTCTTTCTAATATCCAAAATCAATACAAATTACCCTGGAGTTGTGTGGGTGATTTCAATGCAATTTTGGGATCACATGAACATAAAGGTAACCGTGAACCTGCTAGATTACCAATTTTAGAATTCCAACAGTGGAGTGACCTAAATAACCTTGTCCATCTGCCCACTAGAGGTGCCTCTTTTACTTGGTCTAATGGTAGAAGAGGCAGAAACAATACACAAAAAAGATTAGATAAAGTCTTTGTTAATCATGATTGGGTAGATGCCTGTGAATCCATCGGTGTGTGTACCTTAACTAAACTCAGATCAGACCATTACCCTCTCCTTTTTGATTTTCAAACCCAATGTAACCAGTTCTCATCCTCTTTCAAATTCATGAAAATGTGGATTTCCCATCCAGACTGTATCAATATTGTCAAGCAATGTTGGAATTCTCAAATTATAGGATGTCCAATGTATATGCTATCTCAGAAGTTGAAGGCTTTGAAAGATACCCTGAAACTGTGGACCATTTAGAAATGCTGACTTCACATCTAAATGATAGAGTGACCATTCATTTTTACAAGCAATAGAAACTACTAACCTCACAATTTCAATTATAGCAACTGGAGCAAACACCTCATTATAGTCAATGCCTTGCTTTTGAAGAAATGCTCTAGCAACTAATATTGCTTTGTGCTTATAAACTTGTCCATCAGCATTGAATTTCACTTTGAATACCCACTTAACATCAATCTTCTTTTTCTTGTCTAGCAAGTTAACTAGCTCCCATGTCTGATTTCTTTCAATTGACTGTAGTTCTTCAACCATAGCTCTTTTCCACACATCAATCTTTGTTGCTTCTTTGTAATTAATTGGTTCAACATCTGCTAATAATGCAAAGTGAGTGAGATCACCTTCATCATTCACTGCATTATCAGAATTTATTTCACAATCAGTCAATCTTAATGGTGGTTGTCTGTTCCTTTTTGGTCTTGCTGGTACTGTAATTTCTTCTAGATCATCTTCAACAACTTCATGATCCTCTTCATCTTCTGATTCATCACTTGAATCAGGGTATATACAACTTTGCTTGATTTCATTGTTATACTCAGGTTCACTTTCCCATTTCCACTTCTCAGCTTCATTCACTATCACATCTCTACTGATGTGAACCTTTTGAGTCACAAGGTTATAAAGTTTATATGCACCAGTAGGATGATACCCTATAAGTATCATAATCTCACTTTTATCTTCTAGCTTGCTTCTTCTAGCATCTGATACATGCTTATAGCACAAAGAACCAAACATTTTGAAGTGTTTAACACTGGGCTTCCTTCCACACCAAGCTTCTTCTGGTAACTTTAAATTCAACTTCTTAGTGGGACATTTGTTTAGAATGTAAGCAGCAGTAGTGAATGCTTCACCCCAAAATTTGTGTGGCAAATTCTTCTACTTAAACATGCTTCTTGTCTTATTTAGCAGAGTCCTGTTTCTTCTTTCTGCAAGTCCATTATGCTGAGGTGTATATGGAGCAATTACTTCATGAACAACTCCTTGACTTGTGTAGAAAGCTTTAAATTCCTTTGACGTATACTCACCTCCACCATATGTCCTCAAAATCTTAATAGATTTATCACTTTCCTTTTCTACTGATATTTTGAATCTTTTGAATATTTCTAAAGCTTCGCTCTTAAGCTTAATAGTATACGACCAAATCATTCTTGTAAATTCATCAATAAAGGTAATGAAGTACTTACTACCACCAAGAGAAGGTACTTCGAAAGGGCCACAAATATCAGAATGAACAACCTGTAATGCTTCACTTGCTCTTTTAGGTGCCTCAGACACAAATGGCATCCTACTTTGCTTGCTCTTCACACATATTTCACATATGGATTTTCTGACATTTAACTTTGGTAAACCATGCACTAAATCTTTAGAGTTCAATTCACTAAGACTTCTAAAATTTAAGTGGCCATACCTCAAATGCCATAAAACTTCAGCATCTTCACTGATAGTTGCAGACATACACATCATCTTGTCACTTGATATGCTACATTTATAGGTTCTATTTTTAGAAAGCAGATTTTAACACTAAATTCTTCTTTGCATCAAACAGTTTCAATGATTCATCATCCATTGTTACTGAGAACCCTTTCTCCACTAATTGACCTATGCTCATCAGATTACACTTCATATCTGGAACATAGAATAAATCTTCAATTATGACTTTACCACCAAAATTGATCTTCATCACTACCACTTCCTTTTGATGCAAGTTTCCTGTTATCAGCTAACTTTATACTAGTTTTCTTGCTAGCATCAAAGTTTGTTAACCACTTTCTATGAGTTGTCGTGTGATTAGAACACCCAGAATCAAGATACTACTCTTCACCTTTCATCTTATCTTCACATGTAGCAGCCATTAACAACACTACATCAGGTCACCTCCATGAGCAATATTTGCTTCCTCAGTCTTTTGATCCTTCTTGAACCAACACTCATCAGCAAAGTGTCCAAACTTGTCAAAATTATAACATTAAACCTTACTCTAGTCAAAATCCTTCTTCTTGTTCTGATTTTTACCAAAACTTCCTCTTTTAGAAGATTCAGTTTTGTTCTCAACTTTGGATTCTACATTATTTGACCAGTTTGTTTTACCCTTCCCTTTCTTGAAATTCTTATAATTTCCCTCTTTCTTGATTGTTTGAGCTTGAAGGGCTTGTTGAACTGATCTTTATGAACCTCTATCAATCACCAGTAGTTCATGTGCTTCAAAGGAACTCTACAATTCTTCAATTTTCATAGTCTTCACATCCTTTGCTTCTTGGATTGCTACTACTATAAAATCAAACTTTTGACTTAAAGATCTCAAGACTTTCTCAACTACCATCTGATCTGAGATGTTTTCACCACAATTCTTCATCAAGTTCACAATGTCAATCATCTTTGAGAAGTAATCACTCACCTTCTAGTCTTCTTCCATCTGCATCATTTCATACTTCCTTCTATATGATTGTAACTTGACTTGTTTCACTTTTTCTCCTCCATTATGATAATTCTCCAGAATATCACATGCTTCTTTGGATCTTGTTGCCTTAGATATCTTCTCAAAATGTTGATTATCAACATTTTGTTGAATATAAAAGAGAGCTTTGCAATCCTTTTTCTTGTTTTCTTTGTAAGCTGCTCTCTGCACATCTGTGGCATTTGCAAGAGGTTCCTCAAACCCATTCTACACAAGATCACTCACATCTTGCGCGCCAAACAATGATCTCATCAAAGCACTCCATCGTTCCTAGTTCTTGACATCAAGAACCAAGATGTTTGATCTAAAACCGTTAGTGTTCATCTTGCTTATACTTCAAGAAATCAGAGAAATCAATACACACACCTCACTCAGTGTTTCCCTATGATGATTCTCCTCATTTTTCACTCGTGTTTCCCTAAGATTTAACCCAGACTCTCTATACCAATTGTTAGAACAATCACTGTGTTCTACACAGCAGAAGTGCTTATGGAAATAACAGAAAAACAATAAAATTGAGGAGAGAATAATGGAGAGAATATATTTGTAATGTGAATATTATTCATTAGTTATGAGTTTCACAATACAAATACAAAGCCTTTATATAGGCACACAAGCCACTTACTTGTGGAACAAGTAATGTAACTAAATCATAGAGTTTAAAGCAAACTTATCTAAAAAATTAGTTACAAAATGCAGTTATTGATTAATATCTAATACATTATTCGTCAAGGCATTCACAATAGGCATGCAATAGAGTTGTGTGAAACAAGTCATTTACTAATAGACCTTTAATTTCAAATTTTAGTGTTATAGTTTGGCCAAGCATGTAACCCTGTTTTGGATTGGTTGCAACTGGTAGCATTCATTAATAGACCTTTACTTTTATTAATTTGAAGTTTTTTTTTCTCTATACTTTCTCCTTTTTGCATACTTTATGGATTGGTCAACTCTAGCCATGTTTTTACCTCCTTTTTGCAAACTTTATGTTTTTTATTAATTTGAAAGTTTTTTTCTCTATACTCTCTCTCGGTGGAATGCTATTTTGTTAATGAGGTTAACTCAGAACAAAGTCTAGTCAGGTAGATTCCTTCACAGGTCTATCTAATTTCATTCTCGTTATTCTTTCTTCACAATATTGTTTTCTGTTTCATTTCAATGTTCAAATACAACAAGGTCTGATAAGTTGCTCTCAGAAGAAGCTCATAGGTAATGACTCCAATTCAAGGCACAAATTGTTTTCTATGCCCTTCAGTTCTAAGCCGGCTTTCTGATTGTTATGGGAAATTTGTAAACCTATATTTGGACCAGTTTGGGTCGTTTTATGTATTTCTCAATCATCAATTTTGAATTTGTTGATATCAACATGTTTTGGTTCATATTAGGTTTTTATCAATTTATTGAGAAATTTTACTTTAGTTTCCATTTTTGTATGATTAGTTTGACCACTAGTGCTAACAAAACTTGTGTATTGATGAATGCCCCAAGATTAATAAATTGAAAATCAAAATTAGTTCAAATATACTTGCTATTTGATTTCTAATATGTGATACAATGATATTCTTCATGCAGAAAACACTTTTTTCAATACTGAAAAGTTTCACAACTAGGCTTACTACTTCCCTAAGCTTATATAGTTTACGTCTTTGGTAAGACATAATTTTGAACTTATACTTTATAGCTTATATCTTATTAGCTTATTTCACTAAAAAGACCTATTTAGCAACCGGCACTTTTATTTTTACTTACTTATAGCATTTTTTATAAGCTAATCCAAAGTAGCTTATAATTAACTTGAAGCCTATAACTTTTTTGTTTTTCAAATTATATTCTTAAAAAATAAGAATTTTTATTATATTTGTTATATTATTGATGTCAATATGAAAAGAAAATTATGGTTTGTTGAGTTTGTTACATTTGAAAGTCACAAATGTAATATATTGTTCGTAATATATATCAAGAGATTTAATAATAATCTATACTTATAATTTTAATATATATCAAAAGATTTATATAATATATTGTTCGTAATTTCCACGCAAATCCTATAAAATATCGTTGATAATCTATACGCGTTAGTGCAAAAAAAAAAAAAAAAGAGAAGACGGGCACGCGAGTGCCCTTCTTTTTGCTAGTATATATAAAGAGGATAAAGGATTTTGAGTTAACTTTTCTATTATTTCAATTATACCCTATAATAATGTAATATTATTAGTGTCATTAAAAAAGATAAGAATTTATATTGTATATTGTATTTGCTACACTGTTAATGTCATTGAAAAAGATAAACACGATTTGTTGAGTTTGTTATAATTTGAAAGTAACAAACATAAATATCTATATTTTTAATCAAAATAAAAATTTCAATTTTTTTTAAGGAAAAAATAAAAGTTTCATAAAAATCCCGTTTATATTTTACGAATGTTAGCGCAAT
>Ga0315915_1003214_pt1 | contig 20805 bp, 9 predicted proteins | sample MpolbnodulesMG_FD_207738 | JGI IMG/M metagenome (GOLD analysis project Ga0315915, IMG submission 207738) | Medicago polymorpha root nodule microbial communities from Los Angeles, California, United States - branched nodules | ecosystem: Host-associated > Plants > Roots > Nodule | place: USA... | reverse complement strand
TTTCCTTTTGTTACCAAGGAACCGGCTAAGAGGACAAGTGCTAACCGAGTTGCAGGAACAATGGAGACAAAAGCAATGAGTTCAGTAAACAGAGATGTCATAAGATCATTTTTTATTGAGAAAGTCTTGCCAGCTATAAAGGAAAAATGGCCAAGAGAGGATTTGAGGTCTACAATATTTATCCAACAAGATAACGCAAGAACTCATATTAGTCTTGATGATCATGAGTTCCTTCGAGAAGCCACAAAAGATGGATTTGATATCCGTTTGATGTCTCAACCTCCAAATTCTCCGGATCTAAATGTCTTAGATCTTGGCTTTTTTAGTGCTATACAATCATTACAACATAAGGAGTCACCTAAATCTGTTGATGAACTTGTGAGTGCAGTGGTAAAGTCATTTGAGAACTTTTCATCGGTGAAGTCCAATCACATATTTGTAACATTACAATTATGCATGATAAAGATCATGATAGCCAATGGTTCCAATAAATATAAGATTCCACATATGAATAAGAAGAGGCTAGAAAGAGAAGGGCAACTACCCACTCAAGTGAAGTGTAATCTAATGTTAGTGCAAGATGTTTTAAGGAACTTAGCTGAGTGATACTTATTGTGACTGGGTTGTAGTAACGTGAATTTCTACTCATTTGGACAATGTTAGTACAAGAACTTTTGGTGGACACTAAGCTAGTATTAGTCCTTCACTTCAGTCGTTTCATTCTTTTTATGTAGCTATATTACTTCAGCCGTTTCATTCCATGCAACAAGTACCCAACTTATTTTTACATGCACAACAACATTAATATAACAAGAACACATGTAATTTCATGCAACAAGTAACACTTATAAAGTTGCATTCATAATGAAACAGAAGCACACAATATCAAATAAAAGAAAAAACGAGTCTCATTCATTCATTCATAGTAATTCAAAATAAAAAGGAGAATACATAAGCATCACTCATTCATAATTCAAAATCACCAGGAGAAAAATTGAGTCTCATTCATTCATACTACATAAATTTAAAGATTACTAAGTCTTCAATAAAATTCAGGAAGAAGAATTTTCCGCATCTTCCTAATCACCGGACGAAATTCCTCTCTTTGGGAAGACTCTTCTCCATCTTCTTCTGGAAATTTATTCAAATCAAATTCATACTCAGGTTCTTCATTTAAGTCAAAATCTAATACTGGTGCTGGAAATCCTTCTCCTTCATTCTCACTGTCTTCCACTATTTCATCTTCAATGTTATTCAAGGAGTCTTCCACTATTTCTTCTTCATTGTTGTCCAATGAATCTTCTACTATTTCTTCTTCATTGTTGTTCAAAGAGTCTTTCACTATTTCTTCTTCTATGCTGCCCAGTGAATTTTCCACTCTTTTTTCTCCATTGTTGTTCAATGATCCTTCCACTATTTTTTCTTGTTTCATGGATTCTTTGGTTTGTTGCATTACATCTATGGGTAGTTCCTTTTTCATGGTTAGTGTACATATTTAAAGAGCCAAAATTGTGGATTTCCAAATTCTTGGAACAAGCCGAGTGCTATGGGTAGTACTCCTTGCATTTATTAGTAGAAAGCCTCGGTAAAATAATCTAACGGATGAATTGGATTAGGCTATATTTATTGACTATGCAATTAATGTATAAAATGTGGCAATTTAGAGGTTAAGGGTATAATAGACATATTACAACTTTAAACTCTAAAAGTGACACTTATATAGGAACAATTTTTTTCCCCAAAAGTGACACTTATAAAGGAACGGAGGGAGTATATAGATAAAAAGTACGCTTTGTCGCAGGCTTGATGGTTATTTTGGAGAGGTTTTTTAACGGTTTGGCACAAGACTTGTTTCTACTATATCGCAAGTGTTTAGACTTTAGTTTTTGGAGATGACTTCTTGGTTTGGTGTTTAGTTTTTATTTGTTTCGAGGGCCCTTGGTGGAGGGTGTTTTTGGTTTGCTTGTAAAAGTTTATATTTGATACATGGGTGTTTGTTTGGGTGTTCCGCATATATACAGACATTTTTCCTTGGTTTGTTGCTCTTTAAGTCTTCTATCTTAGCATTCCTTGTACTTGCTAAGATTCTTTGTGTTTTAAATAAATTTTATTTTAGCTTCTTAAAAAAAAGTACGCTTTAATTAAACTATTAAATTTTCTAGTAAACCAATTCTTTTAGTCATGTATGATAACTTAGGCAATTTAGGCAACATTCTTTTTTATTGAGATTGCACATATTAAATGTGATAAACTACAACTTTTAAAACATTTGGTCTAGTTTATAAGTTCGTATGACCAAAATAGATATATTTCATGACAATTTTTTCTCGCAAACTTATAACATTAACTTACTAACTTATACTAGCATTTTTAAACTAGTGTTTGAACTTAATTACAGATTGTCATTTTATCTCTCAGTTTTAACCTTATTATCTTCATTAAAACATTAAAAATTTCTATTAATGTCATTTTATATTCAACAACCAATTCAATATCAACATTTTCTTGTCGGCTATATGCTATATTTTTTTACCAAAAAATCCTAATAGGCGTAGGTTAATATATTTTAATTATATTTCAGAAAGAGTGTTTTTTTTTCTTTCTTTTGACAAAAGAATGAGTGTGTTAGTTTTCTAGTTGTAGTGAACCACGTTTTTCAACCCGTTTCTGGGAGGTGTCTTTATTATTGCTCATTTATGTAGATCTTTCTATGACGGCTCGTGCGTTCAAATTATTGTGATGGATAATGATTTTTGTCCTTTTTACCAAAAAAATAATAATGATATTCTCTCCCTCTGTTAAAATACTACTTTTCTTTTTCTTTTTCTTTTGAATAATTACATAAATTGGAGAGATCACATGCTCCAAAATAGGGGTATATAAGCTCTTGTATTACAGAGACAATTATGGATTCAAATAATAGTAATAGTATGGTTAGTTTGAAAGAGAGAAAATCTCAAAGTGTAATCCCATTTTTACGTTTTTTTCAAATAAAAAAAATGTACTCTTTCTTTTATTTTTTTGGATACAAGGGAGTATAATTAATCAAAATTACAGTCGAACACGACAATTAAAATAAACATTGGCCACTACTTGTTCTAAAAGATTACCACAATTCAACGGTGGGTAATCTAAATACTAAGTACCTATAGATCTTGCAAGGGGTTAGCCAACAAGCAAGTTAGCTACATGGTTTAAATAGAAAAAACAATAATTTGTGAATCTAGTGAATAATAGAGGAGATAATAAAAAAGTAAGGATGGGTCAAGAGATACCCATTATTTACAAAAGACATCACAATAACCGATTTAGATTCAAGAGAAAGCGTCTAATATCCTTTATCTCAAGCAACAATTATATAGCAATGACAAAGCAAGCATAAATTTTATGCAGGGGCAAATTTTATTTCATTTAAACCTCTCTTTTACTCATACACCTTTATTCTCTTAAGGGTTAATTAAAATATTTTTAAAATAAACATATTCTTCTCCACAAATAAAACACTACAATTTTATTTCATTTAAACCTCTCTTTTACTCATACACCTTTATTCTCTTAATGGTTAATTAAGTTTTTAATCCCTATAAATATGTCAAATTTCGTTTTTAGTCCTCATAAAAAAATTGACAGATTTTGATCCCTATAAAATTTTCAGCACGTAGTTTTAGTCCCTGTTAAATTAAAATTTGCTTAATTATGCTTAAAATTTTATATTTCTTAATGATTTTTTACATACTTGTTTAAAACATTATAAAACGTTCCTCCGCAATAAGTTGGCTCAAAATTTTATTTTTAGGTCCAAATTTTCGTGTTTTTTCATGAATTTTTGGCATTTAAAAAAAGTTATATTTAATTCATTACATGTTAAAAAATTCTAATTTTTTATAAAAGATATTATTATAATGTTCTTAACATGTATGTTAAAATTCATTAAAAAATATAAAAGTTTAAGTATAATTAAAATAATAATAATTAAACAAGGACCAACACATACTTTTAGTTCTTGTAAAATTAAATTTTGCTTAATTGTGCTTAAACTTTTAAATTTTTAACAAATTTTTTACATACTTATTTAAAACATTATACAAAGTTCCTTCACAAAAAAGTAGCTCAAAATTTTATTATTAGATTCAAATTTTCATTAATATATTCTTAAAATATTGCTTTTAAAAAAATTCATATTTAATTCATTACATGTTAAAAAACTAAAAGATTTTATAAAAGAGTGTCTTACGATGTTATGATCATGTCTGTAAAAAATCTTTCAAAAATTTAGAAGTTTAAGCATAATTAAACAAATTTTAATTTAATAGGGATTAAAAACACTACCGAAAAATTTTGTAGGGACTAAAAAGTGTGATTTGTTTTTATAGGGACTAAAAACAAAACTGCAGATATTTATAGGGACTAAAAACTTAATTAACCCTTCTCTTAATTCTTCAAAACTCTTGTTCCAGTAACTTCACAAAAATACCTCTCACTCTCAAATAACCAAAATACTTTTATCTTCAAAAAATAAACTAACCCATCAATTCAACCACATCAAATAAATAATTAAATAAAAATCGGTGTGTCACAGCTATTTCCACTGATCCTAGTAAAGATTTATTTTAATGCAAGTAGTACGCGTTATAAATAGTGTTAACCGGGGATAGGTGACAATGTTTCTGCCTTCAATATATTCACTATATGAAGAATTGTTAATCTGCGGTTTGTTTCGCGATAGTTTACGCCAACTCTCTATCATTTTCCAATTTTAGAAATTAGTATATATATTTTAGACTAAAATTGAGAAAATAATTTTTTACTCACAATATTACGTCCAACAACCTCTTTCATTATCCAGGGGGTATATAACTTCAAACTAGCCGTTATATTATTTTCAATATCAGATCTATTGTGGCTTTTTAGATTATCACTTTGGAGAATAATAAATTAAACACAATTATTAAATTTTGAAATAAATAAAAAATCATTAAGTATAACAGTTAAATTTTAAATTTTTGCCATTGATCTATGTAGCTTCACTTTGAATTCTTCAGTAATTTTATGGTTAATTGTATTTTGTAGTACGAGTTCTAAAAATAAACACAAGTTTTTTTAAGGGAATAATAAATGAAAGTAAGCAATGAGGCATTAAATTTCAACTTACATATTACAAGTTCTAGAAATAAACACGAGTTTTTTAAGCGAATAATAAAGGAAAGTATACAATGAAACATTGAATTTCAATTTACCTCTTATGAGTTCCAGAAATAAACATGAATTTTTTAACCGAATAACAAGGGAAAGTAAACAATGAGGCATTAAACTTATGTTTGCATTCGTTAGATAACCAACTGTCCATCGTAATACTGCATTTGTCATTTCTTAGTCGCCCTCCTATAAAAATGTTCTTCTCCTTTGTTGCCCATTAGAGTTTTATTATTGTTGCGTTAGAGTTGTCGGCGTCAACGATTTTAACATTTTAGCGAAATGGTGGCAATAATAAACATATGTCATACATGTGCCTTTCACATGTTAACCCTTCTCTCACTCTACAGCTAATCTGTCTCGCCTCTTTCTTATGGGTCCCGTGAGTTTTTTCTTTAAAACTAGAATTGTTATTGATTCTCTCCAAATTTAAAATACTTTAATTTCATGTTTTTTCTAAAAAAATACAAAATATGTTATTTTTTCTCTCTATAATATATCCCCTTGGTTTCTTGTTTTTTCTGCTAATACTTTAATATAATTGAAGTGATTCTTCATAATTTTGTTGGATTTATGGAGGTATGTATTGAAACCTAACCAATATCGTTATCAAATACTCACTCCGTTTAAGGATTTCACACACTTATTTAAAAATGCAAAGACGTTGTCAAAAGACATGATATTTTTGTTAAACTAACCTTATTTACTATTGATGTAATGTGTAAACTAAATTAATTAGAGGATAAAATTACTATTGTTGTTGTTATTATTGTTTTTGAAAGAAATATTGTTGTTATTGTTATTATTGTTGTTGTTGTTGTTATTGTTATTGTTGTTATTATTATTGTCATTATTGTTCTTGTTGTTATTAGAGAAACAAACCACAATCATCCATACGGTTTCAAAAGAATTTGAAGTGAAGTTTCAGGGATCACTGTTAATAATTTAATTGCAGTTGTATGATTAATTTGTTATTTTCTACGTGATTAAACTGATTTTGACTCAAACATAAATAAATTATTACTGTTTCTACAGAGTGATTTGTTATACAACAACGATAGCTCTGATATTAAAAATGATATATCAACAGACATGAAATACTATAGTTTGAATCACATTATATTATCGTATAGTTTGAATTCCATTATATTGGAAGTTGTTGTTAGTCACAATACTGCAAGTATAAGGTTGAGTTATTTTTCCAAATTAAGTCAATTTTTTTTAGTAACTTACAAAATTCGATTACGTGGTTGGGTTTAAATTATTGGGTAACAAATTACCGATTTTCACTTCATTATATGTTAAAAATGTGGAAGACAAAAACATTGTCACCCATGCCGGTTAACATTGTCTTTGGTGCATATTATTTATATGATTGTAAATCTTAACAAGGATCAATGGAAGTGGCCACAGAAGATATGATATGGGCAAGGTGGACACTTTTTTAGGAATTAATCTTGGGTTAACCGAAAGCTTATTTTTCACCAGGGAGAATATCATTGCAACAATTAAAATGTAAACATTATTTATTCATTTTTTAACATTACAATATATTAACCACATTGAAAAAAAAAATAATTGCATTTTGGTGGAACACAGGAAAAGAAAATCTATTGAGGTTAATCTCAAAAGGAAAGTGTAGTAAAAAACAATCACCATTGATTAAAAAGAAAAGGTTAAAAAACTGATTTGATAGAACAAGTACTTCTACCATTAAACAACCAGACAACAAATCGTCCGAAATAAAACAATTTGGATTCGGGTGGGTCATATTTTTGTCTAACCTTATTAAATGAATCAGCCACCAACAAAAACCCTAAAATGAATCCTTTAAACAATGACATTGCCGCCAAGAACAAATGATTGATAATAAAAAAAATCATGGATAATTACTCAGCTTGATAAACGCTTAAAATGGATGCTTGGTGAAACTTTGGTGAAACCTCCGAATCCACATTTAAAGGTGAAATTTGTTCTTAAATTTTCTTTTTGTTATTTTCTAAAATTGACTTTCTGTTTGATTTCTAGATCTAGAATGTCAAAACTCTTTACTTCATGAAATACATGGAGATGTTGAAGCTGAGCTACATGGTTCCATGCTATAATACTATTGTAGACTTGATTTTATTGAAATTGAGATTTTTATTACTGTGAACAGAGCCACATATTTTACTCTGTTGATAGCTCAGATTTGAAAATGAAAAAAAAAAGCTTAGCATGAAATTGAACAGTTTTAATTCATTGATATTTGAGGCAATGGTTGGTCATCATATTGTAAGTAAAGAATTTTCCTCTTTACCATAATAAGTAGACTTGATTTTAATGAAATTTTCAATTTTATTATAGGATTCTTTACAGAATTTGTCAAACAAATGACATTTTTATTACTGTGAACAGATCCACATATTTTACTCCGTTGATAGCTCAGATTTGAAAAAAAAAAAAAAAAAAACTTAGCATGAAATTGAACAGTTTTAACCCATTGATATTTGAGGCAATGGTTGGTCGTCATATTGTAAGTAAAAATTTGCTCTCTTTAGTATAATAAACTAACTAATTTTCAAATTACTAATTTCCAAAATTAGTTCAATATTACATAGGGTCTCAGAGTCAACTATAGGAGTAAAAATTACATGTTACCAACTAAATATGTAATGAAATTATGGAAACTAGAGACAAATTTGTCACATGTGCCTGTAAATTTAGTTTTTAGCTCTTACTATTTGCATGAAAATACGGACATACAAGGATCGACTCAGTTGTAACTCTCATATAACTGGGAGCGTATTTTTCAACTATGGAAGTTTTAGTAATGACAGAGATATCATGAAAAATTTAAGACAATGACAAAGAATTTGTTACCTGAGCAACATTGCTAGTGAAGAGGATATTATGTTTAGAAGATGTCAATATTTTTTTGATCAATATGTGGCAAAGCAACTATGACAAAAACAAAAATAATAAAGAAAATATCACAGTTAGTTTAGAACAAAACAAAATTCTAACACCAAAATAATAACAATATGAAGGGGATAAATATGTTAGGTTGATTTTTTTTATAAATCCAAATATTCACTTAAACAATTTTTCCTATATTTATGTTATTATATTGTTGGTGGTACTAAAAAAGATAAAGATTTATATTATATTTGCTAAATTAATGTTATGACTACAAAAAATAAACATAACTTTTTGGGTTTGTTACAATTTGAAGTCACAAATATTTGTACTTATAGTTTTAATTAAAATCAAAATTTTATATTCATTTGTCTATCTTCTCGTTAGTAATAAAAATGATAATAACAACAATGACAACAATAATAACAATAACGATATTAACAATAAGGGAAATGTTAACTTGTCAAAAAATAAAAGGGAAAATGTTAACTTGTGCCCTTAGGGCACATATTAAGAATTCCACTAATAGAAATTATATATTGGAAACTGTGTTAATTTATTGCTTAAAATGTTTAATATTAATTTTTTTTCCATTAAATTATTATCATTAATAGAATGAAAATAATGCTTAATATGTGTCTTAAAGCCACAAGTTAACACGACCCTAACAATAATGATAATAACAATGACAACATTAATTATAACAACACAACAACAATAACAACATTAACAATAATAACAACAATGACAATCATGATGATAATAACAACAACAATAATCGATGATTAAAATTTATTTTAAATAAAATATCTGATACGTTTTACATACACAAAAAAAAAATTCTTTAAAAAAAATAAGAAAACAAAAAAAACATTTTAATAAAAACATTACGTGACATATATTAGAATAATGACAAGTTAGATATAGAATGGGAGAGAGATTATAATATGAAAGGCACGTGACATATATTATTACTTTTTGGCTGGTTTGATAGACTCAAAGGCGCTGTCAAACTCTAAAGCAGCTGCAACAACCCAAATCGCAAACAAACAAGAATCTGTTTTCAAAAAGGTGCATAAGACAATTAAGACAATTAAGAATGTGCTTTTTCGATGGACATCTACGTTTTTAACTGCAAAAATAAAAGGTAAATGAAATTTAGTTAAATGATTATTTTTTATTTGTTTTTTATTTAACAATAAGACAATACCTTAATGTGCAATTTTCCATACTGTCGTTCCTACTTTCTCTTTAAATTCAATGCTTTATTGTTACTTTCTATTATTATTTGCTAAAAACTCTCATGTTATTAATCCACAGAAGTCGAGCAACAAAATGAATTTAACCACAAAATTATTGAACAACTTGAGGTGAAGCTACATGGAGCTATGGTAAAAGTTCAAATTTTAACAATAATATGATTTTCAATTTATTTACAATTTATAACAGTTGTGTTTATTAATTTTTTTCATCAGAGTGGTAATCTGAAAAGTCAGAACAAATTAGATGTTCAAAATGAAATTACAGCGTGTTTGAAGTCATATGCTATAAATCTTTGGTTAATTGCAGTAACTTACAAGTATGCGTTCACTTGACAACAAGACATCATGGATAAACTCCCTTCTCAAGGGAATTAAGAGTAGCATCTTCCTCAACACTTTTCGTCATTTGTGATAATCTCAATGCCACCTATCTTACTCAATATTATATATGAAACACATCTGTATTGACGTTCATTTTGACTTTGATCTAGTCTAACAAGGGAAATTCAAAATTAAATATTATGTACATTCAGTATGAATTCTTTATAAGTATCTTCCTCATGAGTACTCTTATGCTCATGGCGACAATTTAAATATAAATAATACGCGATATAAATTAGAATGACCATACAAATGGGATAAATTCGTTGAATGATTTTACATTATGTTGCCAGGGCCGGTCCAAAGCTAGTGTAACCTCAATTAACATTGCATAACTTCCAATAATTGATGACAACTCACCTCTACTTATTCACCAAATTTCCATCAAACGAAGTATAACATTGTTGTTTAATTAACAGATGTCTCACAAAAGCTTCACATCACTATCTACAAACAATTGTTGTAGTATCGGTATTTGATACAAACCATTATCCAATTTGTGTCTGATACAACCCGATACGTACTAGGAGAGTATTCGATGATTAAAATTTATTTTAAATAAAATATTTGATACGTTTTACATACACAAAAAAAAAAATTCTTTAAAAAAATAAGAAAACAAAAAACACATTATAATAAAAACATTAGATGATAGACACGTGACAAATATTAGAATAATGACAAGTTAGCTATACAATGGGAGAGAGGTTATAATATGAAAGACACATGACATATATTATCACTCTTTGACTGGTTTGATAGACTCAAAGGCGCCGTCAAACCCTAAGGCAGTCGCAACAACTCAAATGGCAAACAAACAAGAATCCGTTTTCAAAAAGGTGCCAAAGACAATTAAGGATGCGCCTTTCCGATGGGCATCTGCGTTTTTAACTGATGCAAAAATAAAAGGTAAATGAAATTTAGTTAAATAATTTGTTTTTTGATTTGTTTTTATTTTACAATAAGACAATACCTTAATGTGCAATTTTCCATACTGTCTTTCCTACTTTCTCTTTGAATTCAATGCTTTATTGTTACTTTCCATTATTATTTGCTAAAAATTCTCATGTTATTAATCCACAAAAGTTGAGCAACAAAATGAATTTAACCATAAAATTACTGAACAACTTGAGGTGAAGCTTCAGGGAGCTATGGTAAAAGTTCAAATTTTAACAATAATATGATTTTCAATTTGTTTACAATTTATAACAGTTGTCTTTATTTACTTTTTTCATCATAGTGGTAATCTGAAAAGCCAGAACAAATCAGATGTTCAAAATGAAATTACAGCGTGTTTGAAGTCATACGCTATGAATCCCTGGTTAATTGCAGTAACTTACAAGTATGCGTTCACTTGACAACACGTCATCTTGGATAAACTCCCCTCTCAAGGGAATTATTTGTATCATCTTCCTCAACACTTTCCATCCTTTGTGATAATCTCAATGCCACCTATCTTACTCAATATTATATATGAAACACACCTCTATACACAAGTATAAATATTATGAGTAATATTTATACTTGATCGACCCACCATGAGAATATTATATAGTATATGTTACGAAAGTGTCATAAGATATTCTCATAATAATAACAGTGAATACCACTTTTAGACCTGAAATCACTATGATCCCTAGATGTGGACTCAATGGTTTTATTGTCATTCAAACGTTATCTGTAACAGGTTAACTATAAAGTTAGTTAATGGATAGTAAACAAATCATGTTGAGATTTGACCCTCCTGCATAACAAAAGTTATATCTTTAGACCTATTAATGGAATAAGACGGTTTAATTGCATGGACATACCGAATTAGGTCAATATGAGATATTGGACTTATTCGTTGCTCGATATATTCTAGGATCAAGAAATATAAATATTGGATTATACAAGGGTAACACAATCTATGTCTTGTGTTCAATATAAGATATAAGGGAAAATGAGTAATTATACACATGATCGTTATCACAAAAAAAGTTTCGTCAGATCACATGACATTTTCGTCACTTGTGTGACAACGACTTATTTCTAGAAGCTTATCGTTGTTTATCATATAAATATATAATGCAATATTATTACCAATGTGACAGAAACTTATAAGATCACACACATTTGATAGATAGATGAGAGAAAATAAATAAATAAATAAAAATTATTTATAAATTAATAAGTGAGACTTTTCGTAATTAAGTTAATAAATATGATTTATTAATTAAATTATAAAACACATTACACTATAAGGTACAATGTGTTTTAAGTGAAATATAGTACATCATAGATTATGATGCACATAAGTGAGTCTATAAATAAAATTCACTTATGCAGAATTTAGTTACCACTTTACAAAACCCTAAATTGCAAACCACATTTCTCTCAGAAGCTCTTGATCACTGGATAGCATCGGAAATCAAAGGAGATATGTTTTTCTAGACGAGTAAAGGCACAGTGATTTTGCTTTGTTTGTGATCGAAATTATTTCTATACTTCGAGAGGTAACAACACTTTCGGTGACTCATGTTAAATTCGTAATGATCAAAAAATGGGAACACAAAATTTTAAATTTCACTGCCTATTCCGTATCATGGTTTCCTTCGGAGAGAAATGCATTAGCATTAGTACAATTTGTCCTACTGTTGATGCATATGGTTTCTTGTACCGTGTAAGTGTTTCCGATTATCTTGAGTTAGGCATCTAAGTAAGCTTGATTGATTACCTTTTAAGATAAGCGTTTATGACATACATATTTTCATTAAATTGCTTACCTAAATGCTTCTAAATATCCTTTTCATAAATGCATTAAAATTTAGTTTTGATCATATATATGGACCAAAACTATAATGAGGTTTGGTCAAGTACCTAAGAGTTGTGAATCTTAGGAACTCAAATGTGAACAACTAATTTTATACTACTTAGTAGGGATATATTGACTGGTGAGAGTTAGTCGTTCACGATCGGTTGTTACCTATTTACCAAAAACCTATTTACGAAGATTTGTCACAAATTTTAAAATAAAAAAGACAAATAACATATTCAAAGAAAAAATATATTTATTAAGTGATATATTACTGTCACATGAGTACGTGACGACTGTAATTGACAATTTATCTACCACATAATCACTTAAAATAAACTATATGACGACATGGACTAAGTGCTTGCTTTAGTTTAAAAGAACAAGAAACCAAAATCGGACAAAAAGTTTAACAAGAGATTAGAACTAAAATTCGGAATTTGACCGATATATATGTCATATGCAATTAAATCTACATCAAACAACAAATGTCTCCGATTCATGACTAAATTGAAACTTTGTGAAGAAGGAAAGAATTTGAGGAAAATGATAATGAAGAACAATTATCATAATTTTTTTAAAACAAATTCATGTAATTTTGGTTTGAGGTTTTAAAATTTTGATTTATGCTCATTGAAGCCAAATTACATGTCAAATCTATAGAATTAATATAGTGGACCCACGCAATTGACTTGTACAGAGGACCACAACACTGTTTGTTCCTTATTTCACATGGAACCTAGCCGAATTTCCAATTTTCCAGCTATTAAATGAAACGTTGTTTTAATTTTTGGACTAAGAATGAGACTTTTTTTTGGACAAGAGGAATGAGACATTGTTAAATATTTTTTTGGTAGAAGACATTGTTAAATGTTAATTCCTGGATTGTAAGCCATCATGCAACAAGTTTCTTTGTATTAAGTTATAAATAAATAAATAAATTATTTGAATTCTTAAAGTTAAGTTAGCACATGCAAAGAGGTCCTCATGGCATAATTCGGTTGGCATGGACAACAAACTAACATCTCACCTATTCATCTTAAAAGATAAATTCTAGTCATCAGACTACTTGACAAAAAAAAAACATAGACTAAGAGTGTGTTATTATATTTTTGGTCAAATACATTCTTCGATTATTTAAATTTGATATTTGTAATAGAATAGTTCTTTTAAGTTTTTTTTTATATATTAAATTAGTCATTTTATCGGGTAGATATCTGCGTTATTAACCTTTTAACCACCACTTACATTAAAATTAATGTTAAAGTAGAAATAAGCGTTGACTAAGCTTAGTTGCGAACTATAATATGTTTTCGTCACATATTTGTGATAATCTCAGCAATTGAACCACAAGTAAATGCAAACCTTAGACTTTTTCTTTTAGGGTGTGTTTGATTTAGAGGAGAAATTAGAAAGAGAGAAGTGTGTAAGAGAGAGTGTAAGAATACATATGGGAGATGACAGATAAAAAATATAATAAATTTGATGCATTATTTGGTATAAGAAAAAAAAAAGAGATATTTTCTTCTAATTCCCTTTAAAAAATATATTATTTTTTAAAAAGACAAATATCTTTGAGTTAAAGATAAAAATAAACAATTCATATTTTCCTTTAAAATATCAATGGCATAAGACTCTTTTTGCTACTTCTTCCCTTTTATGCTCACTTTAGGGAAGAAAGCATTAAGGTAGGAGGCCTGCAACTTATTCTTCTCTCTTTTCAATTTATCTCATTTTCAAACAAGAGAAGTTTCAGCTTGTTTCAACTTCTCTTCTATGAAGTCCGAATACGTAATACAAGTATGGGTAGATACGATACAAATAGATGGATGCTCAAAATTTTTAAAATTTAGAATATCATACGATTAAGATATATTAACAAAAAATTTATAATAAAACTTGTATGCATATAATTTTTTTTGAAGAAATAAGCATTGATTATTCTTCATTAATATGTATAGTTTTCAAACATAACATATTTTATTTAAACATCATTAAAAGAACTCAACTATTTTTGTCTTACATTGAATAATTCGGTCTCCTCTCTCGGATTATCTCCATCTACAAAAAAAATAACATAACTTTTAAATTTGGTTCATCGAGAAACAATTCTACCAATTTACATATTAAATTAAACCTTATATATCTTTACTAAATTCTCATAACATTGTCTTATTTTTTTACTCTTTATATTTTTAGGATACGTATAAGTGAAATATCTTATAAGTATTCGTAGGGGTGTACATGAGTTGAGTCAACCCAGAAAACCTGGTCACCCCCCCCCCCCAACACCCCACAAAAAAAGTGGATTGGGTTGGGTTTGGTAATTTGGTGAGTATGATATCTATATAGAAAATCAAAACATGCTAAAGTTACAAATTCGGTTGTTGCACTTTTCGGTTATTTTGATGTTAATGCAATTTTATGTTGTGCAACTTTAGTTTATTGTAATTATTTTATGATGAAATTTATTATTTGATATTATCATTTATTATTATTTTTGACAAAATATCATTTATTATTTTATACGTTAAAATATAGTTAAAATAAGTTACACAATTGTATTTTAAAAAAAAATAAAATTGGGTATTTTTTATGAAAAAAATAGGAATCATCATTCAACCATTTAATATTAACAAAAAATAATAATAATTTGGGTAACCCACTGTCCATCCAACCCAAACAAACAATTAGTAGGTTTGATCAAACCGGCCAATAGTATAATGAGTGGTTATTTTACTTCACCCAAACCGAAGTACCGTATATGGTTCGTGTTTGAGTTTAGTCAGACCCAACTCACGTACACCCTTAAGTATTTGTGTAGTATCATATAAATATTTGATAAAATATTTTAAAAAAATTTAAAATTAATTCTGATATTTCGTGTAAACATATCCGGAGTATCTAACTAATACCGGTATTCAATACGTATCTGATACAAATTCCTCTCAATGTTTAGTGTAGCCTGACTCCTTGGCTTCTCTCTTCATTATCTCTCTCTTTATGTTTGTTAGATACATCTAATTTGAAAGAGAGCAGAATTGATTTTGCCTATATTATTCAACTAGTAAGTTGCAACTGCAAGCTGTTAGTTTGGGAAATTTGCAAATTTGAATTTGAAAAGCAGGCGCAGTTGGGTTTGGTTTGGTTGGAGAAAAGTGTGTAACAATTCGCGTGATAACAACGACATCACTTGTTGTTTAGGTAAAAGTTCATAGACACTATAACCTACCCATTCATGACACGCACCGTTTTCCACTTTGTCACTTCATGGTTTGATTAAGACACACTCATGTCATGGGACCCGCCGCGAGCTTATTAATTAAATTCATTCATCTACAAATTGCACAATTTCCCCTCCAACAACATTACTCTAATCTTAATTTTCAATACTTCTTCTATTCTATTCTAAAATGGAGGTGGTTAAGAAAAACCCAATATCTTTTTTATAGGATGTGGTTAAGAAAAACCCAATATATATTTTTATAAATTGCTTAGCAAATAGGTGGAAAAAAGTGTTGAATTCTTAACTATAAAGCTTTCTTACATGTCACAAAAACTTAAATTCAAATACTTATTGGTCAAATTTTATTTATTTTTTAAGAGAATTCCAAATTATTTGTGTCTCATTCTCTCAGATTTGATAGTTAAAGTAAAGAAAACAAAACTCGTTTGGTTTATAGTGTGTTCATTTTTAAGATCTCATGTTTCATTCTCTTTAATAATAATACAAGTAAAATAGTTTATCTTCTTAAAAAAAACAAAGAAAACAAAGCTTTTTTACAATGGTCTAACAATCTTTTATTTTCATTCAAATATTATCTAAAATAACCATTGATGAGATTTTATTTATTTTTTAGCAAAATTTCAAATTATTTGCATCTCATTCTCTTAGAATTTGAGAGTCAAGGTAAAGAAAACAAAGTTTTCTTACAATGTTCTGACAATCTTTTAAAGGATAATTTTTATACGGTCACAAATACATCTTTAAATTTGAGAGTTTAGACAAAGAAAACAAAACTTTCTTAAAATATTGTAACAATCTTTAAAAGGATAATTTTTATGTGGTCACAAATACAAATTCAAATCATTTTGGACACATCAATGTTCTCAATAATTATAATAAATTAATTTTGTTCTCTCTTTGTATCTTTTACGAATTATGCTTGTCTAAACCATTTAAATTAAATTTATGATCTTGACTAGAGAAGTGTTACTCCATTTTCAAAGGAATTTCAAACGTATTTCTTTTTATAATAAAATTCCAAACTTATTATCTGTACAACACTTTGTAAATTGGATTAACATGAAACATTGACTTTCCATTTTTGTAGAGAGCTAGGCAAATTCAATCAATAACATCATTACTACTTTACAATCTATACATGTGAAATCTACATTGGAACATGTTTACGCGTTAACCTTTTGATTTAGAAAGCTAAAGTTCTCATTTGATAGCTAATTGTGATTATGATAATGTAATGTGAATTAAGCAACTAGGAAAGAAAACAAAAGACACAGCTAGATAAGCACGAATACAACTAGTAGTACAATACATGATTGTGGGGTTTTCTAAAATGAAAAATAATAAATCATTAAGGCCTTTTTAAATTTAAAATTTTGGTAATGTAGCAAACATGCATCATCACATCACATGAATGATAGCAAACATGAGAATGGACAAAAACACAATGCCCCACGAAGTTGCTTGCTTAATTACTAGCATCAATTTTTCCTTAAAGAAAAAAAAATATCTAGCATCAATTTTAAATTGTGGTCCGCAACCGTAATTTTGATTGCATCGGACACATTTTTTTCGCATTTTTCTGCAATATAAAGATTTGCAGCGTAATCAAACTTCAACCACAATAATTTAGAACATGACTACCGAGTTTTGTTTTTGGAAATTCAATATTCGATTTGAGGGCTAACTAATTTGGGGATCAATCAAATTGTCTATTCAATCATATACTTACTTGTTCAATAGACAGGTCGCTAATGCTCAGGGATTCGAGCGTGTAACTTAAAGAGAAACATGTCTCAAACCTATACCACCAGAGCAGCCCTCAGAGGTTCTCTATTAACAACTCAAGTACGTAATAACCATCTTGAAGAGCATGTCAGTTTGCATTCTATTTGTTGGCATAACATGCGCAAATTTGCAGCATATTAATCATAGCAACCAGCAATAATTTAAGAGCACAAATAATAGAGGTACATAAAATAACTAAAGAAACCAACTGCTTTATAAAACATTAAAAAATAGTAAAAACTAGCAAATGAGTCATTTAGAAAAATTAATCTAACATAAGGTAAAAAAAAGAAGATAAAAAAAATCAGAGGCCTAATTGTATAGATCTAATGCACCATGGATGAATTTTCATGTGGTTTGAATGTTGTAGGAGAAGATGTCAAAGGAAGAACCTGAGATGAACTTGTAGTTGTAGCCTTTGTTACATTAGATGAATTTTTAACCTCAAATTCTGAAACAGGACCATGATTTTCCTCTAGTGCTTTTCTTCTAGATTCCTCCATCAATCTTCTATACAATTTCTCTTCTGCATCCCTTAGAAACTTGAATTTTGGTGGTGGAGAAGATCTAAACCTGTTGAATTCAGATTCTGCTGAGACTTCAAAGAGAGGATTAAACCCTTGATGCTTATAAGATTCAAGAGGGTCTAAAGAACACTTCATAGGAGAATCAATAAAATCACTTAAACTCTTTGTTCTAGACCCTTTTCTGCTTCTACCACACCTTGATCTACCATCTTCAGATTCCAAATCTTCTTTTGTTTCTTCTGTGATTGTGAACAAAAACCTTGGTGGGCCAGGTAGATTATGCAACCTCATCAATTCTACTTCCAAACTTTCTTCACCATTGGATTTCAAAAGCAAATCTTTTCCATCAACACCTAATTCCAAATCATGTTCTTGATTTGTAGTCTCTTTCTCTCTAATCACACTTTCACTAGTGTCTCTTGCATGCAAAGAACATGGTGTTTTCTTCCAACACCCCCAATAAAACACCCCTTTTGAATAAGTACTTTGTTCCATTTCAATATCTATGTGTGTTCTTCTCTTTTTCCACCATAAGAAGTAGAAAATGTGTGCAAACGCCATAAGAACAATAAACCCAAACACAAGGCTTAGAGTAATACATAAACTACGAGAATACATTGAACCTTTTTTTTCTGTGAGAAATTTCACATCTTCATACTATCATAAAAATAAAACTAAATAGGAACCAAAATTAAAGGATCAAATTTTTCGGTTGTAATTGAAACCTATGAAAAAATTTCGGAGTTATTAAGGAAGTAAAAGAACCAGTATCCGACAACAATCTCTAGTAATTTCCTAGGAGTTTGCTAAACTTTAAAGTTTAAAGGACCATGCAGCTTCTTAGAATCTATTCCTTCCAAATTTATTGAAACTAACGTTTCAATGATATTGGTACTATTTTTTTAGACCCCCACAAATATAAGACTAGCTTAATAGAAATGTTTTTCTTCTAAGAAGAAAGTCTTACCTTACAACTAGAAGCTTATGACTTATGAGTTGTGTGAATTGACAATTTATCACCAAAACGCGGAAACACAGAAGCTAGAGCCACAAAACTTATAACCATAATAATAAAGTAGTAAGTATCACTATCTAAGGAACCGAAATTAAATATATTTTGATGAAAAAGGATAGGTTAAAAAGAGAGCACTTTTGAGGTGTTGTGTGATAATATTTTTGCAAAATTTGGATGGAATTGGAGAGCACGTCACATGGGTTGGTAAAGGCGTGTGTGTGTGTGTCACTTGATTGTCAACGAAGAGCCAGGATATATACTGAGAAGAAAAAAAAACCTATTCACTTATTTATTTATGTAAATAATTTATAAATATAAATAAGATTTTATTTTAGTATGATTTTGAATTGTGTGTATTACTATAAATTAGAAATAAATGCTAATTAAGTATTGATTGGTATTGTTTCCTAAAAAAAAGATTGATTGGTATTGTATATTTGTATTGATTATTCCACGTTGTTTTTATTGGAGTATTGTCTCAATAGGAGAAAAAAAAAATCACATTTTAAAGGATTTGATTAGGATTTTAAAGGATTGGATTCCGATTTTTTTTTTTTTTTTTATAAGAAAAGAAGTCATAATTTTGTTTTTTTAGGAAAGGGAACTGCCAGAAAATTGTGTTACTCAATCATAATTTTTTTATGAAATCTAAATAAATTTTGTAGCATTTCATTAGACAATCATATTTTATTTATAAAAAAATTTTGGTTACATATTTTATTTAAAATTGGATGTACAAATTCAATGCTATCTAATCAATTTTTTTTACCACTAACGCAAAAAATTGTACTATTATTTGATAACATTCTTGACCAAAAAACAAAAATCAAATTTCAATGAATAGTTCCCTAACACAACTTTTTTTCGTGGAAAAATCTTATCCTATCATGTCACACAATTTTTTTTTTTTTATCCATAATGCTTATAACATTTCATTAGCAATCAATTTGATAATATATGTTGATGCATCATAAAAGATATGATAGCTAGATAAAGATGTGACTGTTATTGCTAACACGTGAGCAACCTCATTCGTTCATCTTCTAATAAACTTAACACGAGAGTAAATTCTTTTGTGTTTTGTGCCCCTCAAACAAAAAAATATATCAATCCGACCTAGTTTTTTTGTGATGTCATGCCACTTCCATCGGCGTGACACACCATTTCTAATTTTTTTTCTACAACTTTTCTGTTATTTATTCACACTTATTTGACTTCTTTTTTTATCTCGTCCATATTTCATTTTCGTTATTACAAATTTTGAAGCTGTAAATTTGGATAATTTTAAAGTCATAACGAAAATAATATTTGGACCCTTTAGAATTTTATATGACAAATATATATATATGTTAGATTAATATAATTTAAATATATTTCATACAACATTATTTACCTTACAAATTTCTTCTATTACTTAGTGTATATATACAAGTCCGAACCATTTCATATCACACCTACTTCTCTGGTGTAGTTTTTTTCTTTTTTTGAAGGAACTTCTCTGGTGTAGTTGTAAAGCATTATGAAATGGCTTTAATGTCATCAGTTTGATTCCTACCAACATATTTTTTTAATTTAATTAAATAATAAAAAACGCTCTATAAAAATCAGAATAAATAAAATAAAAAATATGTATAGTTAAATCTCAAACTAGGTCGGACCGGTAATTTTTTTCGTTTGAGGGGTACACACAAAAAATTTACAAG
>Ga0315915_1003212_pt1 | contig 20807 bp, 7 predicted proteins | sample MpolbnodulesMG_FD_207738 | JGI IMG/M metagenome (GOLD analysis project Ga0315915, IMG submission 207738) | Medicago polymorpha root nodule microbial communities from Los Angeles, California, United States - branched nodules | ecosystem: Host-associated > Plants > Roots > Nodule | place: USA... | reverse complement strand
ATGACGTAATCCTAATCAAACCAAGCCATAAACCCTAATTTTATATAAATCTACTTTCTAATCTAATTCACCGTTTTTATAATGAATTAACAAATGCCAAACTCATAATGCGAAAGCGGAGGGTTGGTATTTGTTAATTCATCATCTCAAATATCAATTCATAATGCGAAAGCGGAGCTTTGATATTGGAACGAGTGAATTTAGACAAGGGTTGCGAAACATGAGATTAGTCTAGCAAACCTTGAGACACATAAAGTTTTGTTCTTCAAGGATTCCAATAGCAATCAACCATGAGAATAAGCATGGTTGCTAGAGGAACACACTCACTGCACCTCGAAAGAGGCTTTGATACGCTAAAGAGAAACTTGTTTTTAGAAGGTAGGTCGAATATAAAGTTATGGTTTAGGGTTTGTTTGTGAAAGATTTATCATTATGATGAACCAATAATCCCGAGGCGCTTTTTATTATTATTGTTTTTAACCTTTAAAACTCAATCTCTACAATCAAACTTTCTTCTAATCATCTCTTAAAAGTCAATCAAATTGAACAACTCCCTGTTGGAACGATACTCTATTTTTACTACTTCGGTAAAACCGTACACTTGCGGTTTTGCTCATCACTAATAGAAAGATAATAATAAGATTAAGATAGTGAAAAACTTGGTTTTTTTTTCTGTGTCCAAATCAAATGAACCAAGTCTCTATTTATAGAGGAAAAAAAATCATGAATTTTGGTAAAAAAAATAAAAATAAAAAATAATTTCGAGTGAAATAATTGAGTTGAAATTATTAAGATGATAAAAATCCAGACAACCAATCAGAATCAGCCACATGTTACCCATTATCCACAAAGAATCTTCTCTCTTCGCCTCTCCTGCATCACACTCGCGCCTGTCGGCGCGTGTTGCACACGCGCCATGCTTGGCCAACCGTTTGCTGCCGCGTGTCCCTGTGGCAGATGATTAAACATTGTTGAATCTATTCAACACTTCTCTCCTCCATGTCATCTCTCAACACCAATCAACATCCCATTGGAGCTTCTTCACATGTTGAAAGTCCCATTCAACACAACCATTGGACATGGTCTTAGAGGGATAACAAATTCTTGTTTCAACCATTAATTCGCGCCTAGCCCAGAGAACCACGAACCAGTTTGCAGTTTACGAACTGATTCGTCCATAATTTGCACGAAATTCGATAATTGAAGAGTACCCAGGGTACTGGGGGTGTTCGCGGTGCGGTTTGGTTTGATTTTGAGACTAAAATCATCCGAACCGCTAGATAAAAAACATGCGGGTTGGTTTGGTTCGGATGACTTTTAAAATGAAATTCGAACCAAACCAATGCAGTTTGAGTTGGATCGGTTTATGCGGTTTTTATCAAAACAATTGGATGTTTTGTTTTCAACGTTAAAATCAACTTAAAAAGTTAAAAATGCTATATATTTCTAGCAATGTTTCCAAAAGTGTTTTAAATTTCATCTAACAATATTTCCAACGACATAAACCAAAGTAAAAATGTATGTAAAAAATAATATTATTATGTAAGGAATGCAATTACTAAGATTTTATCATTCTCCAAAAGTTCAAGTAACACATAAAAATATTTTAGAAATAAAAGTAAAAAAGAAACATAACAATAGAAAAAATATATCATTTTATAGAAGTTTCCATTGAGTTTTTATGAGTATTGGTCCACGTGACATATGTTTAATTGGTGTTTTTCTTATGTTGCGGTTTGATTTTGTTCGATTTTGTTCGATTGGTAAAATAAAAACCACAAAAAAGTGGTTTTTTCCGTTTTCGGTTTAAATTGATTCAATTTGCAATTTTTCTATTGAGTTATTTGGATTTTAAACAACTACTTTAATTTAATGACAATTGGAAAGAGACAACACTTTAATTAATTTATAAAAGTGATATCACTGGTACCACCATAAACATATACTAAGGATATCTAGAGACAACACTTTAATAACAATGATGTCCGCTGGCCCAACCACCTCATATACTTCAAATCTTCAAGTACTAGGCGTAGCTGTTATTAGGTATAAGCTTGTATATTTATAAGCTCCACTTGCTATCATTGCATAGTAAATAATCAATGTGGGACTTCTTTGTAAACCAGTTTCGGTCAAGTTTATAAACCAGCTTCCATCAGCGTTTAATTCAAATTTTAATTGAATATTTTTTTTTTCAAAACTAGTGCACCAATATTATATTTGAGTGTACCACGAACCCATAGCATACCGACTATGTATACCCCTCACGTATCGAATTATTTGAGAGTGACGAACCGTGTACCCGACCCGAACCCGTACCAGTGTACCACGTACCAAAACGAATTGCGAACCATGTGACTATGGTTTCGACTCTTCCACCTACATTTTAAAGGAATATTTTATTGTATAACCATAAAATTTATAGTGTTGTGTAGCCCGGTTGATGAACATCATGAAACTAGCAAAAACAGTAAATTTAGTTTTATGTTGGATGTGCAGTCACACAAAATTATGAATGAAAAGAGAGAAAGTACCTTCTGTTGTAAAACAGATGATACTGTTTAGTCTTAAATGGTTTGGAGTGTTTAGACCTTTCAAACTATGGTATTAATAATAACAAACTTTATGATCAAAATTCAAGTGTTTTGTTTATGACATTTTCTTTTTAATGCACCAAATATCATCACACACACAAACACTGCATTTGTGTTTTGCCTTGTTTCATCCAATATTTGAAATGTTACCTGTCTTAATCTTGTTTCATATGATCTAATCCTCATTTATTATATCATAGATCACAACTATAAATGTTAATTATTGCTTCTGGTTCAGAGCAAGAGGTATAATATTCTGTTTTGTGCTCTATTAACTTCAATATTATAGACTTATAGAAGACAAACTTTGTGATCCTTTATTGTGTTTTGCACATGAATAAATATAATAGTTGAGTTATACATAAGGCACTCAGCATAAAAGCCAACACCTTCACACCCTAATAATTTTTTGCATTCTTCCTCTCTATAAAATATCAACTTAAAGTGCTGGTTTTGCAAATAACTAAATATATTGAAGAATGATGATATACAAAGCATATGCATTTTTTCTTTCAATCAGACAATTACTTAAAACATCATTTCAGTTTGTGTTAATCAATGCTGCAATTACTTCAACATCATTTCTGCTGGTGTGATTCGGGATGTTAATTAGTTTCTTCTGTTCTTTCTCCAATCCCATGGCTTCTCGGGATTTTTCGATGCCCATAATCCAACTCGCTTCGCTCTCGCTTCTTTCTCCCACTAGTGAACATAAGAAAGTTAGGATCCTATTATGTTTTCTCCGTTAAACCAAATACACAATTCATGCGTTTTAAATCCCCAAATGCATTTTCATACACATCATTAGCACTTACGGTTTCTAGTTCTGGTCGTTTGTCGTAGGCTGCATAGTGCCATGCTAAACCCTTCTTTAGCATCAATTCCTTATCATAAAAAGAAATCAACATGAGAAAACTTGACAGTCATAAAATATAAAGAGTTCAATGAACTTAAAATGTATGAAATGGATACCTGTACAAAAACGTTATTACAATAGATATCGCCAACACAACGTTGATACCGATCTTCTCCATAAATAAGGACTCTCAAAGATTTCCCTTGAACAATCTTGGTCAGTTCAGTTTTAGCTTCTTTTCCGTACGGCATTGCGCTTTCTGGCGCATCAATTCCCCTGTTTTGTGTCTAAAGATCGTCAATACTGAAGACTTACAATGTATGCAAGAATTGTTCAATACTAGTGTTTGTTTGATGATTACCTTAGTCGAATTCGATACTTTTTAGCTAGGATTTCCCCGTTTTCAAATGGAATCACCCTAATCAAGAAAACAACATTGAAGTAAAATATGTAGAATTTAACTTAGAAACAAAGGCATTGAGAATTAGTAAAAACTATAAACCAACCGGTATCCTGCGTCAATAATCTGTTTGTGCAATGCATCTGCCTCTTCATAGTTCCTTCTAGAGCGGGCTTCTGCTCTATGCGCGGCTACAGTGTGCAGGTTGCTAGGGACACGTGATGATTCTCTAGGGTCTGCTGTGCTAACATAAACTGTTACAGTATCACCATCTGCCACTGCTTTTGCATCAACCTAGTCCAATTGCAAAATCGATGAATCATTTCAACTACCACATGTTCATCATCAATTCACCATAATATGCTTATAATTTAACAAGAGGGAATCGCCGTTTTAGCATCTGAAATTTAAGGATAATTTGGTCTTTGAAGCAAACAAAACTCTAGAGATTGAAAACCGTTGATCACAAATTTGTTTTTATCAATCAATTTCGTCTCTGAAATTGTCGTAGAAGAGCTAATGCTATCAAAGAGCTCAAAACTTCAGAAATCATTTTAGAATTTTGTGAATCTTAGAAACCAAATTGCTCAATTTATGCAGTTTTTGAGACTAAATAGGTGATCTACTCTACATTGGTGTTATCAATCGCAGTTTGCGAAAAAATAGTTGTTTGTTCAAATTTCATTACATAGCCGTTATTTGATAATTATTTGTACTGAATATCATATCACTGAATAGTTGTCTGTTCAAATTCTGCTACGTTATAGCCGCCATTTAACAGTCTGCTACGTTATAGCCACTATTTAACAGCACTGCTAGACATGAATGATAGTAATTTGATTTTTACCGGCAAGGTGTGTATTTCATATTGTACTCCATGAGGTAAAGATGTAGGTGGCTGAACAGCTACTTCAACTGGAGTATGTGACAGTGGAAGACCATAGAAAGTCAACAATCCCTATAAATCAAACAACAAAACACATATTTGATCTGTTATATCATATCACACAGTGACAGTACTCTTAAACAAATTAAGTAGAATTGAAGTTTGGAAGTACATGAAAACCTCAACATCTGCTTTTTTATGGCCTTTCAATGTCAGAATAACAAGTCTAGTTGCTTCTTCTGGTGTCCTAGGTGGTGGTCTTGCCTCTTTCCAACCATCTATTAACTTTCTATACCTTCATATTCAAAACAGTATAAGAATCATAAAATGGTATAAAAATTGGATTCAATTTGTATACACCGTCTGTGTAATTTTCTTTTACACATTCCGATATGTTAATAGCCAACATGATACATCAGGGTGTAATTTGTTTAGATGAACGAGTAAACAATTTTTACACTGACAGTGCATAGAAATAAATCTCATGAAAATTTCTAATTTTTTAACAGTAATTAAATTGGATTCAATTTGTATACACCACCAGCGTAATTTTCTTTTACACATATATCAAATCACATTTTGATATATTAATAACCGACAAGATAGCGTGACACTATGAAGCACGGATACGGACACCGACACCGCTAGTAATTTGAGAAAATCATATAATTCAGTGTAATTATATGTGTCGGTGTCAGACACGACATGTGTCCGACGCCCGGACACGCCTAATCAGAGGAATGTCTGTGCTTCATAGGCGTGACACCATGATGTAATTTGATTAGATGAAGGAGTAAAAAAAATAACACTGACAGTGTATAGAATTAATCTAATGAAGATTTCTAATTTTTTAACAGTAATCAATTTAACAAAGGAACAATGTGTTGGAATTGAGTGTACCAGTTAGCTTGAGCCTTTTTGGAAGACACAACATATCTGCTTAGTCCTTCAGGAACCTAAAAACATTAAAAAAAAACATGTACACACATGTTACAAAATTGCGGGGTTGGAAAAAAAGAGTAGAATTTTGGTAAATTTGAGGTGAAAAAAAAAATTGAAGATATTTTTAAGGAACAAAATAGGTTACCTGGGAGGTGTTTTCAAAGTGAAAGAGATCATGAGAAAGAGCTGAAACACCAACTGTGGATTGTGGATGATCATCAGATGTTGTTGGTTTGCAGCAATTGGCATAGAGGAATCTCAGAGCATTTCCCATTGTTGGTTGAAACAATAATTGAAGAAACGTTGAGATCAAAGCAAAGAGAAAGGGAGAAAATCTAGGTGTGACAACTACGTAATCTTTGTATTATTGGGATTGGATACCTAAAATGGAAGGAAAAAAACAGAATCATACGTGTTGTGTTTTTATTGGATGTTTTGGATTGTACAAGTGTAACATTTTTTTGGGGAATTATAGGTGTGAAATGGTGACACGTCTTTGTCAACGGTTTAACGTGAATAATGGAAACTCTACTTTGCGTGTTAACGGTCTATAATTTTATGTATGTCGACAATGGAATGGAAAGTTGCTATTGGGTACGAATAAAGAAATAAATAATCATGTGATGCATCCTTTCTTATTAATATCTACGCAATGGCGCATGTGTTCATGTTCAAATATCACGTACAGTGTCCTTCCTTCCATTTTCCGAATAGTATTCAGGTACACACATAAAAGATTTTTCCTTTTTATGGGTGTGTCTAAACGCTATTCATTTGTGCTCGTCACTCTACTAGAATCTCTCTATTTTCCATCTAATAAGACTATATTGAATCAAAAGAAAATCTCATGATAGATTAAATAGGATGCCACTATTCTCAACTGTGTTCTTACATCTGCCATTGCAACTCGCTTCGTCACTCAGTTCATTGTGCAAATTGGGTACTTTTATGTCTTTGATCGTTGAACTCCGTATTTTGCATCCGTTCCTTGCCTCTAATGAACATGTTCTGTCTTTAATAATTGAGTGATACCCCATTTATAATTGCGCAGTTAGAAGTAGAGGTAAAAAACTTCTGATCCATCAAACCGGCCGGGCGGCATCTAAGTCAGAAATAATAAAATAATTTATGACATTTATGGTATTTCTTTAGTGACGATGAAGTTTATTTGGAAACTATGTGTTTCTATAGTCCTATGAAGTTTATCTGGAAACTACGTATGTCTTTGCCGCAGCAGAAGTAGTTTTTTGGCTTAATTAAATACCTATTACTAAATTCAATGAATATTACAATTCAGGTAATGGTCCTCATTTGTCGTTAATTTAGATTCCTATGACTTCAGCAGTAAATTGTGCATGTTAAATTATCTTTTATGTTGGAGCTATTCAAGTTTGAGAGTAATATCAAATTGAATGAAGTTATATAATTCTAGCATTGCTTTCGGTAGATGGCAAATTGTCAGCATGATACAAATACTATGTACTCTTTAGATTATAGAAACTTCTTTATTTGAAACTTTTGCGTATTTTTCTTTTTTGCCTCCACAATCTCTGCATCTAGCTATTAGCCTATAGTTATCTTCCTTATCACATTGCTTCAATGGTTGTATCAATATTAATTTTTGATCCCTCATAATATTAATTTTGTATCATACTATAATTTTGACCCAACCCATTTGTAGCTCGGTTGGTAGCTTCATGGATAGTGATATGCAAGGATGGTGTTTGAACTCCAAATTTTTCACTTCTCTACACTTATAGTATATGAGTGTAGCCATTAGGTTGCATTATATATAAAAAAGAAATAGCATTGTTTTTAATTTCTAAAGACTACCCGTGCAAAGCGCGGGTTAACATTAATATCTAATTATAAATCATAATAGACTTAACAAAATTGAATTGGCTCAAGACAGATTACTACATGCGAAAATTGAATAATTATTACAAAATTGAATAGGAAACAAAACATCTCCCATTTCTATCCCATTTTAAAATTTTAATACCATCTAGTGTCTATTAGAATTTAGAAGTACGTTTTTATGTATTTACTATTGATAAAGTTAAGCGGATTCATGAGTAAAATTGAAACTATATACTATCAGCTCTAGAACTGTGGTTTTCTATGCATCTAGTTCCACCCCATGATACCCTGCAAATCCCTATAAGATTTTTGGGTCAAAGTCAAACTATGACTTAAGTATAAGGTTTACTTTAAAATGATGTAATCTTTGGTTGATTTTTCAGCAATATCATGTTCAACGAAATTTTCCTTAAGACTGTTGACCCGTTCCACACCACACTGGAAAATACAGGGCAGGTTACATGTGCTGCAACTTTATAACACAGCCATTTGTGTTGTGATTTTCACCAAGAGTAAACAACAATGAGAATTCAATTACTTTCATTGTTTTCCTTCCTTCTCTGCTGCATATATACCACTTTCCAAATCACCGTTGCCTCAGCCAAATGTCTTGAAGATCAACAATCATTGCTACTCCAATTAAAAAGCAATTTCACATACTACCCTGAAAGTTCCAATAAACTAAAACACTGGAATAAAAGCATTGCTTGCTGCAATTGGAGTGGTGTAACTTGTGACGGTGAAGGACAAGTCATTGGCCTTGACTTGAGTGGAGAATATATCTCTGGTGGATTTGAAAATACAAGTAGTCTTTTCAGTCTCCAACATCTCCAAAAACTGAATTTGGCTGCTAACAATTTCAATTCTGCCATTCCATCAGGATTCAATAAGTTGGTGATGTTGAATTATCTAAATTTGTCATATGCTAGTTTTGTGGGGCAGATTCCTATAGATGTTTCTCAGCTTACAAGGTTGGTTACTCTTGATCTCTCTTCTCCTAGTAGCTTTTTATTAGGACAAGGGCTGAAACTTGAGAAACCAAATCTACAGAAATTTGTTCAAAATCTGACCAGTCTTAGGCAGCTGTATCTAGATGGTGTAAGTATAAAAGCTCAAGGACAGGAATGGATCAATGCTTTGTTCCCGCTGCATGACCTACAAGAATTTAGGATGTCTAATTGTGATCTATCAGGACCCCTTGATTCTTCCCTATCAAGACTGAAGAACCTATCGATCATTATTCTTGATGGGAACAATTTTTCATCCTCAGTCCCAGAAACATTTTCCAATTTGAAAAAACTAACCACCCTCAGTCTTGCATTTTGTGGATTGACTGGTGCATTTCCACAGAAGATCTTTCAAATTGGAACATTGTCATTTATTGACTTATCCTTCAACGACAATCTCCGCGGTTCATTTCCGGAATTTCAGGTGAGTGGATCTCTCCATATTTTAAGGGTAAGTAAGACAAGCTTCTCTGGAGCATTACCTAACTCTATTGGTAACATGAGGCACTTGACTGAATTGAATCTTTATAATTGCAAATTCAATGGAACACTTCCCAATTCACTGTCAAACCTCACAGAACTTAGATATGTGGATTTGTCATCAAATAGCTTCACAGGTCCAATGCCATCATTTGGCTCAGCCAAGAACCTTACCCACCTAGACCTTTCACATAATCTTTTAAATGGTGAAATTCCAAAATCTTCTCAGTTTGAAGGACTGCACAATCTTGTCAGCATTGACTTGAGTAATAATTTTATCACAGGGAGCATTCCTTCATCCCTTTTTACACCCGCGCTACTGCAAAAGATTCGGCTTTCATTCAACCGGTTTAGTAAATTTGATGAATTGATAAATGTGTCTTCCTCTGTAATTAAAACCCTTGATTTAAGCAGCAATAATCTATCAGGGCCTTTTCCAACATTTATCTTACAACTCCGTTCAGTTATAGTCCTTGATCTTTCTTCTAATAGGTTGAATGGGTCGATGCAGCTAGATATGCTTTTGGAGCTTAGATATTTAACTAAGCTAGACCTTTCATACAACAACATATCAATCAATGTGAATGTTGCAGGTGCTGATCATACTTCCTTTCATAATATTAGTACTCTAAAATTGGCATCATGCAACCTGGAAACTTTCCCTAGTTTCTTGAGAAACCAATCCAGTTTAACCATTCTAGACCTTTCACAAAATCAAATTCAAGGAAAAGTGCCCAACTGGATTTGGAAGCTACAAAATCTTCAAAGCCTTAATGTTTCCCACAATATGCTCACTGATTTGGAAGGACCTTTGCAAAACCTCACTTCAAACTTGTTAGCCCTTGACCTTCATAACAATCAACTGCAGGGGTCAATACCAATTTTTCCTAAATATGTTTCTTATTTGGATTACTCAATGAACAAATTTGGCTCTGTTATCCCACAAGATATTGGTAACTACATGTCATCCACAACATTTCTCTCTCTTTCAAATAATAATTTGCATGGAAGTATCCCTGTTTCCCTTTGCAATGCTCCAAATCTTCAAGTGCTTGATATTTCCATTAATAACATTTCTGGAATAATTCCCTCATGTCTAATCACAATGACTCAAACCCTTGGGGTATTAAATCTGCGGATGAACAATCTCACAGGCCCTATCCCAGATGTGTTTCCACCTTCTTGTGCTCTAAGGACTCTTGATCTCCAAAAGAATAAGTTAGATGGACAGATTCCAAAATCTCTTGCTAATTGTTCATCACTAGAAGTGTTAGACCTTTCAATGAACAACATAATTGATAAATTTCCAAGCTTGTTGAAGAACATATCCACACTCCGTGTCCTAGTCTTGCGCAAAAACAAATTCTATGGTCCCATCGAATGTTCAGCAACCGATGACAATTGGTATATGCTTCAGATAATTGATCTAGCCTTTAACAACTTCAGTGGTAAACTACCTGGTAAATGCTTCACAAGGTGGGAGGCAATGATGTCGGATAAAAACCAAATTGATTCGAAGGTAAATCATATCCGATTTCAGGTTCTTGAATATGGTCAGGTATATTATCAGGATTCAGTAACAGTTACAACCATTGATTTCTCATCAAATCTTTTTGAAGGATCTATACCAGAGGTGTTGATGGACTTCAAAGCACTTTATATTCTCAACATTTCAAACAACCGTCTCTCAGGTGAAATCCCATCTTCTATAGGGAACCTGAAACAATTAGAGTCCTTAGATTTATCAAATAACTCTTTAGTTGGTGAAATTCCTGTGCAGCTATCAAGCTTATTCTTCCTTTCTTATTTGAACCTTTCTTTCAATGATTTGGTGGGGATGATCCCAACAGGCACTCAACTTCAGTCGTTTCAAGCTTCCTCCTATGAAGGAAATGATGGGCTATGTGGACCTCCATTGACTAAAACACCAGATGGTAAAAGGCAGGATGAGTTGCATCCTCAACTTGCATGTGGAAGGCGAGCTTGTTCAATTGACTGGAATTTTTTAAGAGTAGAATTGGGATTTGTTTTTGGTCTCGGAATTGTCATTGGTCCTCTCATGTTTTGGAAGCAATGGAGGATAAAGTATTGGAAACTTGTGGATAAAATTCTTTGCTTCATCTTTTCAAGGATGCATGTTGAATATGTAACCGACAGAGGACAAACATACAGAGTTTTAAGGTGGAATTAGTGACTACATATTATATCTTTCGGCTACCTGGTCCTCTCGTTGGCCTTGATGAACATTAATATAATCTCATGAAATATTTATGAATATTCCATTCCCTATACGCAATTTGGACGGTAGTTAAAAAGTTGTCACTATTATTCTATTGAGTTGTGTTTTTTGACCCGTCATTTCAATGATAACTTATAGAACAATTGTTGATTTATAAAGAAAGTAAAAACATAATGTCAGTGTAAAACAAAAAATTATTACAAAAATTGTTAAAAAATAGTTATACAAATATCATTTCTCTATTAAAGAGTAATTATTGAGTTGAATCAAAAACAACTAAACTATCCTTGGTGTCAATTATTTGTCCAAGAATCTATGTTCAAATAACGAAACTATGCTTTGAACATAGAAATAGTGCACTATGCTTCTTAAATATTATTTTTGTGGGCATTAATAAAATGTAGCTCTAATCTATTAGAACCCTCTAGTCACTATTATAAATAAAAATTTATTTTTTAGGTTCGTTCAATAAATGATGTATGTGATCCATTAAATAGACCACATACATCATTTATTGAATTAATCTAAAAAAGTGAAATTTTACCAACCGGATGGTTAGGTTCGTTTTGCGGTTTTTATTTTACCAACCGAATCGAACCAAACTGCAACATAAAAAAAACATTAATTAAACATATGTCGCCTAGACCAATGCTCATAGAAACTCAATGAAAACTTTTATAAAATGACATATTTTTTCTCTTGTTAAGTTTATTCTTTGCTTTTTTATTTCAAAAATGCATTTATGTGCTACTTGAACTTGAGAATCATAAAATCTTAGTCTTTTATATTTCTTATAGAATATTATTATTTTTTATCCACGTTTTTAATTTGGTCTATGTTGGATGAAATATCAACTATTGACATTGCCGGAAATATATTGTGTTTTAGCTTTGTTAACTTGATTTTAATGTTGAAAACAAATTTTTTTATTGTCTCAAGAAAAAAAACCACACCAACCGAACCAATCCAAGTCACATTAGTTTGGTTTGGTTTGGTTCGGATGACCTTTTAAAAGCTAACCGAACCGCATACTTTTTTATCTCGCGGTTAGGATGACTTTTATGCTTAAAACCGAATCAAAACACCCATACTCACACTAGTCGAAATCCCCTCATACATATCCTTGATAGCTCTAATATATGCAGTCCTAACCCATTTCTTCTCTAGGACTTTCCGCAAAATCTCTCTAAACACTCTATCATACGCCTTCTCCCAATCAATGTAAACCAAGTCCAAGTCGTTTTTATCCATCTAATATCGCTCCATAACACGTCGAAGTAGATCGCTTTCCTAATCGACCTCTCAAACATAAAACAAAATTGATTGTCCATAATTCGAGTTTCTTTTCTCAGTCTTTGTTCGATCACCATTTCCCATAAAAAAGTTAAATCAATCATTATGTGTAATTTTTTTTCCTTTGACGATAATGATTATGTGTTTTTTTTAAAGAGATAATGATTATGTGTATTGTTTGTTAAAGGTTTTGGGGTTTAATATTTTGGCTTAATAACAGTTTTAGCCCCCTAATTTTCTCAAAGTTGCGATTTTGGTCCCCTAAGAAAAAATTACAAAACCGCCTCCTAAATTTTCCATTTGTGGCAGTTTTTGCCCCAGTGCCAATTTTGACTCGGTCTACACTGACGTGGCACCTAAGTAAGGTGCCACGTGTTATTTTTTTTGACAAAATTTGGGGGGCCAAAACTGCTACAATTGCAAAACTTATGGGGCTATTTTGTAGTTTTTTTTCTTAGGGGGCTAAAATCGCAACTTCGTGAAAGTTAGAGGGCGAAAACTGCTATTAAGCCTAATTTTTTTTAATGGTACGTGTCTATCAATTTTGGAGGTATATTTAGCATTTTCGTCAAATAGAGACAAGTGTCACGAATCTAATAAAAGCTTAAGGAATTAGCTCATTGCTAGCTTGTTTCCTCTGCATCTTTTATTCACTCGTTTTGGGACCAAATTTTGTGGTTGACAACCTTATTGAATGAGTTTGCTCAAAAAAAAAAAACTTATTGAATGAGTGGAGGATGTTAGGAATAAATTTTTCAGCTTTTATTTACACATAAAAAGTAGAAGAATTCCATATTTTAAAGTATAGAATTTATTTTTTTGTCTTGTCAAAGTATAGAATCCTATTCCATCTTAATTGGTACAATGTAGCTTATTTATACAAATATTTTTCTCTTTATTGCTCTTCCCAAGAAATTATATTCATACAACCCTTTTCTTCCTACTTGATCCTCACATTTTCAAGGCCTGTAATAGCACAGCATAGAAATTCTTGACGAATATATAATATTCAATCAGAATGGCCAATGTAAGAGTCAATCAAAAATGGATTTACTAGCTATTTGATCATTTTATTTTAAGCTATGGAAATTATTAAAGTTTTATTGTTATGTGTCATCAGGTTGTGGAAGTGAAGGTTGGATTACATTGCGATGAGTGTATCAAGAAAATTCTCAAGGCCATCAAGAAAATTGAAGGTAACTAACTAATTTTCAAAGCCAATACAAAACTCTATTATATTTTGTCTATAATGCGCGGCAAGTATATATTTCGTGTGATTTCGCACTCTTGCATGAATATAAAAAAAAATTACAAAAATTCGGACATGCGTTATTAGAGAAATACATCTCTTAATACGAAAGAAAAAATGGATTTGCTTTACGATTTTTGCTACGTTTGAATGATTTTTGACTCATTTGCGGTCTTGTAGATATTGAGACATATAATGTCGACAAACAATTGAACAAGGTCATCGTTACGGGAAACGTCACCAATGAAGAAGTAATTGGAGTTCTTCATAAGATTGGCAAGAATGCAACTGTGTGGGAAAATGTTCAATGTTGAAGTCACAATTCCATTACAAGTAACTATACGTCTATTAAGATTTCTTTACCATAAGAAACATATAGAACCACGCATGATGTGAAGTTCTATCATCTATATAGAGTTTGTAGAAGCATAGACATAGTTATATATCAAAATTGTCCTTTGAACAAAACATATGTTTGATAGGAAGCAATCGATGAAATGAGAGTTATATATCAAAATTTCATTAAACACCCAGCATTTTCGCCTATTATCATCTTGTGCCTCAAATCTTTTGCAGGAATTTTGTCCTTGAAAATCTTCAAGAGTTATTTAGAGTTTTTTTCCCTCATTTTTTGCTTTTGGTCATGGTAGTATTGGTTGATCGATGTTGAAATTAGTCTCTATATTATCATAGTAAATTCAGTACAATCCATTTATTCACAAAGATTATATTTAGTATGGACCAAGTTATGTAGACCAAAGTCATAGATTAAAATTAATTTCATATATTTGAGGACTAAAACTGACTAGAATGCTTCCGAATGACTAAAATAGGAAATGGTTTATATTACATGAATGAGAAAGTTAGGTCATTCCATTATATTTCATTGAGTTAGATATGTGTTTTCCCCTATAAATAGGTTTGTCTATAAAGTTTTGAATGAAGTTTAGTCCGTTGTTAGTTTAGCATTTACAAAATCTGGTCATATTTTCATGGAAAGTCTAATTCATTAAGCAATCAAATCAGCTGGAAAAAAAAATACAAGGGCATTCCCCGATTGAAACAATATCATGAGAAAATAAAGAAAACTTGGCTAAATTGTGAACAGCAACATTAGTGGTTTTTTTTCTCTTTTTCTCATGAGAAACTACGAAAGGAAAAAAGAAAAAGAAAAAGATACTACTTTTTTTTAAGTTACCATGTTATCGGTAAGTTTCCACCGTTGTTTAGCAATGAATAATCTCCAACTGAGAACATGTAGGACATACAATGTGAGTTCTCTGCTCCCAACCAGATTTTTTCCATACGCAAGTCCGGGAGAAACCCTTAACCACTTATTTAAAGAGCCCTAGACTGACCAATTTTATCTATATAAATTATTTTATTTTGGTCATTCTCGTTAAACACCTAAGTGCAGCCATTGTTTATTGGTGACTCTCAAATCTCAATCCTTAATTTGTAAACTCTATTAGCTACATGCTTATATCTTCCCTTTTTATTGCTTCTGCAAATATTCTAATTAACTGGACATAATGTTGATCATATGTTGACTCATTTATATTGTGAGTGTTCGTCAAGCAAATTTGAGGAATGTTGTTACGTGTAACTCCGTGTGGATTGGTCAGAAACGAATGTATTAATGTTGTGGGGAATATGTTAGAACTTAGATGAAATGCTTGATAGAGACGCTGTCACTTGTTGTATTGTAGCACTCTAAAATAGACCTTGGAAGATGGGTTGGGGTATTATTGATCGATGATGGAGAAAAGGATAAGACCAATTGTAGCAATATGTTCAATTTCTGATTAGTTGTATGATGTATCCTCTTTCCAACACTCAAAAGAACAATATCCTCCTCTCTCATTAAAACCTAATGATGCATCCTAGCTAAATTTATGAATATTATTTTAGTATGAGAGTTGATACACATTGTCATTGCTACACATGGTTAATATTTTTTTTGGCATTTTGATCAATATTTTTGGCACATAGGGCATTAAAAAAATAATTCTCTTCTTGATGGTGCTTATTGAAATCCAGCCAATTTTTTCTTTACAAAATATACTTTACTCCAAGTTTCGTAAATTTCTTCTAGTTTTTGAATGTCTACTAGACACAATCATCTGAAAATTAAATATGCAAAAATCAAACAAAACTATATCGTAGGAATAACAAACGGAACAAGTGCAAGGGGTAAAATGTTTTTGTTAAATCTACCAAATAAAAACACAAATAAAAACACAAATAAAAAAAGAAATGTCAGAAGTGGGATTTGAACCCACGCCCTCTCTCGAAGACCAGAACTTGAGTCTGGCGCCTTAGACCACTCGGCCATCCTGACTACATGCTAACGCTTTCAAATAATAAATATATAAAGTACTTTATTTGTTTGAATGCAAATAATTTCTCATGGCCTTGGATCGCATTGACACTAACCATCAGCACTCTTTGATTTAAAACCTTCAATCCCTTCACACTTAAAATTTCTTTCGCATCCTTAACAAATTTTTAACCTTGGACGGTCATTGAGATCTACAACCTATAATATAACGCCCACACAGTTTACCAAACAACAAAACAAAATCATAGAAAAAAACAGTAATGTCGAATTGAAAGAAATCTTATTTTTTTTTGTAGAGTTTGTGTTACACTGAAACTAAAAACAACCGACCAAAACAACAAACTGAAAATTAAAAGAAAACCCTGAAATCAAATCATAACTCTAATTATTTTTTTACGGATCAAGCTACTCTTCGTTTTATCTACAACACATACACCGTTTTCAGTTTCCACTTTGCCACCAAATCTACCTGGGCTGATGAATAGCCCGTGGGCTCACTCTGGGCTTCACAATCTTCGGAGCCTTCTCAGCATACCTTGGTACTTCAGCCCATCCATCAGATCCTCTCCATTTCAATGATCCCAATTTCATCAACTCTTTTCCATCTTCGTGTTCTACACGCGCCAAAAAAACATCAGATCCATTAATCCATCAAGAATAATCACATAAACAAAATTTGATGTACTTGTCCAAACATAACTTTTGTTATGTCAGCAAGCAAAGACGATGTTTCACAAAATCGATATTTTCTGAAACATCGACTTTTGCTGACATAACTTTACTTTCTCTTGTATCTACGAGTAATACATAGAAATAAAATAAAGTAGCTTACGTTGTTCAGTTTCATGAACATGAAAAAGATCATCTTCATCCATCATTTCAAAATCAGAAAACGAGTCATTTTGATAGTTCTGAGGATCTTGGAAGCGTTCACGGAGCCAGTAATCACGAAACCAAGGAGAGGATTGAACGAGGTTCCACCATTCATCGGAGAAATCCTCCACCGTACGATAAGCTAGAGGAACGAACATTGGAGCGTTGGGATTCAACGAGGAAGAGGATGTTCTTGTAGCAGAAAGAACTTCCATTGCTGTGTGTGTGGTTGGTGATGAAGAAAAGAAGATAAGAATGAAGCGGTGATGGAGAAAAGAGTAAAGTGTCTATTTATGTTGAAAAGTTGATGCTTATCTACAAAGCTATGGGTCACTATTTATAGGCCAATTTGACACTAACGCTTGTAAAAGAGCTAGATATTTTGAGTAAAAAACAGTGTTTTTTTAATTAGAGTAAAAAAATGTAAGATATTTTATTTTTGTCATTATGCATAAAAAATGAAATAAAACAATTGAAAGAATGAAAACTCCTATTTATTTTTCAAAGACTAAAATTAGTATTCACTATATTTTTAGGAATGAAAAAATTATTTAACTTTCTTTTTTAGAGAGTTGGACTTAATAATCCAATTGTACTTTTATACCATATTAAGTAAATCTAAAGTAACTAAAATTTTAATTGATATTTTATGCACATATTTTCTTTCAATAAAAACATTACCCTCATGATTTTAATTGATATGCATTGTAAAGTTATTTTAGCAAAATATTATACTCTATCGTTTTAAAATGAATGTCACATTAGCAAAATAGTTGTTTTAAAATGAATATCACTTTTAATTTTTAATACGATGAAAAAAATTCTTTTCAATTATACTGTCCAATTGATACTATGCACTTTGGGAAACTAACCAATGGTTAATAAGGATGATTTGGTAAAATTATCCTTATTAACAATTACATTTCTTTTAATCATTATATTTTTTTATGTATCTAAATGTCTTAAACAACATTCATTTTAAAACTAAAGAAATATAATAATTGATATGACAAATCATTTAATGTATATGTAAATAGTGTAAAAATATCGGTGAATACAAATTAACTTTTATCTTTAAAAAAAAAGGCTTAATTGCACTTTTGGCCCTCTATCTTTTCAAAAGTTGCGCTTTTGACCCCTTACTAATTAAAATACAAAACAACCCCCTATGTATTGGATCTTTGACAGTTTTGGCCCCCAATGCCACTTTTGACTTAATCTTCGCTGACGTGGCACCCCCTACCTAATTACATGTGGCACCTCACTTAAGAGACGTGGGTGCCACGTCAGCGAAGACTAAGTCAAAAGTGGCATTGGGGGTCAAAACTGGCAAAGATCCAATACATAGGGGGTTGTTTTGTATTTTAATTAATTAGACGGTTAAAATTCCAACTTTTAAAAAGATAGGAGGTTAAAAGTGCAATTAAGTCAAAAAAATAAAAATAAAAGTGTGTGAATGGACACGTGAGAAGGAAAAGGACAGAAAAGTTGTAAAGAGTATTCTATTAGCACGTGAGATGCGTGTGCCGTGTGCCGTGGGCTGTGGCTTGAGGCGACGTACACTGTATACCGAACACGGTTTTCGGATTCAGCCTATGGGCGTGCGTAGACCGTAACGTGTTTATAGTCATGACTCATGATTGAGATAGCATTCCATCATTCTTATCCTCATCCTTAATCATACATTATGATTTTGCTATGCATACATAGTAACTTATTACACGTCATTTTTGTCTCTTTCCTAATCCTACCCCACTTTCTAAACAAAAATGATAGTAGTAGAAGATCGTTTTGTCCATTTTGGAAACATTGCTTCTCACTTGTTTGATTAGGAAACAAAATCGAATGATACAAGTAAAGAATCAATAACTATTTTTTATTTTTTTTACAAAGTGACATAAACCTTTGGGATCTTAGTTCAATTTCGAGTGAAAATATACAATCCGGTAACATCGACATATATCAATCATGCTATGTATTTCTTTAAAAAAAAATAAAAATCAATAATGCTATGTATTAAAAACTCACTTTATTAGATTGCTCATGGTATTGCTAGATCTAGGGCCGTTCCTACGGATCTGGAGACTCTGTAAGTGAAAAGAGGTATGTAATAAAATAAAAACATATTTTGTTTTTAAAAGAACAATATTCTATTTAAATTTTTTAAAAGATATATACAAGATGTCGTATATATGTGATACACCTAAAAGTGAAAATCACTACCGTATATATGGGGAACCTCAAACCACCCTCCCAAAAAACACTCACCTAACACCAAAAGCAAGATGACCCAATTCTAATAGGTCTAAAATAAGACAACATAAGAGGAAAAGGAAATCAAATCCGGAAAGAAGAAAAGGAAAGTCTGATGGAGTGATGGTGATGGAACGCGTGGTATCAGAGAGAAAGAGAATAAGATTTTTTTTAGTGGGGTAGTACTACTAGGCTATATATATTTTTTAGGTCCATACCTTGGGGAGACCCAGCTCCATTGAGCTCTTTGCACACCCCAAGGTCCGCCCCTGGCTAGAGCCGCCTTATCTCATCCCCGCCCCTTTGTTTTCCATGTTCCCACTATTATGTACTCTCTTATTATGAATGAAATGTACTAATTTTGCCTTTGCTAAAAAAAAACTCACTTTATTAATTAATACTCCTTTCGTTTCACAGTGAGTGTCGTTTAAGGTTTAGACACATATATTAAGAAATTGAATGAAATAATCATTAGACATAACACTTTTACTCAACTACCCTTACTTTATAAGAAAAAGATAAACTTAAAGTTGCATTGAAAATTATGAGAGAAAAGTTGGAGTATTTATTAAGGATAAAATTGGAAGAAAAAAATTAAGGTTGTATTGAAAATGTAAAGTGACATTCATTGTAAAACAATTTTTTTTAACTAAAATGACCCTTATCGTAAAACGGAAGGAATATAAGGGAAAGAAAAAAAAAAGAGATTTGAAAAGGTTTACCGGGGAAAAAAGGTTTCAAAGGAAATATTTAGGGAAAATAAAGTTTCATTCCTACGAAATTTCCTCAAAAAACGAGCATTTTCCCTAAATTCACCATCTTCTTATTTTGAAATTTTCCCTGAATTTTTTTTAACATCTCTTCTTTCATCATCTTATCCTTCAACCTTTTTTCATCATTTTAAAATTCATCTTGAGCATTGTTTTTTTTAGTTTCAACAAGAAATATAATATTGTGTAAAAAAGAAGATATATTATATAATGTCTGTAAAGTCTAGTTCAATTGATTCTTGAATCCGAGACTTCGTAGTGTATGTGAGTTTTAGCGGTGCTTACGATGTATCCTCAAAATTTTGAATTATTTTTTGCAAGTTATGTTTAGTACTAACAGAAATCTTTCTTGCAAAATTTTAGAATATCTTAAGAAGAGATTATTTAAGTATGAAATTTTATGTTTTGTTGTTTAAAAGTTTATTTATATATAACTCATCTTTTTTTTTTTGTTGTAAATTCTAAAATTTTGTGGAAGAGATTCTTATAATGTTGTAGATATGCTTGCTTGCAAAAACTTAGACAAAAATTCAAATGATACATATAGATTGACATAAAAACAGGGACACACATTGTTGATAGAAAACATTTGAAGGAACATTGTTTACGGAAATTCTTAAAGAGACAAAGAGCTTATTTAATCATAGAAAAAGTATAATGTTCAAAACATCTTCACCCGGATTCGTGTGGGAGTTTTAGTGATAATTATTCTTTATCTACACATCTAAACAAAAAAAAAGTGTAACGGTGCTTGATAAATATTT
>Ga0315915_1003210_pt1 | contig 20812 bp, 12 predicted proteins | sample MpolbnodulesMG_FD_207738 | JGI IMG/M metagenome (GOLD analysis project Ga0315915, IMG submission 207738) | Medicago polymorpha root nodule microbial communities from Los Angeles, California, United States - branched nodules | ecosystem: Host-associated > Plants > Roots > Nodule | place: USA... | reverse complement strand
ACAATTAGGTCAAGTAAGATAGATAAAGCGTGAAGGGATAAAATTCAATTAACTCTCGGCTTTTTCCTTGATAACTTGCAAAACAAGTTACAAAAAGTGCCATAAATCTTCATCAGAATTACTACTTCTTGGCACTTATCACATACACCCACATTCCACTTTCTATGTGTCATGCTGATTATATTAGAAATACCCAATCTAGGATCCTCTTTGACCCTTGTATGTATGTTTCTGCCTAGCCACTTTGAATTCATCAGCCTTGGATTATACTCTTGACTACAACTATGTTTTCCAAGTATCTTTCTCAGTTGCCATGTCTCTTGATCTGGTATCTTAGCACAGTAAAGTTCTCAATTACATCCACGTTTGCATCTCACCCTCATCCTTATCTTATCATTTTACTTAAACTTCAAACCATTACCATCATGTACTGCAAATGTCCTGATAGCATTTTGAAACTCAAATTTGGATGCAAACTAAGTCCCAACCTCCCACTTATAATCCAATATATTATTAGGTTGCTTGAACAAGGGGTACTTTGGTTTCTCAACACCTTCTTCATCACTATCCAACTCATCACTGTTGTGTTCTTCACCTTCACTAAAATGGTTTTCCCTACTTGACTAACCAACATCCCCAACATTGTTAACAGAGTTTCTCAAAGCTTTAAGAACTTCATCTTCAAAAACTGGATCCTCCAAATTCACAACCTTCTTTGGCCTTCCTCTCCTTTTCTTTGGCTGAGCTTCCTTTTCTTTGCCCTTTCTAGATGTTTTATTTGGACCACTGTTACTTGTACCAGTTGCATCTGTATTGACAGAATCAATAGCTGCATAAAAAACTGAATTAAAAAACATGAATAATAACCTAATATCATTAATCAGAAACATGTATAATTAAAGGTGAGGATATATATTTACCATAATCAACACCTGCACATGTAGTAGGTTGTGCATTAACAAAAGCAACACCTCCATTAACCTTATTTGCACCTCCATCAACCACATTTCCATTTACAGAAGAAACCCCTCCATTAACCCCATTTGCACCTGCACTTCCATCACCTACAGTCACATTCTCTTCACCATCAACACCTTCAAAATGGTCTCTCACTAGATCATCATTAAACGCTTCAGCCCTTACTTCTTCATCATGAAGCCCTCATATTTCATTGTCAAAGTTACCTGCTAACCAACAATCATCATCTTCCTCGCCAGGAAACCTTATATCCAGAGCACTGTCATCACTCTCATCTCCTTCATCTAAATTTTCCTCCACACCAGTTGCATCCACACTAGTAGGTTCTGCACCAACTACCACACAACCTGCACCAGTTTATTCCACAATAATTGGTTCTGCATCAACTTCCACACCACCTGCACAAGTATCTTCCACAACAGTAGGTTCTACTACAGCTTCCACACCACCTGAACCAGTCTCCTCCACACCAGTTGGTCCTGCATCATTTAAGTCCACACAACCTTCCTCATTTATATCAGCACCACCTACACCAATTAAGTCCACACCAACACCGAAATCTACATTTACTCCACTCACATCCTCACAGACTGTTTCTTCAGTCTCAAAAGGGCCTAAATCATCAAAACAAGGCCCATTTTCTTGGAAACATGTGTCATTACCTATGATTGGGCCATCAAGTATTTCACCAACCAATGTGGAACCAGTTTCACTTGCTTTCTCACATGTGGGCCCCACATAGTTGGGAATATTCTCCCATCCATTTTCCACTTATGTAGGGCCTACACCATATGGTCCATGTTCCTTTTCTTTCCCTTTTGTGGACCCTACAAATGTTCCCTCATATTCTTTTTCTTTCCCACTAGTGGACCCTACAACAAATAGGCCAGCTTCCATTTCATTCTCGTCAATAAAGGGGGAAGTATATTTTGCATGCTGAGCCATAATAGGGTATTCAATTAAGGGGTCTAGGGCAACTATCTCAGGCTTACACACAGGGTGAGTTACATATAAGTGGATTCTATCATAGTTTTCAGCAATGTTTTTCATCCTTCTAATCCCAGTGTCATCCCTTAACCTAGCAATCTCACCATCTATGTTTGGGTCATAATACCATAGAGCCTCAATCATGGGGTAACCCATTTCCTTAACCTTCCCTATTATTGCAAAATAAGACCATAAATCTTCATCAACAGACCAAACATTCTCACAGCCATAGTAGTCTAAGTTAGTTAACCCAGTAAACCTACCCTGATGGTGAAACACAACCTCAAATTTACCTTCCATCTGTTTTAACAATGAAATGAACAATACTCAAATCAGAATATTGGCACAAATTTCGAAAATAGACAAAAAATCCTCGTATTTGAATAATAGCTACTTGACAGATACATCCAAAACAAGAAACAGTAAACCCTAAACCATTATAATACACACATACACAGACAAAATCTACCTTTTTTGTTTTCAAAACCCTAAAAATTCGTAACCCCAAAAAAGAAACTAACATAAAACCCAGAAAACCCCTAACATTAACTTTAAACAATCATAAACATCTTTAACTTTAATCATTCAGAAACATCCAAAAGTTTAACCTTTTTCTTCTTCAAACACGTATAAACAGTTTAACTCAAACATAGCAACTCAAATAAAAACCCAAAAAAACCCTAACTCTAACTTTTGTAACCCAGACCCTAAACAAAAGAAGAAGTAGCGAAGAAGAAGAAGAAGATACGAAGAAGAAGACAAACCTGAGGATCTTCTTCACCAGCCATTCAATTTGTTCCTTCCTTCTCACTAGGTTGCTCGTTCTCCTTCGTTTTTCGCTTTCTCTCACTAGGTTGCTCATTCTCTCTCTACGTTTCTGGAAAACAAAGAGTTATGCCACGTAAATGCCCACCTGGACTGGACTTAACGTTTTTTGAAAAAATCTGACGGAAAGGACTGCATTAGGTAACGACAGGTGAGTTAAGGGACTTTTTTGACAAAGTTAATACTTATGGGACCAAATTGAATAAAAGAAATAAGTTAAGGGACCGACAGATCAATTAAGCCTACATATTAAGATCATAAGATTGTTTTGCTTACATGCGTAAGTTAGCATTTCCTATTCATGTAGAATCAATTTAGAACATAAGATTGATTTAATAAAAAAAAAATTAACCCACTTGGGTTGGCCTAGTGGTATTGGCTTGGAATCTGGGAGTGTGCTCCTCCTCAAGGTCTCAGGTTCGATTCTCTTTGGTGCCAATTTGAGGGGATTAGTTTAGCTTCTTCAAAAAAAAAAATTAAACACCTCCACAAGTTCTAACTCAATTAATAATTGTTGAAATTGTGAAGTTAGACGTTGTGATTTAGGAACCCACCTTGATATCCTTTACTTGCGAATTTAAATTTTCAATAGTTATTGTCATTTTCCCTTCAAAAAAAAAATAGTTATTGTCATTACATCTATTTAAAAAGAAAAAAAAATCCAAATACCAAGACGGACAAATCATTTTAGATAAAAAGAACGCACAAAAATAACATAACTCAAATTTCGTAAGAGACCTTTTTTTATGTGGGGCTTCCGACAACTTTTTAGTTGGAAATAATATTTGTATATTTATTTATGATAACCCTTATATTCTTATTATGTTTTTACTTTATCTCTTCTTCTTTCTCTTTTTATTGTTTTTATCCAATAAAAAAAGAAAAAAGAAAATTGTCAATACAAATATCATTACTCTTTTTGTTTTTTATTCTTAAAGATGACAAAATAGTTAGAAGAATGTGCAAAGGACAGTTCTGGAATTGTCAATGACGTGGCTACAATTGCAAGAGCTTGCTGAGAAATGAAACTAGAGAGGACAAGTTTAGACTAGATTTTAATTGTATGTTCAACTTCATACACCAAACCTATTTTTTTTAGACAAGAGCTAGAATTCACCTTTTTTAAGGTAAATAAGTGGAGTGTCCAGGGCTCGATCTCAAACCCCTGCATATAGTAATGTATGTCCCTGTCAACTGAGTTATGCTCACGAGATTATATTATAATGTAATCTAATCAATGTAGCTGACCTCACTTAAACCGCAACCAGAGAACACGTATGGAATTGGAGATGACTGAGTAATGGTATTTAAACATCACAAATCAATCACTATGCATGATATCACAATTTTTTTAATGGTGAAACATCAGCACAATTGCCATGTGGGGCCAAAGATGTTGGGATGAACAAAAAGAATTTTAGAAGAGGAGTCACAAGAGTTTTTAATGAGATCATTTCATCTCAATGACTCCTCTCACTCTCACATAACATCTTATTCAATACAGGAACTATCAATAACATAATTGGTCACACTGGTATTTTGTGTTGGTCTAACTCTAACCTAATACTTCCCTCCATTTTTTTTACTTAATTTCAAATTTTGGAGGAGGGGTATCATTACCAAGCAAGCAAGCAACAAAGAAAGTAACAAGACATCCTTTTAAATAAATTTCTGTTTAAATATCCTAGTTTTCCACGTAACATTAAGGAAAAGATTTAACTTTCCAAAGTCAGCAATTCATAAATAACAATAAACTACCGTTTGAACAAACACAAGAAGTCATCAACTGAATTGCAGCTGACAACAACAAAACCAACAACAGCACAATTCTATAATGGACTAGTAAATAAACACCTACAATGTGCCAAACAGAAACTATCCAATAACTTAAACGTCTAGAAAGAAAAACAGAACAACAACACGATCAGTAAATGATCGAAACCTTGCTTGTTATTATGTCTTCAAGGGCGAGCTCTCTTATTGTTACTGCATGATGGACACTTGTAATGCTTGATATGCTCAGCCCTAGCAGGGGTGATCTTCACACATTTCCCATGGAACCACTTCTCGCAGATGTCACAGCAAATCCAGAATTCATCAGTGCCATAATGCTCACCACATGCACCACATAAGGTCTCTCCATGTTCATCTTCATCTTCCTCGTCCAGTTCTTCCACCTCATCATCTTTAGGTAACTCCAATGGCTTTGTCTGCTTAACCTGAGGTTCTAGAGCCCGCTGCTTCACCATTCAAAAATTAGATGAAAAAACAAATTAGTCAAGTGATAAAAAAGAAACTGCAAATATGACAACAGTACTTATAATACAAATCAAATATTCACATACCACCTTCACAAATTTGGAGTACTTTTACAGAACTACATTCCATTTAAAACCATGACTTTGAAAATTAAATATAAAAAAACTTTCAAAACATTGATGCTGCTATCACAACCAGAAAAACGGTACAAAACCATGATAGATTGTTCACAATCACGATAGTCCTCCAGGACTTAGAATTGCAAGCAATATTTTTCATCATAATAAATTTTTCTTTTGAATGCATGGGCAAGGTCAAAGCTAAAACACAAGAATTATAAAAGTGAAGGATAGAGTTCTGTCCTTTCGAGTAATAACACCTCACTATTGAACAAACATTTTCGTCCTATCCAATACCTTAATTTTTGCAAATCAAACAGACTCATAGCAAGTGTATTAGGTGAGAACATGGTTAAGATTCATTGTTCTCGTGAAAACTATTCTCACTAAAAACATATATATGCAATAAATATTATAATATTCTGATAATACCATTATCAAGAAGAAGAAAATCTGATGATACCATCCAATATGATACCAGATTTAACTTCTGGAGATGGATATAACAATGTATACATCTGTTATATATTCTATCTTTATTTTCTTGATATTTGCATAATCATTTAAATATTCCAAATCATAGGCTGAATTCCCCAGATAATTAACTAACTAGCTACTCAATTTAAACAGACAGCACCTTGATATAAACAAGAGTTCTTCACAAAAACACAGACGTATGGATAAAAAATATATGTATATTTGTCATGCATAAGTTAGAGTAGAAAAATATTATTTACCGCTTTCGAGCTGGACTTGGATTTGCTGCCACTGTGGTTTGAAACTGAAGACTTCTCCTTGACTTGTTTCTTTGCTGCACCAGTAACAACTTCAAATATTGATGGCAGATCATTGATCATGTTGAACAGGCGCTTCCTGCATCACAATGAAAGTCATGAGTACATGGATGAACAACGGACACATACAGAAAAAATACAATACATAAGATAACTTAACCGCAGGTAAGATTTAGAGTTAAAATATGAAATACCTGTCAGATTTGTCGAAGCCAAATCTGGCACCAAAGTAGTACGCAATGGCGATTAACCATGAATCACTGTGAACAGCAACTAAAGATAGCCAGTCTTTCTCTTGCATGCCATCCCTGGCAAAGTTAATGCCAAGCACAGGCTCGGGAAGCTCTGGTGGAACTTCCTCAGCAGGTAAATTGACTTCCCACTGCTCACTAGGGAAGCCATACAAGCACAGATTCTCCTTCTCTGAAAGAATCAAGTAACTGGTTTATATAGCACAAGTACCAAATAGAATACCAAAAAAAGAAATGCCCTGTAATCAGTACAACATGGCAAGTAATCAATTCTTTACAGGATTGTTTTTGAAACTACAAAAGATTTGCAATATAGTATCTATATTTGCAACGAAAAAAGTACTCCTAGAAGACCTGAGAAGATAAGAACCTGACTATAATGTTCCTTGATGAAAGAACAGATAGGTCTTACTTAATCATAAGATCATGCAACTAATATAGATTTCAAAACAGTAGTCCTAGTGTAAGATTAATTTGGAATATATATATATACACAGAAGAAGAAATGTGAGAACATGTGTTCAAGGACCAAAGTGGCCATTTTTTCAAACATCATAATAAATCAATAGAATGATACTTGTTTATGAATATTAGGGAAACCCCTATTGCATTCATCCATCCAGCAAGTTTAAAACTTGATTAATCCAAAAGACAAATGCCGTGGCACACAACTACCACGTGAAAAGTGAATGTAACTTACCCGGATCACATTGGGTATAGAACTCTTCAACATCTGCAACAGCACAACCAGGCAGAAAATAGTTCATCAGTAAAGAAAAGATTTCAGACTATTCTTAATATAAAAATTTAAAATGAACACAACCAAAACGTTCAAGGCTACAATGAAGCACGAAATGTCATATTCAAGTATCGAAAACGAATATAATATTATCAGGAGAAAAAAGAAAATGACAAGAAACACATCATGTATCAATTGCAGGTTAACATATTGAACAGCCTCCACATCAAGTGCAAGAAAAACTCAAGTCAAGTGTACTGAAAGAATTCTGTCAAAAAAAAAAACCTACCAAGGGCCTGTTTGGATAAACAGCTTATTTGCGGCGCTTACTATGATAAGCGCTTACGCATAAGCTTACATACGCTATTTTTTACAGAAAAAAGATTAAAAAAAAATGTTTTTATATATGCTATAAGCTGTTTTATAAGCTATGTTGGAGAACTTATGAAAATAAGCCACAAAAAGCTTGTTAAATTGTCATAAGCTGTTTTCATAGGTTCTCCCAAACAGTCTCACAAAACTTATATCAGTAGATAAACCAATCCAAACAGGTGCTAAAAGATGATGGGCACCAACTGACTAAATGGGAAAGCAAAAATAAATACCAATAAAGCACATCCACTTATGGTAGTTTTAGTTCAAATTACACCTTCCCATTTCACAACAAACTAAACTCAAATCCCATTCCTCAGAACCCATGAATTATTACACAAATCAAAACGGCATGAAAATTAACCACACCAGGTATCAATCATCAGCTTCATCCAAACAGCCACATTAAAAACACTTGTAAAATTCAAAAACAAAACCCATTTCAAATCTAGCTAAATTGTAAACAGTGCAACGTTCAAAATCAAAAGGTATTCAAACTATGAAACAGTGACATAGACAGGGTCACCGGAGACGAACACCGGTAGTAATTTGAAAAAATTATATAATTGAATGAAATCATGCGTCTCAAATACTAAAGTTAAAAAAAAAAATTGCAAGGAACCATCTCAAATACTCAATTTAAACAAACATCACAAATTTTTGCATTAAAGAAATCAAATTTCACAGAAACAACTATTTGTGAAATTCTAAACCCACTTGAAAATTCAGTTGACCCATTAAGTAAAATTGAAAAATAAAGTAAAAAAATGCACAGAACCAATGAAATTCTCGAGAAAAACAAACATCACACATTATTTCATTAAAAAAATCAAACTTCAAAATTTAACAAATTTAAAAAATATTACCGCTAATATTATAAACAACAACAAGAACAGCGATGTGTAGAAAACAAAACCAACCCAGTTGAAAATTCAGTTGACCCATCAAGTAAAATTGAAAAACAAAGTTGAAAATCATGAAATTAACACAAAAAGCACATTACTTTACTCCAAAAAACGAATTTGAAAATTTCGATTTGAAAAAAAGAACAAAAAAATGGTTTTGTAAGGTTTGTTAGATATACCAGTGGTGAGAGCTTTGATGAGACCAGCACGACGACCCTTAAAATCTCTGAAAACTTCCTCAACGGTGCGTGGATTATACTGTGTGCGCGCGTCCATTGTAGCTTCTCCTGGTCTTGTTCTGAGAAGAATGAAAGTGGAAGTGGGTTTAGGGTTGAAAGAGATTTTATGCAGTGGAAGAGTGAGAGTGAAGTGGGAGAGACAGGTTCTCTCTCTCTTCTCTCTCTCTAGAAGAGCTTCGCTTGGTGTTTCTGCAAAGTATGAGAACTGAGAGAGAAGTGCAAGTTGTGTGTCTTTCACAACACAACACCAAACACAATAAACAACTCTTTCTGTTCTTTTTTTCCTTTTTGAGGTTTTGTTGCGATAAATTTCGACAATGATTTAGGCGTCAATGTAAAAAATATATGATATTTTTGTTACCACTGTAAATTAAATGTCTGTAATTATGTTTTACATTGACTAAAAATGAAAGAAACGTTGACTATATAAGAGAGGTAGTTGAGCTTTAAGTTTTGAGTGGAGATATGGTGTTTAAGTCTTTTAAGGTTTGGACGTGTAGCTCATTGTCGCTCTCAGCGCTCTCCAGACTCCCCAACCGTTACATTGTTTGTAACGTTTTATCATTGTATGTTATTAACTTGAATTTGGTAAATTTAATTTTTTTAGAGGGACTTTGAATTTAGTTGTTGATTCGCCTTTTCCGTTTTTAGTAATGTTGATGTTTTTTGTTTCCGATATCATCTACTCTTTTTAGAACACTATTATAAATAAAAAAGTCACACTTTTTAGATTCAATGAATAACTAATTATCAATTATTAGTATTAATCATCTTATTTTAAGGGAAATGAATTTCTACTAATATGAAATTTAGATAGAAGGTAAGTGAAATGCGATCAATTATTTGAGTTTATTTCTGATATACTATATCAAATTGAATGTATTAATTTATTTTTTGGCAAATGAATGAATATTGTTTTTTAGTAAAAGAATGTTATTTTATTATATGGTTGGAAAATAAAATTGAGATGGATCCGTGTTGCATTGCAACTTGCAATGCAAATCTCATCCTCCTACATTCAATTCCCGGTCTTTTTTTCTTTTTCATCATGGTATATTTAAATATACTAAATTTTTATAAAAAAAACTATCAAAATTAAGGATCAAGTTATCACCTGAAAAGCCACTTTCTCTAAGGACGGTTTTTCAACAACTTTTTTCTTTTCTATTCTTTTCTTTTTCATATTGAGGAGTCTTTAGAGTTTCTCAAATTTAGTTTTTTGTTTGTTGAAAAGTTACTCTGAAGGGTGATTTCGCGATTTGGTATTATTTTTTACACCGTTTATTTATTTAATTTTCGAGACTAAGGTTTTGCTTTTTGACTATGTAATTAAATATAATAACTAATTAAGTTAATTAATTTAATAAATTAGAATTATAATATTTAATAATAACGTCAATATATTTATGTCCGAGTTGACTAAAAAGAAAAGGCGAAAATACATTGTAATTTCAAAAAAAATGCAAATATGGTACAAGTGTAATAACAAATTTATCGTCCAAGATGTGTCAGTTAATTACAGCTTGACTTTGTAATTTCAATGTGTTAGACAAAAATTGGTTAAAGAACATAAACCCTTAAGTTTTGGTGATAACAAAGCATGTATGAGAACAATTAGGATATTCTAATGTGTGTTTAAGTGTGCAGGAAATTCTAAGTAAATAAAGTTCTGTCTTTGGACCAATTCACCCCTCTGCTAAGAAAAGAAACATTGTTATGGACAACCTTCAACGATATAGTTCCATAATCCTTCTCAACAATACATCTTAATTTTTTGCCATAATCATTCCTAGTGTTGCATCTCCTTTTATTGCCACATCAGATATTCAACATATTTCATCAAATTGGCCATAGCAAGCATTACTAGTTCAGAAATGACTAAATAACAATAAAAGTTACTTAAATTCCTAATGCTCTTCGTTCATTTAGTATTATTTTTTATACAGTTAATTTATTTAATTTCCGAGACTGAGGTTTTACTTTTTGACTAGGTAATTAAATATAATAACTAATTAAGTTAATTTATTTAATAATTTAGAATCATAATATTTAATAATAACGTCAATAAATTTAAGTTTGTGTTGACTAAAAAGAAAAGGCAAAAATACATGGTACCGAAAAATGAAAAATACATTGAATCAAAAAAATGCAAATATGGTACAAGTGTAAATAACAAATTTATTGTCCAAGATGTGTCAGTTAATTACAACTTGATTTTGTAGTTTCAATGTCTTAGATAAAAATTGGTTAAAGAACATAAGCCCTTAAGTTTCGATAATAACAAATCATGTACGAGAACAATTAGGATATTCTTTTTTTTTTGGTAGTCGCAATTAGGATATTCTAATGTACGTATAAGTGCGCAGGACTACTAAGTAAATGAAGTTATGCCTTTGGACCAAGTCACCACTCTGCTAAGAAAAGAAACATTGTTATGGACAACCTTCAACGGTACAACTTCATAATCCTTCTCAACACTACATCTTTATTTTTTGTCAGAATCATTCCTAGCGCTGCATCTCCTTTTGTCAGAATAATTTTTGAGACTAAGGTTTTGCTTTTTGACTAGGTAATTAAATATAATAACTAATTAAGTTAATTTATTTAATAATTTAGAATCATAATATTTAATAATAACGTCAATATATTTAAGTCCGTGTTGACTAAAAAGAAAAGGCGAAAATACATTGTATCGAAAAATGAAAAATACACTGAATAAAAAAATGCAAATATGGTCTACGTGTAAATAACAATTTTATCGTCCAAGATGTGTAAGTTAATTACAACTTAACTTTGTAGTTTCAATGTGTTAGAAAAAAATTGGTTAAAGAACATAAGCCTAATGTGCGTTTAAGTTTTGATGATAACAAAGCATGTATGAGAACAATTAGAATATTCTAATGTGCGTTTAAGTGTGCAGGAAATTCTAAGTAAACAAACTTTTGCCTTTGGACCAAGTCACTACTCTGTTAAGAAAAGAAACATTGTTATTGACAACCTTCAACGATACAACTCCATAATCCTTCTCAACATTACATCTTCATTTTTTGCGAGAATCATTTCTAGCGTTGCATCTCCTTTTATTGCCACATTAGATATTCAACATATTTCATCAGACTGACCATAGCGAGCATTACTAGTTCAAAAATGACTAAATGACAATAAAAGACACTTAAATTCTTAAATTCATAGATAGAAAAATAAAACATCAGATATTATATGTCCTGCGATCACTCAAAACATCATAAAACATGGGGGATACATTCTAGGTAATTATCAACATTTTGTAGATTATCACTTAGCAAGCTAAACCTACCTAGGGGCCTACCTGATTTGAACGAAAAGTCAAATATTCTTTGTGAGGCATGTCTAAAAGGAAAATTGGTTAAAACTCTTTTTAAAATTAAAAACAGTGTTTCTACCTTTAGGCCACCGGAGCTTCTGCATATTTATCTTTTGGGGTAAGTTGATATTGCCTCTATCCATGGAACGAAATATAGATTGGTCATTGTTGATGACTTTAGTATATCAACTTGGGTCAAATTTCTGAGAAGAAAAGATGAGTCGTATGCGGTGTTTAGTATATTCTGCAAACAAACTCAAAATAAAAAAGAAACATCTATTTTGAAAATTAGAAATGATTGATGACGAAATTGACAAGTGCACCAAATCGTACGCAAGTAATAAATTAGTAAGTCATCATCTCATCATGGATTGTCGTTCAACTTGGTAATTAGCGGAATTTATTAGAAATAAAAGAGACGAAGTGGTTTGCAGGATTTTAATTGTTCTGCCTAATGCGAGATTAGATGTTTGTGATTCAGACATTTACCTGAGATTAGGGAATCCTTAAATCCATCCCCCGTCTTTGTTGGAATTAACTCGTTTGATTATTAGTTTACGACCTGTCTTTCAATTTATGAAACTAGAATATGACCCCGTGATGTATTAGTTGAAATTTTATTTTAATATTTCCGCAATTCAACCAGTTACAATTGCGGCGTTCCCTTCAGATGAGCCAAAACCCTAACTTCATACATAGATTCGATTAAAAGAATTTAAGTTAGAAACTAAATAATTTACTATTGTATGGTTCAGACGGAATTAGGGTTGTCAATCTTAATATTCTCCATCTAAGATTTGATATAGAAATAGACATATACAAATTAAATTGGACACTTGAATCATAAACTGAATAAACAATTTATTAATTGAATTCAACAAATAATAAGAGGCTCATCGTGGAACCCTAATCAAAGAGGTTTAGTTGCACATGGCAACCGACATCATTACAAAACAATAGAAAAAACAAACCCTAGAGAAAACAATAGAAGGATGAAGATCCTTTGCCTTGAAGCTCTAATGCTTGACTCTTGTCTTGTACCGCTAGCTTTCTAAATCAATAAAAGATTTTGCAATGGTCTCTATTTATAGTACATCATTACATAGGCTAAGAGAATAAAACTGAGTTTTTTCCATCGATCCAACTTGAAAAACAAGAAGGCAACAATTTATGCCCGCAAGCCATGCGCGGGGGCACATGGTTTCACGCACAGGGGCACATGGGGTAGTAGCCAAGACTACCTCATGCACAAGGGTGCATCGTTCATGTGTAGGGGCACATGACCCAGTAGCTTTTGTGCAAATTTTGTTGTTTTCATCCCTTTTTGAGTGTTCTTCCGTCTTGACATGACTTGGAACATGAAATGAATTTTCTTCAACTTGTATTGTCTTCAAAGACCTTCTAAGAACCATTGATCTTCAATCGTCATATCCTCGATACTTCACATGATGCTTTGTTATAACGACTCGAATGAAAACAATACAAAATATTTCTCAAACTATTGACAACTCGTCTAAATGACCTCTTATTTGCCTTGAAATGCAAAAGAAATAACTAAAAATATAGCCAAAAATATCATATTATGTTCCATCATCACAAGTTCAAACTTAAATTGTTGCTTATCCTCAAGCAACAAGGACAAGCAACAAAACAGAAAAAAAAAAAATTAAACATTCAAATAACTCACATCCGGTTGTGTTTCCATTCACATAATCATCAATCGGTTGAGGGGAATTTACCTTACCCTAAATTTAATTGACTAATAATGTTATAATATGTATTAGGTGTAAATAATAATAACATTTTTTTGTGTTAACTTCCGGTTACCAAGGAAAAAGGCCACTGGTAAACCAGAGTTCGAAAGGTAAATAAAATTTGATTAAAAATCGTTTCATCCAGAAATCAAACTCAGATTTTTCTTGAATATTTCGTCCTTTGGTGGATCTCATTAATCAATTAAACCCAATTGCTTGGTTAAACAATCATAACATATATTAATTAAGTTATTTAAATCATAATATGTAAAATAGTTTTATATAAATTTAACTCCGCGTTGACTAAATAAAAATAAAAAATACATTGTGCCGAAAAATGAAAATGCAAATATGGTATAAACGTAAATGAAATTTTTATTACGTTGAATTATCTATAGGATAATGATGACTATTTTGTATGTTATAGCAAACATCTTAGCACAGTATATGTGTCCATAGAGTGTAAGCTCAATGGTAACAACATGAAATAAATATTAGGTACAATTTCATGTTGTTAAGGACATTTTATTCTTGTGAATCCATAGGGACATGATTTAAATTTCTCCGAAGGCAATTATAAAATGACTATTAGTTTAAACGTTATTAATAAAATTTTCTCATCCTTGTGATTTTAAAAACAAACACACACACCCTTCATCCTTAGGATGCCTTCCCCCCTTTTCATATGATCCTTTTATTAGTATAGAAACTACTTTCTCCACAGGAACTAGTCAATTACATTTTATTCTTTGTTTATTTATCATGTTGAGAAGAGAGTGAAAGAAATCAGATATAATTTTTTATGTTGAAAAGTTATCTTTAGAGAAAACAATTTCTCATTTTGATACAAATTTTCTATATTAAGAAGACGTCGCTAAAGATGAGTACTTGTTCCTTTACATGTTTAAATCATTAGAGTTTTATTTTCTTATTAAGTAATAATAATATATATTAATTAATTATATAATTTATCTATTAATCTAAAATCATAATATTTAATAATAACATTATATTAATTTAACTCTGACTAAAATTCTATTAAAAAAAAACTCTGACTAAAAATGAAAAATACATTGTACCATAAAAATGCAAGTACAAATATGATATTATAAGTGTGAACATAGTTTTTTCTTGTGTTGGGTTATATATAGGATAATGAGGGCAATTTTTCTTGTCAAACCCATCATTTTAACAAAATCTACATCCTTAGGGTGATAGTTCAGTTTTGTATGATCCATTTACTAACTACTAGTTTCTCCCATGGCTTCTTAACCATGGGGAATTTACATATTCCTTAGTTATTATATTAAGATTTTCAATAGCTACACAAAGAAATAAATATCATTTTATTTTATTTTAGTTAAATACAATGGATGTAACTTTTGTAGTGCAGAGAGGAACACAGTTTTCAATTGAAGTAGGTTTTTTCGACACAATTTTGGAGATCAAAGAAAAAGTTGAAAAATACCAAGGAATTCCGGTGTCCAACCAGACATTAATCTTCAATGGCAAAATTCTCCAAGACAACGATGACATTTGGAAATGTGCTATTTTTCAAAACTCTCGTATTCACCTCATAGAGACCATCACAAATTCGGATCATCATAGCTCACCAACAAATCATGTAACACCTCATTTCTTACTAGTCCTTATCTATCTCATATAAGTTATACATATTAAATATTATAATGAATGTGTTTGATTTTGTGATTTATGGGATTAATTTGGCTTAGTATTATACTCAAGAGTGTGTGATCAATAGTAGTAACCTTAGTTAGTGTAGAGGTATGTCTACTTCTTATTATTATACTTTCTACATGAATTTCAAGTCCCTATTGTCTTTAAGGTCAATAAGCAGTTCGATCTTTTTCCAACTTATTTTTTCAAATGACTAAATAATATTAAGCGGTAATCAGAGCTCGGTTTTGTCCACAATAGGCCAAAGGTGTTGCTTGCTATGTTTTCCTATGTATGCCCTCTTTTAAATGTTGAATGATATTCTTTGTTCTATTTACTACGCTCTTCGTCTCTAATTATAAGATTATTTATAAGAATGCAATTATTTTTAAATATACGATCATCTACAAATTTTTAGATATATTCGGTACTCTTTTTCAACCATACTCCTTATTAATACTATTGATTGCCTTAAAATATGAAAAATCATCGTTGAATGCATTTATATGTAAGAGACAATTTAATAATAGTTCCACACTTTTCACACAAATTTATTACTCCAATAATTTTTCTTAATATCCATGATTTTTGTAAAATACTCTTATATTAAGGGACGGAGAGGGTATTGTTTTATTTCACAATGTTCATGACTAGTTTTACTAATATTGTTTGTTTATTTTCCATGCTTAATTTATTGCTTTTGATTAGCTTAATCAATTGATGCAGGCAGCGATTATTAGAGGAAGGAATGGCACTGGAGTTTCTGGTTTTTTTGGAGCTACGACTGGTGTGACAAGACAAGCAATGCAAGCCATGACTGAATCTCATGCAACGATTCGGGCAGCGCCTTTACAGGCATCGATGATTAGAGGAAGGAATGGCACTGGAGTTTCTGGGTTTTTTGGAGCTACTATTAGTGTGACAAGACGAGCAATGCAAGCCATGACTGAATCTCATGCAACGATTTGGGAAGCGCCTTTACAGGTTGACACTCAAACTGCTACAAACATTCAAAATGTTAGTACGGGGGATGTATATGATGACATAATCGAGGTGATGGGTCGTTTCGACCAGGCGAATCCTCCAAGCTTTGAGGGTAACTATAACCCTAATGGAGCAGAAAGATGGATGCAAGAGGTTGAAAATGTTCTTAGAGGGATTTCTTGCCCGGAGGATCATAAAGTGTATATGGCAGCATTCATGTTAACTGGGGAAGCAGAACAATGGTGGGGCAATGTTCGTGAACGTCTGGAAAGAAGGGGGGTGGAGATCACATGGGGTTTGTTTAGATATGAGTTCTTGGTAAAGTATTATCCATAAGATATATGTAACTTGAAGGAAGTGAATTTTGTGAAGTAAGGTACTTTAAGTGTGGCATGATAGGCCGTAAGTGCACGACTCTATCACATGATAAAAGAGTAGTGCTAACACTCTATTCTTAACACTATCTTTAACACTCACTTTTTTATTGACTTAAATCATGGTGGGTCTCACACTTTGAAAATGGGTTCCACTTAAAAGTGGTGGGTTATACATTGTTTTTATCCAATAGGAGAACGAGTGTTAAAGAGAGTGTTGAAAAAAGAGTGTCCTTAACATTCGTCCGTAATAAAATTATTGATCTCAAAGAGACTTTGTTTGAGTACCAATTCCTTTTTACTATTTTCATTATCTAAAAGAATGATTGTTGGAAAAATGGTTGATGATTGAAAGTTATAATAAAAAAAACGACTTAAGATTTTGGTTCATCACAATGATAGAAACTACAACCCAATTCCTCTTGTATGTTATGGGAATCAAGCTTTTAAGATGAGATAAATTAATGTACCTGATGTCTCCTTTCAGAGTAAAAAATTATGTCTTGAACTAGACAAAATTGTTGACATATCCATTAAGAATAATCTAGACGATTTTCATGTTTTGATTCTCTTGTCCAATTTTATGTTAGATATTACACTTCATCTTTTGGTCTTTAATTTGATGTCTAAAAACATGTAGCTAAGGTTTTTTTTAGCTACAACTACAAGCGCGATTAACAATATGATTGGAATAAAAGAGTTGAACCCCATAACAAACGGAAAGAATTGGGATTATAGAAAATATATCATTGAATTTCTCTCACAATCCCAAGACAAAAGAATCTACTCACTCATCATGATCATCGTAAATGTAGAAAAATCAAGCAAAAACGTTGAACAATATACAAAAATTGTAACACCCATAATGATACTTCGGCAGATTAAGGAAAAAAAATGCTAAAAGCGGAACAATTTATTTTGGATGACTTGAAATATATTTACAACTTAAAGAAAATAACTCTTTAAAATTGTACAGCTAAATGAAATTTCGTCAAACGTATAAAAATAACATCTAATGTTCTAGACTCTGACGTGATCTAGCTCCAACTTATAACATTGACGGCTGACGAGCTACTAAATACTCCTCAGTCCTCCAATGTTCACTGCTAAACCTGGAAACATCACCCCAAAAACATAGTGAACATAACTCAGTAATATAGAATAAAATATAATAGTTCAACGATGTTTACCAGCCATACCGGTGTGCTAAGTATGGAAAATTCTTTCAACAAATACTCATAATTAAGGCTACTTGTTCATATTGAACATATAATCAACTTGACTTATAATTCATTCACATAAAGATTCATATTGCCAAATCTAACAATATACTTAATCATAATTTAACATTCAGGATTTGCCTTTCTACTGGAGGTCCATGTTTATCCAGGTTTGCCCTAAAGTGTTTAATCATTTTGTTCATAAATTCAATGATCACACATATCTAACATACATATTCAAGTCACCGAGTGTGAGGGGACCCAATGACTTGAATATACTCAACTTGTTGGCACTTCGTATTCTAGTTTTTCTTTTCATATCCAACTTGTTGAGGCATACTTAACTTATGGTAAGACTGGGCAATTACAGTGTCCCGTAAATGGTGCCCCGTTTACACTCGCTTGCCAACTACCCGTCATATATAGACGAAGAATCCACCTTGCAAGGATGAACCCTAACCTCACCCTATATCATACATCTAATATAAGGTTTATATATATATATATATATATATATATATATATATATAGTAATATAATCAGCTGATACGATTCAATGACAAGAGGTTTAACGACTTCATCCATGCGATTGCATACATATGAACATTAGAATTCATAAATAACAGTCGATAATAACCGTGAACGTGGGGTAGAAATGAATTCATAAATTTACGAAACTTTTACTGTAGATACATAACTCATACGTGGACACATAACTCATACGTGGACATAATCCAATTGGTCCCATATTAAAATACAGGACAGTAATTTTTGGCAAGCTTGTAACATGCATTAAAATACCTATATTAAGTCTTAGCCTAAGAAATTTATGTTCAAACTAAAGCCCGAGGAGGGTCTATTTTCCAGAAAATTAACAATCGTTCAAAAAGGAGGTCCAGAGAAAAACTTATGACTAAAATACCACATGTAGGCAAATACGAATTTAAGCTAGTAGCTATCAAGAATCAACAAAACCACCTCATTATACCAACAAGGACAAGGAAAATTTCTAAAACATATCGACAACATTCGCAAAACCTAAACACACCTATGAGAGGTTTTTATGAGGGTTTTCTATGTTACCTTATTTGTTTCTTGAAAGAAGATAATGATAAAATTCCCAAATTAATCTCCAAGGTGAACCCTAATCTCTCCAATGGTGGATTCTCCTCTATTCTCTTTGTGGATGAAACTTCAGCTCCTCTCCCATGGTTTATACCTCATCTCTACCGACCTCTCTTTCTACCTCTCAATCGATCCTCTTTCTCTCTTCAGCCCTCATCATCTCTCTTGGTCATCTCTCTCACTAATTCCTCCTTGATTTATTGAAGAAGAATTTAATGAATCACTTTGCATGTTTTGTAATTTGGTAAGAGATTACAATAATCAAAATGATTGTGGGTATGGGGTGAAGGATGGTATCATGTAGTGAGAACAAGATGAAGGATGGAATGATACGTAAAAGCAAAATGTGGTGATTGTGTCTTAGTGTGGTCACCGTGAGAGAAGATAAAAGGATTAGAAGATCGGTATTTACTAAATTGTCCTTAGATAAACCTAATAATTCTACCCAAGTTCCATTCTTAGTTATGGGCTACTTGAGAGGTTGGCTTTGGTGACACGCTCTTTACCCAACATATTTGGCTCATTCCCAACTGAAAAGAACTCCCGCAACACGAGTTAACTCACGCTAGTGTAAATCTTTGCGTGAGTTAACATGCGTAGGGGTATTTTAGTCAGTTCAGTTGAGAATGAGCAAAACTTTTGGGTAAAGAGCAGAATTCTTACTTTAATATCATACTTGATCTAGTCTTCTAACATTAACCCATAATCAAAGCATGTATCATTTTGCGAGTAATCTAACTAGTCATAAATTGGAGGGTAATAATAAGTAATAACAATATTAATAACTATAATAATACCAATAATAATTAAATAAATGTTTGGTCATGAAAATTGTGGATGTTACAAAAATGAATAAAAACCTGAATTTTATTGAATGTAGAAATTGCAAGAGCAAAGAACTAGATGAAAATGAGAGAAATCTAAAGTTTCCAAGTGTGAAGTGATGAATTTTGCATACGAATCCTTCTCCTCTCTTTGGGTTGGCTACACAATGGATACGTGCTGATCGTATCTAGCTCTGAAAATTTGGCTTTCTCGCATTATCTTGGTCTTCAAGAGCCTTTGTTTCATCAATCAACTTCGTGGCTTTGGTAGCTTCTTCTTTTACATCAAAATCTCTACTTTTTCTTTTATTCTCATTGAAAATTAAAATAAATAAAAAACGTAATAAAATGGAACTAAAATCACACCAAAAGCATTACATTTGAACAAGAAGAAGAGAATAACTCATGAAAGCTAGGGTTTCATAATCATTATAAGTAAAGCTTGTCGAGGTACCCGTTGTATGTGGTTTCTGAAGGTTATAGGTCCAAGTGCATCAAGTTTGAGACGGGGCTAAGGCCAGAGGTTAAGAAGCAAGTGGGTTGCAAGAGATTAAAGATTTCCTTACCAACAACCAAGCTCACGGGGATTAATTAAGTTTATGGTCTAATTCTGTTAGTTTAGTATTAATTTTTTTGGCGAACTATTAGCTTAGTATTTAATTTAAATTTTTTTTGAATAAATTGTCATTTTTTTTTTTTTATTTATTGAGTCAAGTAGTATATTATATTATCATTACAGACTTTCTTCTCTCTATTATTACTATTATTATTATTAACTAGAGTTACATGAAAAGAAAGGTTTTATTTTCGTGACTTTGAGTTTGATAACTTTGTCTCTATCTTTTTTATAATCAATAACTTTCTTTCTTCAAAGTAATTTATTTTAATTATTCATCTATTACCCATAATGTGTGCTTCTTTGTATATGAAAAAGGATTAGTTGGTACCTGTTTTGGGGGAGGGGGATGATCAATGTTTCTGGTATATTCTTTCATTCTGTTTCATGTTGTCCTTCTGAGACTGGTTGTATGTAGGCACTGAAT
>Ga0315915_1003208_pt1 | contig 20818 bp, 13 predicted proteins | sample MpolbnodulesMG_FD_207738 | JGI IMG/M metagenome (GOLD analysis project Ga0315915, IMG submission 207738) | Medicago polymorpha root nodule microbial communities from Los Angeles, California, United States - branched nodules | ecosystem: Host-associated > Plants > Roots > Nodule | place: USA... | reverse complement strand
TTATGATCGCTCGTTGAGATGGTTTGAATTTTCCATACCAAATGAGGTTTATGGAAATTTTACCGGTTAGAAGAGGGCCTTTGTGGTATTGAAATTTAAGTTGTTGGTCTGATTCAGTGAGTTTTCTGGCAGCTGAGATAAAATGAAGAAGTGAAATTGTGAGAAAAAGGGTGAAGATTACACTTAACTTAAAAGATGCCATTTTGGGATATGTATTGAGATAGAACAAAGTTTGAAGTTGGAAGTGTTGTGAGGTGATGGAAATATAAGATGGGGTTGTAGGTATATATATAGTGGAAGCGTATTGAAAAGGAATTTACGTATAAAATAGAAAGGTATCTATCTATATAGTTGAAGTCAAATTATGCAGGAGGGTGAGTGGAGTGAGTGGTGGATGTGCCAGCTATATTACGCGTTGTTATTTTAGAATTCCAGTTTGCATGAAATATGAATTCATAGATTTGGGACAATAGCAACACAGGTATGAAACAAAACGACAAAGCTGTGTATCCTTTGTTGCAAGGTATGCCACTAGCTTTTGGGTCCATTGTCCATCGAAGAGCGTAACAACTTTTCTTTTGCGTGATTGATGATCAATCACTTTTATTCTATGCATCTCTTATAAAAATCAAGCTAAGAAATATCGCAAGAAAGACTTATAACTAGTGTCCTAATTAATAAATTATTCAATGAAAAATGATATTTTAATTTTCGATGTATTAAATATTTAAGTTTTTATAAAAATTTACTATCTAAAATCTTTAAAGAGTGTTTTACAAGAACTCATTAGCATTTTCCTGTAATAAATTTGTTCCAAATGTCTATAACTGTTATTAAATATCTTTTTGTATAAATATTTTCAATGTTAACCCTAAATTTTTTGCTCTCTGACCTCTCTCTAGATCTCCACTGTCACCGTCCTCCCTTCCAATCCAACCATTATCTTCCGCGATGTAGATTCAATCGTTGATGGTGCGATGATTGGCTTGGGCCATCCGCAGCACTTGGCCACCGGTTTCTCTCAGCGGTTGTTTTCTCCATCGCTGACGTTCATGGTGGTGTTAGTTTGTTGCCTTTTTGTGATGGTTTTCAGAGGAGTTTTGTGATGGTGGTGCTGCTAGTTTTTTGTGGTGGTTCTCGGCATGGTTCATGGCGGGTTTTTATCTGACAGGATGGTTTGTGGTAGTAGATCTAGATCTGAATTTAGATTTCGCAGTGGCAATTTACTTGTAGGGAGGTTCCTAGTTGTGGGGATTTTGTGTTTTGTAAGTGTTTGTACCAATTCTATCATGAACCACAGTTGTTACTGCCATTAAGCACGCTAGCCATTAATTCGAAAATATTGCAAGGGGGAGGTTAATTCTTAACAGTTTTGACTAATTTTTATTTTATTTTTATGTCGCGGTGAGTTTTGTTTATGGTGATGATGTTGAGGAGCTCGTAGGTTGTTTTTTGGTTGTGTTGGTTTGTGGTGCTTCGTGGTGGTTTTCATGGTGGTGCTGATACTGAGTCTTTTGTGGTGGTGCTCATGGTGGTTTTTGGTGGTGGTGATGCTCCTGGTGGTTGGTGCTAGTTTTTGGTGGGGATGATGAGTCAATAATGAGTCAATTATTTAGTGTTTTTATATAATAATTAAGTTTATTTTATTTAGATTTAATATGTTTTTATTTCCTTTTAGAGCTATTTTACTTCAATTGCAAGTTATTTTATTTCAGGAACAAATATTTGAAAAGATTGAGTCTTGGAGCAAAAGAAAGGAGAATTGGAGCTCATTCATGCCAAAAATATGAAGATCTTATACAAAAATATCTTCTGCAAAGAATTTGAAGATCTTGTACCAAAATATAGCATAGGCGTGCCCCTTTTTGTTCTTTTGCTACTTTTGTTTCTTCGACAAGCTGCCTATTTTAGTATTTATGACCTAGAGCCCATGGTTTCTTGTGCAACACTTTAGTGATTTAATTCTTGGGGCTCAAGTCAATGTTAGACTAGAAATAGAGCATCCATCTAGTTTGTAAAAGCATCTTTTGTTCTTGAAAATAATAAGTGACAATTGTTTCTTTGAATAAAAGTTCATCTTTATTTTCTTGTTATTTTATTTTATGTTCTTCTTCTTCTTCTTCTTCTCTATGTCTACGATGAACATGAGTGAGTAGACTTCTTTGTCTTGGGATTGTTGGATGAGTCTAATGACCTAATCCTAATCAAACCAAGCCTCGAACCATAATTTTATGGAAATCTATTTTCTAATCTATTTCACTGTTCTTATAATCAATAACAAATATTAATCGATGGATCGAAAGATGAAGTTTAATAACTGTTATTGATTCATCACAAATATCAAGCGATAGATCAAAAGATGAAGTTTTGATATTGGAACAAGTGAATTTAGACAAGGATTGCGAAACATGAAAATAGTCTAGCAAACCTTGAGACAATAAAGTTTCGAGCTTCAAGGATTTCAATAACAATCAACCATGAAAATAGGCGTGGTTGCTAGAGAAACACACTCACTGAGACCGAAAGGAGATGTGATAGGCTAAAGAGAAACTTATCTTTAGAAAATAGGTCCAACATAAGGTTCTAGGTTTAGGGTTTGGTTTGTGAAGGGTTTGTCACCATGACGAACCAATAATCTCAAGGTGCTTTTATTTTTATTATTATTCTTTCAAAACAAAAAACAAACCTTTTAACTTTTAAAACTTTCATTCTAATCATTGTTAAAATTTAATTGAATTCATAACTCTTTGTTGGAACGATGCTCTTTATTACTACATCGGTAAACCGTGCACTTGCGGATTTACTACATCAGGGGATTAATGGTAGTTTTTGTGGTGGTTAATGGTAGTTTTGGTGGTGGTGGTGCCTGTGGTGGGTAGCGGTGGTTATGCTTTTTGTGGGTTTTCTTCTATGAGTTTGTTGTTGATGGGGTTTTCAAAACATGGATGTTAGACGGTGTGACTTGTTTAAGGTGCGGTTACATGGGTTTTTGGTAGGTTTGATGGTTATTTTGGAGAGGTTTTTCAACGGTTTGACACAAGATTTGTTTATGCTATTGCGCAGACGTTTAGACTTTGGTTTTTGGAGATGACTTCTTGGTTTGGTGTTTGGTTTTTATTGGTTTCGAGGGGCCTCAGTGGAGGGTGTTTTTGGTTTGTTAGTAGAAGTTTGTATTTGATACATGAATGTTTGTTTAAGTGTTCCGCATATATACAACACATGTTTCCTTTGTATGTTGTTTTAAGTCTCCTAACCTAGCATTCCTTGTGCTTGCTAGGATTCTTTGTGTTTTAAATAAATTTCATTTTAACTTCTTCACAAAAAACAAAATCAATGTTACCATATCTTATTTTAATTTTTTATAGACCAAATGGTCACTTTAGTCTCTGACTCTGCACCTCGCTGTCACACAGGTCCCTGACTCATAATTAAATACAAAGAAGTCTTTGACTCTGCACTTCCGTTATCACTTTAGTCCTTGACGTTAAATAATTTTGTTAAGTGTGTCACAGGGCCTAAAGTGAAAGTAGAAAATGGTCACTTTAGTCTCTGAACCAAAAATCAATATCCCGAACTTGAATCTCAAATCCCTAACTAAATCTCAAATTACTAAATGTCGTCCCTAAATCCATAAAAAAAAAATATATACATTAATATGTGACTTTTTTCTCTTCTAAAAAAAATGTGGATTTTTTCTAAATATTGTAGACTTTTTTTCTTCAAATATATTGAATATTGTATGTTCTATAAATTGTATTGAAAGTTTTATGTATTTTTTTATGCTTAACGGTAAAACTTTGTCCATAGTATTAAACAACCACCCAATTGTGTAAAAAAAAATAATGTTGATATTATTAATCTTTATTTTTAATTTTAAATAAAAGAATGCTATATTTTGAAAAAAAAAATGTTATATTAATATTGTCAAATAAGATAATTAATAAGGGATTTGAGATTTTTGATTTAAGGAATTTAGGGATGACATTTAGGGATTTGAGATTTAAGTTGGAGATATTGAATTTTGGTTCAGGGACTGAAATGACCATTTTCTACTTTCACTTTAGTCCCTGTGACACACTTAACAGAATTATTTAACGTCAGAGACTAAAGTAATAACAGAAGTGCAGAGTCAGGGACTTCTTTGTATTTAATCTTGAGTCAGGGACCTATATGACAGCGAAGTGCAGAGTCGGGGATTAAAATGATCACTTACTCTTTTTTATATTATTTTAATGAAATGTTGATTTTAATTAGATGGGTGTAAGAATGATGTGTTAGGTGAGGGTTCATCTAAAATCTCTCATTCAAGCCTCATGATGCCCAAGAGTAGCATTCGTATCTGTTTTTGAACCTGCCACCAAAGATTGTTGAGTTGTACTAGGTGGTTCGTCTCTAACATGACATTAGTCTGTTGAATTCCAGGTTAAAAAAAAAGGGTGTTGCTGAAACATATTCATTAGTTGCAGTTGGAATTATGAAATTAACGCCATTCATGCATACAAATTTACTTTTTAAGTAATATATTTGTAGGGATGTTTTTTGAATTATGAAATTAGTTTACACGATCTTGCAATGATTTCATCAAGAAATTGAATTATTAATCATTCAAACTACTCATTGTGTCACATTATGAGTATTTGCCTAAGAAATTTATCTAAAATCGAGTATTACTTCAATTTTCAGTATAATATTAACTATCATGATGTGCTTCAACACTCCCAGCCCTTTCTTTTAAAAACAAAAAAAAAATTGAAATATTAAATTTAATACTAAAAAAAGAAAAAAATAATAATAATAATATTAAGTAGCTTGGCTTGATTTGGAATTGAACGTTGTATTAGTCACATTCATTGTCAACTTGCCAACTATAAGCTTGATGCAAATCTCATCGTAACTCTCAACTCAAGATTTTTCACTTTCTATCTATAATGCATCAATATATAGTAAGACTATAATGGTAAAATTATGATTATCTTTGTTTCATTTATAGTATTATATTTGATTTGTGTAAAATTTGTGTCTTTCATTGAGATGGATAGAGTATACCATGTAGATGTGTTGAATGTATGGAGGAAAGAAGATTGAAGACATAATGATATTATTTATTAAGATTAAAAAGAATCAAAGAATAAAAAATTAATTATCAACGTGACAACAACTAATTGAATGAACAAATCAAAGAATCTCTCATTGCCTAACAACTAAAACACTATTTCTTTATACCAATGTAGAACAAGCTGAGGTTTTAGGATCAACAATCGCAGGCAACAAATACTTCCTTCCATTATCACCATTTGCATTGTAACTAGCACCACTTGTTTTGTCCATCAAAAGGTCCCCAGCATAACCAGGATAAGCTCCTTTAGCATAAACACCGGTACAAGCCGAAGCAGCTTCCAAAGGAGCTTCTTTTGGTCCTTGAAAATATCCATTACCAAAAGGATTCGTTACAGTTCCAGCTAAAAGACTAGCAACATTTATAACCATTCCGTCAAGACCCACATCGTTATTTGGTGCAACCAACGGTGTACTTTGTGGACCATAAATTGGTTGATGAAATGGCCATGCGCATTGACCAGCACATTGAGTTTCAGAATTTCCAACCCAAATGTATGCAAATTTGTTTCTTTTTCCATTCACGCGTGCACCATAAGAAGAACCATGAGTTCCACACTTACTTGAACAAAAACCGTCAACTAACACATCAGATGATGTTAGGACAACGTTGATGGCGTTTAGTTGTTGTCCTTTTGATGCGAGTTTAAGGATTTGGTTAGTTGTGAGCGATTTTCCTAAAGAGTAATTCTCGTCAAGAATTTGAGTACCTAGTGAGAGAGCTAGGTTAACTGATTTCTTGTTGCTAGTGAGTTGATAGTATTTTTCGGTTGATTTCCACCACGTGGCAACTGATGGTTGTGACGTGGTTGTTGGTTTTTTGGAAGAAGAGAGTGAGGTTATGAAATCAGTTATGATCGCTCGTTGAGATGGTTTGAATTTTCCATACCAAATGAGGTTTATGGAAATTTTACCGGTTAGAAGAGGGCCTTTGTGGTATTGAAATTTAAGTTGTTGGTCTGATTCAGTGAGTTTTCTAGCTGAACTCAATTGAAGTAGGGAAATTGTGAGAAAAAGAATGAAGATTGCACTCTTGTTAAAAGATGCCATTTGGGTTTTATTTTGGGTGAGAATGAACAAAGAAGTGGAAATAAGATGTTGTGGGAAATGTATGATGCAAAAGGTAAGATATGTTTTTGGTTTATATAGTGGGAATGTAGTGGAAAGGAAGGTGGATAGAAAGAGAGGTCACAAGAGGTGGAGTGAGTGAGTATTGGTGAAGTCAAATTATGGGAGAGGTGCCAGCTAGATTACGCGTTGTTATTATGTTATTCCAATTAATGATTTATGGCTCCCTACAATAACCAAATTCATGGGTTTGTTGTGTGATGCTAGGTGCCAAATTTTGACCAAATTCATTAGTTTATTTAGTGTGGTGTGGATAGGGACACGACTCGTTAATAAGATACGCGGGGACAGGGTATGGCCAGCTAAGGAAAGGGACAATAACAGCAAAAGTATGGGACAAAAGGACAAAGTTGAGTTCCGTTTGTAGAAGGTTTGCCACTCACTTACTTTTATTCCTTAAGAAATATTTGCTGGATCCTGCTTTCAAATTTGGTAGCTGGTGTTCTGTTTCTAATTAGCCTTCAAGAGTAGTTCCACAAATTCTATCTAAATATTAATTGAATGATTGAGTTCATCTAACAAAACAACGGTTCTATTGATTAAATTTTTTTTTGATGTGTTGAGATTGTTTTTCCTTTTTAATGTAAATAAGGTCTTTAGTAAAATACTTATTATGTTGTAGAATTAAATATACAACTAACAAATTTAAAAAACAATGGGGATTAGGAAATTAAACAAGATAATGAGAGAACACAAATTTAGATATAATGAGAAAACTTTAACTTCTTACTCCATGGTCAATATAGAAATGAGATGTGTAGCATAAATTTACACTTCAAGATGTTCATCTTATTATGTGTGAGAAGACGAATATAATCATCTTAAAAATCAAACTCTTGAGAATATCTTCAGAAGATCTCAACAACGAAACATCCAACTCAATCGTCGAGAACATGTTGTGTTGAACAAATATCGAGATCATGCTCCTCACAATGTCCTCGTCCGTGAGTATCATTTGGATGAACTGCAATCTCCCGGCTGAGTCGATCGATGGACTTTGATATCCAACGTCGTCCACCCTCCTTGTATCTCTAGGGTTGAGTTGTCAATTGCTTAGATTCAGTTGATCCTTTTGATCTACTCATGTGACATTGAATTTTATAATACGGTGCATATTTTATAATACGGTGCATATTTAACGGTTTTTGGGAAGAAAAAAACCGAATTGTGTTTAACCAGTTTTGTACGGATTCAAGTCAATTTATTAAAATGACTTAATTGAAATGACATAATTTAAAATGACATAGTTTAAAATTGACAACAAAATTTAATAGTTTATCACATTTTACTAATTGATCAGGATTTCACAATACATTTACATAACACTAAGTAGTACAAAATATTGACAACTAAAACCAAATTTGTATCACAAGAAGATGAAGGATGGAGAAGATTTTCCATACATCTCGTACGCCCTCATAAAGAAAAGTTAAAATTTGTTAAGCATATATTTCAATTAGGCAACAAAAATACAAAATCACACTGAAAAAGGGAAAAGAAATTTATTAGTCTTAGTTCCTCTTTTAAGAGCCAATTATATTTGTTAAACCAATTTATTTAAACAACTTATGCAGATTGTTAAACCAATTATAGTTGTCCATAGCTATTTAAAAATGAATGAAAATTGTGTAAAATAGAAATGTTGAGTAGAGAAAACATAGAAAATTTAGTTTCACAATATCGGTTATTGAATAACTTAGCAGAAAACAGGCCTATTATTCTACCTGGTGAACATAGAGAAAATGAAGAATACATACATGAGACAATGTACTAAGTATTCAATTCAATGCAATGCAAGCACTAGATAATGAAAAAGACAATAGTTAAAAATAGCCCCGTTCTGCCAACAAATTAGAAGCCTCGCTCGCTTTCTTGATCGTCGTAAACAAAGCATGTTATTATACTAACACATCAAACCATTACAAGGATAAGAAAAAACTCACCAGCTACCAATTAGAGTTCTGAAATCAACGATTTCGTTCAAAAGATCAGAGTGCATCAGGCAATAAATAAGCAGAACAGCAAGTGTAAAATATAATAGTATAAGATTCATATAAATATGTCAAAAGCAGATGCTGATGTTGAAAGTAATTTCATCTCATTCTCATGAGTAACAATGAAAAAGTTCCTTTATCTCCGGCAATGCCTCAGACACGCCAGCTTAAACCACAGCTGGCAGCAAACCGCCGTAAGACTGTTTCTGTTTAGAAGACATCTTTTATTAATGTAGTCTTATATTTGATTATTGATACAGTAGTCATAGGCGGAATTCATGTCAATTTTATATCAACATTGATTCTGTTCTCTTAATTAATTTGATCATTTTGTTGTATTATACAGAAAACGCGAGAAAAAAGAGGGTTGCTTTTTTATTTTATCGGCCAAGGCCATAGACAAAAACAAACTTTTTACAGCATACAAAATCCAACCAAAACATACTATACAACTAAGGGCATTCCTATTGTATCATGTCTGTGAGTTCTTTTTTTCGTACCCATGAGTTTAAGAAAATCAAGCTTTCGTCTCTTAAACACAATGGCATTGTTGACTATTCTATTGCCAACTTGGAGACAAAGAATGGCCTCAAGTAAGCTTTTATTCGGATACATTGAGGGCTTTAGCCAAGATCGGTAAAGAACAAAAGCGGTTTTTATCTTCCTTCAAAGGCTCTTCACCCTTCATGGCTAAAACCCTCACAATGTCCGTATAAAAGCTTATTTGAGTCCATTGTTTGTCTCCAAGTTGGCAAACATAGGGTAAGTGATCATCGTATTTACCAAAAAATAAGACACAAACAAAACTTACAAGAGGTTTTGCTACTGACGTGTCCATGAAATGCAGCAATCTTCATCATCTACAAACTATTATTCACAGTCGTATGAAAACCCAATGGATCGAAAAGTGATGTGGTGGTTATAATAGAATGATGATCCAAAAAACCAACATGAGCTATCAACGAGTTTTGCTTCAAAAATAGAATCTCGAATTGATAGGTCTGAAAATAATCAGTTATCGTTAAATTTAAACAAATAAATCGACCAAACTTTACATTCTCAACCTTTCTAACAATACTTATTTATGTGTATGTACTTCACTTCACTACTGTCTTCGTGTTTGATTCATTGCATTTTACGATACTTGTTACGTCGATGAAGAGACATTCATGATGCTTGTTATGTAGTCTTTGATTCATCGCATTTCATGGTGTTTGCATCGTAACAAGCATCGTGAAATGTGATGTATCAAACACGAAGACAATATTGAAGTACAAACACGAAAAGAAGTATTGTGAAAAAGGTTAGGAATGTAAAGGTTGATCGATTTTTCGTTGTAATTTAACTATCACCGGTTATTTTCAAACCTATCAATTAGAGGATCTGTTTTTAAGCAAAACTCGTCGATAGCTCATGTCTTTGTTTTTTGGAATTATCATTCTTTTACATTCGCCGCATTGTTTTTCAAGCCATTGGTTTCGGTACTACTGGGAATCCTTTGCAGATGATTGAGTGTGCTGCATTTCTTATACACATGGATAGCAAAACCTTTTGTAAGTTTTGTTTCTATTATTTTTAGTAAATATGACGATGACTTATTCTCTGTTTGCAAACTTGGAAACAATCAATAGACTGAGAGCTTTAGCCATGATGGGTGAAGAACGTTTGCAGGAAGGCACAGCGCAATCAACAATGTTATGGCCATTGTGTTTAAGGCATGGGAGCTTGATTTTCTTAAGCTTATATGTGTACAGCACATAGTCTTGATGTCTATGACTTTGGCCGCTAAAATAAAAAGGCAAAATTTGCTCCAAGTCTAACCATATTTTTTCTTGCATCTTCTGTGTGATACAACAAACTATCAAGACAAAGCACAAAAGGACGAGAATAACGACTATTTTCTAACGGCTAGTTTCTTGTTTTCTCACCAAGAAAATTCTCTATAAAGAGAATCACCATTCAAATGAGAATATACATTATCTTATTAATCTCACACAAAGTCTTATTGCAAAAAAGAGTCATACATCATATCTGAAAAATATCGGGATGCAAAAAGCAACGATTGCTTGAAAATGATCATAATTCTAAAATTGTGATTCATTCTCAAACATTAGATAGTAACCTGAAATACACTCTAGCCTATGCTATATCATTGGAACATCACCATAAATGCATTTCAAAATTTTAGATCAACTATCTAAGTGAGATTATCTCGAACTTATTGAGATAAGAAAGGGAACCGTAAGATGAGATTGATCATTGTTAGATGAAAATCACAAACAACTATTGGGCATCGCCAATCCTCTCTAGGGCTTTAAAGGTGGATTGTGTAGTCGAAAAAGTCTGAAGAGGTTGCCCAAACTTGTGAGCTCAAATAGACCATAAATGAAGAGGAAAAAAAATGCATTATTTGAGAGGGTATCTTAAGCACAATATTGAAAAATCTCGCAAGTTTTGGGGACTGGAGGACTATCCCAGGTTAGGTGAACCAAGATAACTTGGTTGTGTCATCTTCTTTTTTCCCTTAACTCTTTACTTTGATAGTTCAAAAGCATACTCAAATCAATATCTTCCTGTATTAAATTCATTTGGTTACATACTTCATATTAGCAAAACTAAATTTCTTCTCTAAGTTGAGAATTGGCCATAATTTTCAAAATGTCACAATTCAAACCCTCTATTTTCTTGTGTCTGATATTTTTACTTCAATTGTTATCAGAGCTTATTTATAAGGGTTTTGAGCATCTAACAAGTGTTAGAGGAAAGATTCATGAAAAAGTAAAATGGCTAAGCAAAGATTTCCACCAACATGCTTTATTACGGAAAGAGGTTCTTTAACAAAACCATCATTCTTTAATGGATCAAATTATAGATTATGGAAAGGAAATATGAAAGTGTATCTGCAATCAAAATATACAAGAATGTTGATATTTGTCATTTATAATGATTACGTTCATGTGGTTACTCAAGAAGATGGAACATAAGTTGAGAAACAGAATAGAGTCGTATAAGAATCGAACAAGAAAGAGTACTCTTAAATGCAAAAGCTCACATATTCTTACCCAATGCTCTGAGTATGCAAGAGATTGAAAGTGTAGAATAATGTCACACTGTAAAGAAACTATGGAAGACATTACAAACACGCCATGAAGGTACATACCTTGTCAAAGAAGCCAAGATAGACATGAGAGTAAGAAAGTTTAAGATCTTCACAAAGGAAGAAAGTGAAACCATTGATGATATGTTTGCAAGATTCATAACTATTGTAAATAGTTTGATATCACTTGGAAATACCTTCTAAACACATGAAAAGATCAGGAAAAAAAATTATGAGGAGTCTTTCTCGTTATTGGAGACATGTGGTCACTACCATAACTCAATCTAAATATCTCAAAGCCATGTAAATGGATGAGTTGAATGCATTTGAACCTTCATATGATCTTGAAGCTCTAGAACAGGATCAAGATGAAGAAGCCAAAATGTAACTTAATTCTAATTTTGAAGATGAGAAAATCAATTTGATCTCTTCTCAAGATGCAAGGAAAAATCCTTTGTATGTCTACAATGGTTGTTCTAGGAACATGATTGATGATAAGAATTTTTTTTTTTTCTAATCATTTTAGAAGAATAATGGAGGATTTGTCACCCTTGAAAATAATGACAATTGACAAGGCACAAATCAAAGGTAAGGTATGATAGGTAAGCATTACCCTACAAAAATAGAAGATGTGTTCAATATGTTGATGCTTTGAAACATAACTTACTAAGAATAAGTTAACTTTGTGACAATGGATTAAAAGTTTCCCTTAAACCCAAAATTTGTGAGATTAAACAATCATGTTCTAGAAAAACTCTTCTAACTGGATCAAATTAGAAGACTTCTCTAGAAATAGACCATGTATTTTATTCCAATAGGTTATAGAACTGCACTTCATTTTTTTTTCTTTTCCCTCCATCAGGTTTTATTCCAAAAGGTTAATCTTATAAGGTATGGGTTAAATGTACTTTTGACCTATCCCGTTTGAGTTCTCATTTACTCCCCTTTAATTTTTTATTTTTTATTTTTGTATTTAAACCTTGTAATAATTTAAATATATTTTTGCTTTTATACCTTTGTGAAATCTGACTTTACAAAATAAATCATATGGCCTAGGGTAAACCATAATTCTCTCAAATGGTTGGGGTGAATGTACCTTTAATTTCAAAATTTGATGTCATTAATTAAGATCTAAAACAGAATAATCTTTAAATTATAAGGTTTTTTCGAACAGGAGGTAAATTGGAATTCGCTTAAATAACATTGAGCTAAAAGTACATTTAACCCTAAGATTTTTAATGAGGCAGATCTCCAAACTCTTTTTTTATTTTCGTGGATTTTGACCTAATCTCAGGCCCGTTCCTTTGGGGTGGGGTGGGGTGTGGTAGTGGATTGATAGTTACAGCAAAAACAGTACAACGAGAATTTCACAACTGTATAGCTGCCAAATACATTTCCTATATTACACACATCACCTCGCATGATTTCCGGACGAGAAGGCCTTTGATTGGCTAAAATATTTTTCTTGATCCTTTCGGGATAAAAGTTTTCTAGATAAATAGCATCACTCTTAAAAAAAATGTGTTTTTATTTTATTATGAGCCTCTTTTTACTTACAGAACCGAACCTCCAGATTCATAGAAACAACCTGCCTAATCTTCGAAGATATCTTTTGCATTAAGTCGTTTTCTTTATAAATAAATTTATTAGGGTTCAAATGGTAAAAAAAATTCTTGATAAAAGGATGAAGTTCTGTCAACGCTATCATAAACCGTCCAACACACTTTTTTAACTCGTCAAAATTCATATAGGTTTCTGTGAATGACGTGGGTATGATGTAAATTGATGGAACTCATGAAGTTAAATCAATAAAAAAAAGTGTTAAGAGGAGTCTGATAAATAATAAGATATTGGCATTTTTCATATGATTAGGATAAATACAATCAAAGAAAGCTCTAAATGTTTTCTGTAAACGAGTCCAAAATGAGTACTTAACTCAAAGTTGTGATTATCACGTTTTGTTGTCGTCCTTGTAATTATCACTTCTCATTTAAATAATTCAATCACTAAAGACGTATTTCACAAATTTTGTAGCCTCTTGCGCAATTTGGATGGTTTTGACTTGCTTCTCCATGGATAAGTGTGTGGACCTCAAAATACTTCCTCCGAATACAAGTTAATAATAAAATTAATGAGCATAGTTTAGATATAATTATTATTAAATTATATTTTATTTATAAATGAGTTTAATATGGATTTTTCATATTCTGTAACAAATTGATACTTGGTATTTCCTCTAGTCTCTAGGTATTGTAGGCCAAAAATTTATTTTTTAGATTTATTGAATAACCGCTGAATTTAGTATATAATATTGACCAAATATATAATATATTTAAAGGATCTAAAAAGTGATTTTTGAGCTTAAAATAGTGACTAGAGGGTGTAGTCAATAACCGATGAATTTGTAAAAAAAAATAATAATGGTAATAAGCGTCTTTAAAGCACTTGTTAAGAAAGTGAAAAGTGAAAATTTTGCATTGAAAAATTAATTTTCAACATTCGAAAAAGTAAATGCATCATTTTCCACCATTTATTTTAGCTTTCATAATAATACCCTTATAACACTCTTTAAGATGGAGAGTCCTTAGTGGTTAGCGTATTTTCGGCCAATTTCCTTGGTTAGTTGTTTGTACAAAATGTTGGCAAAGGTGCTTGCTAATAGGCTTAAAAAGGTTATATGAAGTGTTATCTCTGATTCTCAATCAGCTTTATTAAAAGGTAGGCAAATTCTTGATGAGATTCTTATTGTTAACGAAGTAGATTTTGAAAAAGCCTACGATTCGGTGGACTAGAAGTATTTGGAAGAGGTTACGGTTAAGATGAATTTTCCAACATTGTGGTGTAAGTGGATTTTAGATTGTGTAACTATGGCAACACCATCAGTTCTTGTGAATGGTTGCTCGATTGAAGAGTTTAAGTTGGCAAGAGGATTACGTCAGGGCAATCCTTTGTCTCCTTTTCTTTTTTCTGATAGCGGAAGAAGGTTTAAATGTCATGATCAATACTACAGTGGATACAAGATTTTTTTACCTAATTTGGTGTTGGGATAAGTGATGTTGTGCCAATTACTCATTTACACATTGTGGATGACACCTTGTTGGTGGGAACGAAAAGTTGGGATAATGTTAGAGCGTGAAAAGTCATCCTGATTCTTTTTAAGGTGATATATGCTTTAAAAGTAAATTTTCATAAAAGTATGTTGGTGAGGATCAATATAGTTGACTCTTGGCTGAATGAGGCGCTAGTGGTTATGAACTTTAAAATCAGGCATCTTCCTTTCTAATACTTGGTGCTTCCTATTGGTGATGATTTGTGAAAGTTGAATTTTCGGCACCCTTTAATCAAACGTATTAAAAGTTGGTTGTCTGGTTGGAATAGTTGTAACCTATCTCGAGGGGGTCGTTTGATTCTTCTAAATTTTATCATGTCCTCCATACCAATATATTTTCTCTCCCTTTTTAGGGCTCCTTCAGGTATCATCTCTTCCATTAATTCTATTTTTAATGTGTTTTTTTTTTGTAGCGGGGTGAGGGGGACTATTAGAAAAATTTCATGGATAAAATGGGATAAAATTTATTTGAAAAAATAAAATGGTGGTTGGTTGGGGGTTAGGAGGATGAAGGAGTTTAATCTAGTATTGCTTGGTAAATGATGTTGTGGAGTGTTGGAGGAAAGGGAAAGTTCATGGTCCTAATTACTTGTTATGATGACGAAGAGGACAGTTATGTTATAGAGGAGGCATATGATCTCTTTGGTGGTAGAATTTTAATAGGTTGCATGAGGGTGTAGGTTTGGGTGCAGGAAGTTGGTTGGAGAATAATATAGGGCGTGAGGTGGGTGATGGGTCCTCTACTTTATTTTGGAGAGACCAATGGTTGGACGGGGTACCTTTTAATGTTAGGTTTAGAAGATTATATCAATTGAATGATAACAAATTGACGGCACTAGCAGATGTATTTTTTAGGCTAGGGGTGAATGGGGAATAATGGAAGTGGCCAAGGAGGTTGTTAGCTTAGGAAAAAGAGCGGGTGGGGGAATGTAGTGAATTGTTGACATCTATTATCTTGCAGGTGGATATGGAGGATTTGGTAGGTATGGAAGTTACATTCTTCCAATTGTTATTCGTTGAGTACTGCATTTAACTATTTGACAGCAACGGACATCATTGATACATCAGACAACAATCACATTCTTTGGATTAAAGTTGTTTCGCTTAAAGTAACTCTTTTTTCTATGGTGTTTGCTTCTAAATCGCATTCTTCTTCTTTTTTGAAGAAGTTAAATTAGCCCACCTAAATTGGCACCAGAGAGAATCGAACATGAGATCTCGAGGAGGAGCATACTCCCAGATCCCAAGTCAATATCACCAGGCCAACCCAAGTGGGTTTTAAATCGCATTCCTACTAAGGACAATTGGGTAATGAGGGGGGTTCTTTCTAACAACGATGAAATATGTACTAGTGGCTCTGGTATAAATGAGGACATGAACCATTTATTTTTCAGATGTAACTTTTATGGCAGAATATGGTCGTTAGTTTCGGACTGGTTAGAATTTGACACAGTAACTCAAGATAATATGTTAAACCATCTCGAGCATTTTGGTGGTTTAGGTGGATCTTCAAAAGTGGTTCATTTGACTTTGAAGATTATATGGCTCTCTACGATGTGAGTGCTTTGAAAAGAAAGAAATTAGCGTTTATTTAAGAACAAGGATGAACACTTGCAAAGATTATATATAGTCTCGGTCTACATCTTTCTTTACAATTCTAAACAGTGAGACATTTTTAACATCTATATTTTCAACAAACATCAACTTAAGTTCCATCACTAATATATCTGAAATATTGAAAGAAATCAGAGAATTTATCTAAACTCTCTAAAATTATCTTCCAATAGATTTTTAAAATTCTTCATACTAATAGGATTTTGAGTTATGAATAAAATCAATCACTCATTCAAATAATTTGGAGACTATCATTCTTAGCTATTTTGCTCTCATTTCGTTTTCTCAAAATCCTCTCCTCCCACTCCAAACTCTCAAACATAACATAAAATCATCGAGGATAACATGCAGACTACCCGTGTAATGCTTGTTCATTAGTTTTTTTTTTTTTTAATAAGGTTGTTCATTAGACATTGGAAACAAATGAATGATAAAATCAAAAGTCATTGATCTTTCTCTATATGTTATGTCTCGTTTTTCCCCTCATATTTTCCCTCTACATTTCTCTATATTTTCTCTATTTTTGTCTAAACTTACCTAAAGATAGAGAACGTAAAGTTTATTCTATTTTTGTGTAATAATAAAGAATACAAAGTTAGAAAATCCAAATCCAAATCCAATTAGATGTTCTTGCATGGCCCCAAAATAAACTAAAAGGAAAAGGACCACTCTATCGTGTACCTACAAGGCTACAATTTATTTGCCCATCAAATTGAATTTTCTTTTACCAGTAGTGCACGGCGTTTCTGCTATCACCGAATAAAATAAACTAAGTCGGTTGAAAAATTAGACGCGTGATATTTGAACAATCATTTAATTATAATTTAGGAGATTCATGATTTACAAAAAAAAAAAGAAAAAAGATATTGATATAAAAATCAATGCAGTAAATGAGAAAATAAAACATAATATAAATATGAGAAAAAATGATCACAAATATTGATAAATAAAAAATGATTATACAAATATCATTTCTTTAAAATTATATATTCTCATTTCACTCCTTCAAAAAAATCTCTGGTTCTCACGTCACGTGAACGCGAATTTTAATTTTAGAATTTATATTAAAAAGAAAGATGGTACTTGTAATATCTATTGCAGTAGAATCTTATCAAATCAACCTATAAAAAAACAAAATCTTATCGAATCAAGAATATTCATAACAGTTCTACATGTTCTGCGTGGAGTGTGCACTTCTTTCCAACTACAGATAGCTCCATGTTATCCAATCAAATCCTCTTCGTATATTAATTTATTTTATTTTTTAACGAGAATCCTGGCTTGATATATATAATGGGAATCACCTTGTATGTTTGATTAAGCGTTTAATTTATTTTTTAGGGATGATTAAGCGTTTAATTATTGTTTATTTATTGGGAAATATCTTTATGTAAATATGAGTTATCTAATATTTGCTCAAAATAAAAATAAAAAGTTGTTATCAATTTTTTATAAAATAAATAAATTTATAATCCAGATTCTACTAAACATCTTATCCAACCTATATTAAATAGTGTTGTGTTATTTGAACAACTATTTGATTGATAATTTTTAAGACAACCGTAATTTTACAAAGAAAAAAAGATATTAGCACAAAAATCAAAGCAATAGAGAGAGAAAGTAAAAACATAATATAAGTATGAGAAAGAAAGTTGTCACAAATGTTGTTAAAAAGTAGTCGTAGAAATATAATTTCTCTATAAAATAATACTACTAACACATTATGTCAAAACAAATTATTATATTTAATTTAGAGTTAAATGTTTTGTGAATAACTATAACCGTCTTTTTTGATTTAGAAAATAAAATATAACCCTCTTGTCAACTTGAAATCAAAGCCATTATTTCACCATTTCCCTGTGCAACCATTATTTCACGACTATTATTTTTTTCACCCTAAGACACTCCCATGTATTGTGTAAAATTTTCAAAAATGTCCCTTTCAGTTCGAATTTCATAATCCCAACTGAGTTTGGATTTCTTAATCCAAACTATGTTTATGTATAATCAGCAATTATAATCTCTCTCATTTCAGCAATTTTGTATCTTGCTTTTAAAAACAACCAAAAAATCAATTAAAAAAATGATAAAAATCTATCAAATAAAATCATAAAGCAGAGGTGTGAGAGTTAGAAAGATTAATATTGTACTTAAAATGACTATCCATGTTACAGACATGTTAAGAATTGGTGTTGCATCAGCACCATGGAAAAAAGGGTCTAAACGATGAAAGTTTGGATTTAAAGGGCGGAGTTTCGTAGGAAGTCTTTTCTAAAGGAGTCTTGATCCAAAAACACAAGGATAAAAGTTAGAAAGATTAATATTATCCTTAAAATGAATATCCATGTTACAAACATGTTCAGAATTGGTGCTAGTGCAGTTTAGATTTGTGAATATATGCTTTGACAAGAATACATTGATTTTGATGATTGACAAAAGAAGTCCTAGTAGAATAAACATGCAAAATGCAGAAAAGAAGATTCTAGCTTTCAAGTCTTGAATTTTATTTTTATTTGTTTTAGGACTATTTATAAGTAGTAGAAAAAGCTCTCATTAAAATAAGTCACACACTCACAATAATTTTCATATAAATATGTTTGTGCGTTAAATTATTTTTGCATGAATCGATAATCAATTATGCATCAAAAGTGTTTCAACATATCATATTTTTTATGGCATTAGATGTTTCGTGTTTTTAAAAGAGGTACTCATTTTCTAATAAGTTGTTTAATTGAATATGTGAAAATGATGCAACAGCTAGTTATTAAAATTGAGGCAACGGCTACTTAATTTTTAATGTGATCAAAAGTCTCAATTTTAATCAGCAATATCGGTGGACTTTCTTGTATCTTTTTCAAACATAATCAATCATGCTATCATATTATTATTAATGAGTTTTCTAACGTTGTCTTTCATGTGCATTTATATAAGAGATCATATACTTCATATTTCATTTATATAAGAGATCATATACTTCATATTTCATCACAATATGAAAACCGTAACGCCCTAATTCTATTAAAGCGATAATACACGCGAATAACATAAATATTTAAGAAATAGATGTTACGTCTTCACATCAAAATTCGAACAACATGCATATATAAGATTCATCAACAATCGCAGCGAATATAAGTCATACATCTCCAAAATATACATGTCATAAGATCAATATACATCATCGTATAAAATCTCTAAATCAAGACAAATGGACAAAATCTCCATAACATAAATAAATCCAGAACATCATAAAAACTGACACATAATCAGAGCCTAACTCTAAGACTCTAAGACCGATAACGGAGATAACTCCCGCTATCCAAGTATTCACCAAGCAAAACTAATCTTGCACTCCGTCTACCCATTCATACAAACAGGTAGGCGGTCAAAACCACTGGGGGTTAACTTCACATCAATCATAATCGACATAAACAGTGCAGAATATATATATATACACACACACACACACACACACACACATATACAAATCTCACCTCATTACTATCACCAAAATAATTGTCATCAAATATATTCACCAAGTGTATAAGCACAAGCAAATAAGACACACAACTTGAGCCTAGTTCAAATATTCATAATCATCAACAAAATCAACCAATGTACATATACACCAATCCACATAATCACAACATTCACCAAATTTCACCAATGCAAAAATTCACCAAGTCACATATTCAATTACGACACGACTCATCAATTATTCAAATGCATGCAATGTTCTAGACTCTTCTAGACGCATGCGGTACCAAATCACCTCAAGGTCGTCATCTTCAATGCAACAAAAACATCGTATGTAAGATTTTACACCTGTCTTACATTTTGGATATAAAATTCGTCACCATCAGTCATGTATGCATGAACATATGACTCGACACAATGCATATGTTCATACAAACAATTCACCACATCACCATTCACTTAGCATATATGCAATCACCAACAAAATCACCATCACTTAGCATATATGCATTCACCGACAATATCACAATCAATTAACATATATGTATTCACCAACGATATCACAACCAATCAACATATATGTATTCACCAACAACATCACAATCAATCAACAACATCATATTATTTCTCACAATCCAAATAAAGGAGAAAATACATCATATTAAGATAAATATCATTTTCGACACCTAACAATCATTCATACATCCTTATGTAATCATATAAAGCTATTCACAAAAGATTGGCAAAGCAATCGGCTTTAAAGACCATTTTCGACAAAGTCTATCTCGCATTTTACAACTTTAAAACAATTGAGTCAAAATTAAGCAAACAAGTTTTAGTGCCTCAACTATGTATACACTTAGATCACATATGAGTGCAGTTGTATATACATGTGTGTTTCACCGGCCAATTGCGATTAAAACGTTAATCTGACAATTCTCAGCTCAAAGACAAAGTTAACCAAGCATAAATGAGAACCAATTGTAAACCAAGGTAGAATTAAGCTATGATACTCTTAGGAGCTTAATTATACTTTGATTGAATAGGGTTAGGTATTTGGAATCCATTGGCATGCTTAAAAGTACACAAAAACACGAAAAAACGAGGTTTCAAGATTCTGCAGAACTGACACGGTCGCGTCATCAGGACACGCGGTCGTGTCATCCCTTACAGGAGACCCTTGTTGAAGCAAAAATCTTTTTGATGAATGTTTTAATGATAACAAACCTCGTGGAATAAATGATAAGTTTTATGAATGGTGATCTACTGATGTTTGCACTTGAG
>Ga0315915_1003206_pt1 | contig 20822 bp, 10 predicted proteins | sample MpolbnodulesMG_FD_207738 | JGI IMG/M metagenome (GOLD analysis project Ga0315915, IMG submission 207738) | Medicago polymorpha root nodule microbial communities from Los Angeles, California, United States - branched nodules | ecosystem: Host-associated > Plants > Roots > Nodule | place: USA... | reverse complement strand
GCGCCTGTGCCCCCCCCCCCCCCCCCCCCCCACCCCACACACACACACACACACACACACCGGCATTCTGCCTCTCCAGTCAAAGTTTTCTCACTGACAAAGAAGTCAGATCTCGTCCGAGCTACTTGTTTCGTTGAGATTTAAAAAACTCGCAAGAATCATGGTTTCTCCGTTGTTTCGGTTGATTCAAGTTCCGATTCTGATTTTGCCGACAGTGGGCGACACTAATGTTTGTGGTGAGGGAGGGTGGATAGTGTGGTTGGTAGGTTACGGTGGTGGTGAAGGTGGATGAAGGGTTTGAGAGACAGAGAGAGGGAGATGGAGGGAGAGGGAGAGAGAGAGAGAGAGAGAGAGAGAGAGAGAGAGAGAGAGAGATGTATGTGGGGTACATGTCTCACCACTCAAGAAAATATATGTTTAGTATGATCAATGGTCGATTCAAGCATGAAGCGGTCGTCCAAGTCATTGCTTTAGAACTCACAAAACAAATAATTTTTTAAAAGGGATAGAAGGACTCCAAATAAAAAAAATGTTATAAATATTATATTTAATTGCATTTTTCGTCCTTTTGTTTTATTAAATTCACGAAAAATAGTTTTTTTAGTGGAATTTATAGATTCTCTTTTTTAAGTGTGAACTTTTTGATATCTCAAATTTCATATTTTTTGCATTTTTTTTTTCCGACTCATATTATTTTACCTTAAAAATGATTATTTTTTACACCATAAAAGGTGAAATTTACTTCTATATGTTAAAGTTTCTCTTGAGATTCAACATTTGGGAAATAAACTACCATTTTTGGGGAAAAAAATCATCCACTTTGGGGATGAAAGTCAAGGTTAGGATGAAATTGCAAGAAATGTAAAAATTGAGAACCAAAAAGTTCTATTTTAAAAAAGGATGATTATTTTCGTGAATCGGATAAGATAAGAGAATCAAAAGTGTAATTAAACTTCTTTCAAAAAAAAAGTGTAATTAAACTTAATTAAAAAAACTGAATTAGAAATTTATTTGAAACTACAAATATGTTGGACCGACTCTTGCTTAGACATGACTAAGTACACCCAGGCAAAACAGCTCACTTATTTTAGACCTATAACTGATAATTCTAATCTAATTACATTATAGTTTACAATTACAACACTCACATCAACAACTAGCGTTAGACCTCAGTTGACTAGACACGTGAGTTAAACCTCAGTTTTGATGCTACACATTACTTTCACCTGTGTCTAGTTCAACATTCACTTTCCATTAATTTAATGGAAAATGTTACTACCTCCGTCCCAGTTTAACTGAACTAGTTGACCATTTCACACAGATTAAGAAAAGTGTATAAATGAAAGAGAGAGAGAGAGAGAGAGAGAGAGAGAGAGAGAGAGAGAGAGAGAGAGAGAAATGGTTTTGAGTGTCTTTGTTAAGTATTGATGCATTATTCTTTATCATAAATGTAAAGTAGAATATATTGAAATAGGAGTGGTGAAAAATTGGAAAAAGTAATTAATGTTCTATTGAAAAGTGAAATGAGTCAATATTCTTGGGACGATATTTTTTTACAAATAGCTCAGTTATTATGGGACGGATAGAGTAACTCTTGCCCTTAGGGTACATGATAAGATACCAAAGATAGAAATAGTATATTGGAAATTGTGTCAAATTAATTCACAAAAGAGTAGAATTTAACTCACAAATAACCAATCAAAACGCTCTTCCTTTGACTTTTCTACCAAAAACATAGTACTCCTTTAGTCTTACATTTGATGTTTTATTTGAGTTTTACACGCTTGTTAAAAAAATGATTAATAATGTTGATTTTAATAATAAAATATGTATCATTTATTAAAACATTTTTATTAATTATAGTTAGTAGAGTAGTTATAAATAATTGAAATGCAATAAATAAGAGTTTGGCAGTGGAAAAAACAATAAATGTGAATTGATATTATAAAAGGGACAAATGAAATGGTATTATAAAAAAGGATAAATAATTTAAAACAAGAAAAAAAAATAGTAAAGAAGACGCTTAATGTAAAGTCTTATGTTCATTTGACAAGTCTAATATGATGATTATAGATCTAATAAATAAGTAACTTGACTAAAATTAAGTTTAAAATTGAGTTTTTATCCAATTAGATGAAAGGTGGTATATTTGGTGACCAAAACCATAGTTAATTTGATTAAAAAGTAAAGTCTTATTATAATTCATTTGATTAGTCTAGTAGTAAAATTAGGATAGTTATAGACCTAATAAACAAATAACTTGACTAAAATTAAGTTTAAAATTGAGTTTTTTTATCCATGTTCTTATCATCATCTTAAAAATTCCAATTGGTTGTTCCAAGAGAGTAAAAGAATTACCAAATGGACTTTAGAAGAAAACAAGTTGTTTAAGAATGCTTTGGCTTTATATGATAAGGACACCCCTGACCGTTGGATGAAGGTGGCAGAAATGATTCCAAGTAAGACTATTGGTGATGTGATGAAACATTATAGAGATATTGAAGAAGATGTTGGTGTTATTGAATCAGGGTTGATCCCTTTTCCTATGTACACTATTTACTAGTTCTTTTACTTTGGAAATGGGTTAAAAGTCAAGACATTGATGAGTTCAACCAATTTTAACAAAGCAACTTTTCAAGATAACAATCATAAATTTTCTGGATTGGTTAAAGATGAATATGATTTGAAATTTTCATATGATTGTGTGCATAATGTTTTTAATTCAACAAATGGAAACATTTTTATGATACCATTGTGTGATAATTTTTCGTATGAATCTAAACCACAAGAGCCGTGTTTACTTAGAGACACTCCTCATGGATGTCAATTTGGACCTTATGATACTATTATGTAAATGTAATAAACCTTGCCATATATAAATAATACTTTATAAGGCATATCATGTTAGCAAGAAGGGTTGATATATGTTTATCACCTCAACGAAATCGATGATATGATAGGGTGTAAACCAAAATTTGCTCAAATGACAATGGATGAAATTATCTTAAATTTTGAAAATTGATGTCATAAAAGTTCAAAACTAAAGAATCTTCAAATTACACGGTTAGAATCTAAAAAAAAATTTTTACCGAACCAAAAACCACTAATAATACAGGAGTAAACATGTATTAACCCAATTTTGAATAATGAAAATTTGATGTCACGCCAAAATGTAAAAATTGTATTGGATAAAACTAAGTTTCACTTGGTTTAAAATTGCTGAATCATGGAGCACTTATTCAAAGTGGCACATGTACTTAATTATCTTGCTTCCATTACACTAAAATAGGAAAAGAATAATGGATACTAGTTGACTGATTTTTGATGCGGGATTTTGACCATAGAAATACTTAGGACCACTACTTTTGGCATCTCATGCCCACACTCTTTCCCTCTTCACTTTGTTCTGTCCATAAGTGCCATATATAGTACTTCTATATCTTTTCCCTCAATTTTTAAGTTTTTGGCCTGTAGTGCTCCTTTACCATATTCTTTTTTTTTTATGGTCAAGGAAAGATATTTTTTTTAAAAAAAAAGAGGAGAGCTCACACCTTTACCATAGTCTTTAATGCCTGTTCCTATTTCTATAATAATTTCTTCATTTTTTTAATAAAACTTTACGACGAGAGGATGCTATCCAATCCAAGATAAGAAAAGAAAAATCTTCGAACTCAAAAAACACTTGCAAATGTATTTATATTTACCTTCCTTTAAATGATAATTTCTCTGTTTCCTCAAACTTGTATTTCCTTCAAAGAAAATATCGACACTTTGATTCATTATAAAAGAAATTACATCATAATTCTCCTATCATTCTATTATGAGTATAATTTTGCATCTATAATAATGAATACACAAAGTCATAATTAGGATAATTTCTCATTAGTTTTTATAAATTAATAACATGTGACACTCATATTAGAATGTAGAGAGTATCAAAATTTCGCCCTTAATTTTGGGACCTTATGCTTTTCAATGGGGGCAATTTGTGCCAATTTTGGATTTATGTTTATAATTAAGCATAAGTTTTTTACTTTTACATCAAACATACCAGTATTAGTTGAATTATGTTAATCAATTAGCATGATAACTTTATGTTAGCAAAGACATCGAATGATTGATAAGGTGACAATTCATTGAAAGAAAATATCAACCATATTCGTGAATTAATAATTCACGAATGAATTAAACAATAGAGATTCTTCATCTTCTTAATGGACATGATTTTTTCCGGATCGCTCTTGTGTGAAATAATGTCATATGACATAGTGTAACACATGGTAATACAATTTTTTTTATTAAACATAAAAATATACTAAAGAGAGATAAAACAGTTGAATTGACGTATGTGTTACAATTAGATTGATCAATTTTAGTGATATTTGTGATTTAATGGTACACAAGTGGAGTTCAGTTTTTCCCTCTCCTTTTTCAGTAGTGATATTTGCGTTTTAATGGTACACAAGTGGAGTCCAATTTTCCCTCTTCTTTTTCAATTTTCAAATGAGGTTTTATTTTTTGGTGAATACAATTTTCAAATGAGGTGTTACCTTCTTATTAGATGCTTAAGGTTCCTTAATTAGACAATTCCTAAGAAATATTCATCAATCAATATAAAAGAACCTGTCTCAATCGTTAATATGGAAAGAGAGCATATTCTAAGCAAACACATAACTGATGGAGGCTTTTTGTTTGTGTTTTTGTCTGAGCTAAATTTGTTCCTCAACTTACTATGTTTCGCTTTCTCCATGATTAAACAAATTGTTTGATTGGAGATTTGGAGTCACAAAGGAAGTGTGTGGAGGGCAGAAGAATTTTCACTGTTTTTTGTTTTAAGCTTCCGGTTCCTAGGGAAGGGGCTCCTAGTAATTAGGATCAAGGTTGTCAAAATCGGGATTTTGCTTCGGGTCGAAAGAGAATAGCAAAATCGACAATCCTAAAATCACAACCAAAATCGACGATTTTATTCAACTACTTTTATAGAATCAATATAAGAAATCGTAAAATCGCAATCAAAATCGATGAATTTTACCAAAATAATAATAATAATACTAAATATATGTTATAAATGGTATATAGTCATAAATAACTTTGCTTATAAGAAATCGTAAAATCGCAATCAAAATCGATGGATTTTACCTATTTTGGGATTCCACTATGAATTTGAGTCAATGAAGGTGAAGAAAGTTGCAAAATCCTAGATTTTACGATATAAATTTTGACAACAATGATTAGGAATTCTACCTAAAGATAAATAAAGTCTAGCAAAGAATTGTTTCCACCAGAAATTGAACTTGTGCTTTGTTCATTGATAGTAATCATCCAAGCTTATGTAACATAAATCTTACAAAAATACTGCTAAAAATAGCAAAGGTGGAAGATACTTACATCTCAAGGAAAAAACAACAAAGCATGTGTCACTCGTTTTGGTTTACTCTTCATGGGATCTATGACTTGGCAAAGTAAACTATAAGGAGATTGGATGACAAAGTTGTTGAAGGAAGACGACTAAATTGTCAATTGGGAAAATTATGATAGAAAGAAGAGCATATCTACACAAAAACAAGATAGAAACACCGAGAGTGGTAGTGAATTCCAAGACTACATGTCATTTAAGGATGCTTTGATGAACTCCAATACAAATTTGGCGCAACATATCGCAAAGGAACAAAAGAAAGACAAAAGTACATGAGGAGAAAGGATACATATAGCAAATCTAAATTTGAGAACAGTGGAGAGGCTACAGAGAAGTATGATTATTGAGACAAGTTGTCCGTCGAAAAGCGAGGAGAGGCTTCATATGACGGAGTGATGGAATTTAGAAGTGGAATACATTAGAGACATGGAAAAATATATGTTTATAGCAAGCTTCAAGAATCAAGCACATTTTGAGCATGCAATGCAAAGCCTTACTACATCTCTTGATAGTACATGTGTAAAAGTAAGAAAATGGTCAATGAAGGAAGAGTGTAGAGCAAGATGCATTTGGATAGAAATATTTGGAATTCCAACCTATGCTTAGGGTCTGAAAAATATGGAACTTGTTATTGATAAGATAGAAAAGATTGAGTAGATTGATATAGAGGTGGAGAAAGGGTTATCTATGGAGTCAGCTAGAGTTTTGGTTCACACAAAACTCATGTCATTCTTTGAAGATCGATTCTTTATGGTGCTATGCATTTGCTGTCTCGAGAAAGTGAAATGGAAATTTTGAGTGATAAGGATAGCCTATGAAGTGTGTTGAAAGTCGAAAATGCTTCTGCAAAAACGGTTGAACCCTCCAAGTGGTATGACCAAGGGCATGATTTGGGAGTTATTAAAACAATGGAAAGACACTTCAGTTAGGCCTCTTGGTTTTAGCTTTATTGGACGGTACTGACGAGGATCATCGGAGTGATCAAATGGAAAAGGGAATGACTTGGGACATCGGTAAAAGCTTTGGTGTGTTTTCACTTCTTGATGATGAGGATGTCTTGCAAGGCACGGCGAAATTGCGCAGGAGCAGTAGAAAGAAGAAGGTGGGAGGGTAGCCCAATGTGGAGTACCGAAATTCCACCAAGGAAGTCATTTTATGATAGAAACCAAGAAGAGGTGAATGGAATGGTGTGTTGTTTCTAGGAGTGCTTGATGTTTGAAATGGTAGAGTAGGTTTATTGTTGCAGCAATTTCTATTTTTGGTACATGAGATTTTCGAGTAAAAGCTATTTTGTTTAAACACTATTGAGCTATTTGTTGTTGAAAGAAACCTTGAGTTGCAAAGGATAGTAGAAGAGTGTTGTTAATGATATCTGGATTGGTGTTTACCGAACGACATTTAACTGTCGTTTGACACTTTTTCAATCGGTTAACTCGATTTAAAATGTTTGTTAAACGGTAGTTAATTACTGTTTAACACTTGCTATATGCCTAAAGAGCAATTTCTCAAAAGATACTTACTAGGGTTAATAATTATGTTTCTCGATTGATAGGCATACACAACTTGCAAAATATGATAATACTAAGGATGTTTAGGGATCATTTAAAAGGCTTGTATGTCCCATCTAATTATGCATAGTAGTATTATTAATTGGAGATGGACATTCTAGATTTTAAGTAGAATAATACGACAATTCAGTAATCATATGCTGCCATGTCTTATGGGATCAATGAACACTCACTAAATTAGCTGAATTGCGATTATCAAAGTGTAAACTAACCGTAAAGAAGAACAAAGTTTGGAATCATAGAATTATAAAGAGTTTCAACATTTGCAAACGTTGTTATATGATTAATTTGCTTTTTATTCTATTAATTTACTACAAAACTTATAGAATAAGGAGCAAATTGCCCAAGAATATCCTTGATCCGACAAATTAAATTGAGTAGAGATAATACTACAAGTCTACAACCATTATACAAAAAAAAAAAAAAACTACCGTTTACTGTTATTGTTCATTACATTTTAAATCGGTTTAACGAATTTTAAACGTTAGCTAACTACCGATGAAGTTGTTTTATGTGTTTGTGAGCAATTGTTAGCAACCTAAAAGCAATCTCCATCTGTTTGCACCCGCCCTAGATTTTGTTACTATCCTAACTTTTTTTGTTTTCTAAAATACCTTTATAAGTTTGTATTCCTCACTTCATTTAACAAAAAAATAAATAATTACATGTGACATTTAAATATCATCTGAATGTTTTTTGTTTTTTATTTTTGAAGTGAATCATCATAATGTATTCAAACTAGTCTCTTTAATTCGTAAATATATCCTCTCAAAGTAGTGAAATAGGGGAGAGAGAAATTGTGAGAGAGATATCAAACTTCTCATGTTTGGTATGCCAAGAAATAAGGAAGACATAAAGGATTATGGTGGAACCCACCACTTTTTCCTTTCTTTGCTGGAGTGCGGAGAGTTATGGGGAACGCTATTTTTTTTTTTCACTTTCCTCTACATACCCTTATCCTACCCTTTCCTCAGTTTTATTTATTTTGCAAAATTGTTGTATTCTTACTTCGCTTTTGTTCACGTACGGTGACTTTCATTTTTTTTTTATACAAATAAATGGCTTAAGCCGTTTGAATAAAAAAACTGATGACTTAATTATATAACTAAAATAAAATATGAGATTGATAATTTTTTTAATGAAGGGGTATTTTAGTATTTTTTTAAAAATTAACACTTCTCTCTCTTCTATTTCTCTTCTCTCTCTCTCTCTCTTAAACCAAACAACACCTCAAATCTACTCTATTTCTCTTATCTATCTCTCTCACTTATTTCTCTCTTCTAAATTTCTTCTCACAACAAAACACACAAAGTCATGGACCGCCAAGAAGAAAGAAACGACTCATTGTTCTTTTCTTATTGATCTAATATATATCATTTTTCAGTTAAAAATAAATAATACAAATACAAAATAGTTTTAGATTTGTGTGAAATTAGAACTATGACAGCAAAATATATAGTTTATGACATTTTATTAATTGAACAGAATTTCATAATACATTTTCATTAATATAACGCAAATTAGGACAAAATTTGATACTTAAAGGTAAATCTGAAGCATAAAAAGATGGAGGTGAATGGAGGAAAAAGGCATGCCGTCCCTCTCGTGAGACCTCAGAAGAATTTGGAAACTCAAAATGACAGAGCACGAGAAGGTGGAAATTGATCTGAACAATCACAAATCTAGACGAGTCTGAAATATCGATCGATGTGGGACACCTCAGTTTAAGCATTCATACTAACTCCAAAACTGCTTTTACGAAGGTCTCTATAGATCTTGTGTTTGAAAGGTCAACAATAAAACCATGACGTCCTAACATGCCCCGCCCCTTTAAACAAAAGAAAGAAACAGAATGAGACAATATCAGTTGGAATGAGAAATTGTGAAGAATTAATTATTTATAGGCAAAATGCAAACATACATTGTAACGACAATCAACAGAAGGTTGAAATATGTGGTCAATCATGAAAATATAGTTAAAAATGCATGAAACATGCATGAAATCAACCAATCTTGTTGCACAAGCCACCGCCCACATTCTGGATCATTTTGAATTATATAATCTGGACTCATACCCAGTATTAATTCGGATTATATAATTTGAAACATATCTTTACTATGTAAGAAATTATGCATTAGAGAGTTTGGCACATTTCAAATTATGAAATCTAAACCAATCAAAATAAGACTTTTATGTTTTTGAAATTGTGTCGTTGAAATTGTAATGTTTAATGTATGTTGTTGTGGTACTAGAATTTGATTTAATAGTGGATTTTTCTATTTATTATGTTTTGAACAAAGTTCGGATTATATAATCTGAAATGCGTCAAACCCCCTAAATCACAATTTTATGGGGATGGTACGATGGTCAACAAAGACATTTGTATCAATTATAATAGATTTTGAGTTTTGACAATATTCAAATTATGTAATCCGAAATTTTGCAAAAAGGGTTCATATTATTTAATTCAAAGAGAGGCAAAATGAGAATTTTGGAGGGTGCCTCGGAAGCCCGGAGATGAGAAAACAAAATCTCACATGCAAAGATCAAACTTTTAACCTCTTACATAATACACATTTGATACCTCAACCTAAACCATATAGTTAATCTTTCAAGGACTCCAACATATCGCTAATACTTACAAATGAGAATCAAAAAGATGAAAATCACATATGAAAAGATAATGAATAGGGTTAAGGATGGGAGGGATGGGAATAGGCTAGGCCGAGCTAGGCTTTGCAAGGCCTAAGCATAGCCTGCCATACTTTTTTAAAGTCTAAGCCTGGCCTGCGACCTGTCATAGGCCTACTTTTTAGGCCTGAGCCTGACCTTTTGAAAGTCAGATACGGCTTGCTAGCCTGTTTAAAAGCCTATATCTTATGAACATCTTTAAATAAGCAATGTGATCTAAGTTTAAATGGACTAGTGAATTAATAGTTCAATTAGATTAAACTCTCTTTAGGGAATTCAACTATATATTGTACCATATTTCTATTCTAGTTTATAATAATACATTTATATATTAAAAAAAAATAATGTATACTAATAAAGCATAAATTATTGAAAAAGTTTACAAATTTATATTTTAATTCAAAGTACAAAATATAATATAATAATAAATAATATTATTCATATTACTTAAATAGGCTGGCCTAATAGGCTTAAGAGGCTTTTTGAGAGGCCTGTGGCCTGACCTTTTAAGCTAAGTAGGCCTAAAAAAAGCCTAGGCCTTCTCTATCTAAGAAAAAAAGCCTGGCCTGTCGTAGGCTAGACCGTAGGCCCCTGTAGACCGGCCTGGCCTATTCCCATCCCTAAATGCAGACCATACATTTTCATTTAGGCTCGTCTTGCAATTAACCCGTCAAAAACAGGGCGGGGCAGGCCAACATAAAGGGTGGGTTAAAACATACACCTTACTTTGTCAAGAGGCGAATTGGCCTATCTAGCAAAAAAATATCAATTTTTTTTGTGTGTGTTAACCTCTGGTTCTCATGGAAAAAGGGTCATAGTAATCCAGAGTTCATCCAAAAGGTAAGTAATTTCTATCAAAATGTGTTTCACCCATAAGTCAAACTTCAGTTCTTCTAAATAATTCATCCTTAATAGAACTTATTAACCACTTGAACTCAATTGTTTGATTTCAAAATATTTTACTCTTATATAAAAAAAATTCAAAAACCATTGGTTATAAAAAAAATCAAATCTAGTATCAATGATTCAATGCCACCACCATTACCAACAACATAATTAACAAATCCAACATCCTTAACAATCTAATACAATTTTATCAACAAAAAACAATCTAAAAATATAATTAAAAAATCTGAAAATAAATGCACCATCATCAATAAATCCATCAACATAAAACAAAATACATAAAATAAACAATTTATCTAAGAGTTTGGGGTCCAACTTACCCCGCCATGACCTATTTATTAAGTGGGCGAAACATGAGTGAACCAACTAGAGGGGGTGTGGTCAAAATCTCACCCCAGCCCATCTAAAATGTCAAGTTAAATCAGGGAAGGTTCAAGGGGCTGCCACTAAAGTAAGGATTTTAGACCTCCAAATATTTTAGACCTCATATTAGGCTCCATTGTATTCACTTTCAATAAATCATATGTCAAATTCTTTAAACATTTTTGCACCTAACTTCGTTGATAGTTAAATGGAGAGTTACGTTGTAGACTTATAGTTCATGTTGTAAGTTTGATCAGAAAGATAGCTATTTTACTAGTTATACGCATCTTATATTTGTTTTCTTCTTCAGATTTATATGAATATGATGTTAGTATTGGAAAATATATTAAAAGACGTTGTGTGCAACCAAAATATGCAAAAGTAAAAAAGAAATTTATATTTGTGTTAGAATTCAATATTACTTATTTATTTCAATGTTTAACAATCGATAAATAATGTTTAAATCAAATATCAAAAGGTTGTTATGAGTTAGATCTTGCTGCCTGATGAATAGGTCATTTGGCATGAAAGCAGGATCTAACTCAAAGAAATCCTCTTGAAACATCTTCCCAAAAGATTCATCATTTCTATTATTATGGTTATTTTTAACTGTTTATTTGTCTTATGTTGTTTTTGTTTATGTTATGTACCTTTGTTTTATTTTTTTTCCAAGGCATTCGCCACGAAAACGCTCCAGAATACAGAGTCTGGTGTTGTTCGGATTTGATAATCTGGAAAAATTTCATGCATTCCAGAATATTAAATATGGAATACCTCAGTAGTTTTTGGACGGTGGCGTTTCACCAAAGTTTTGGACGGTTAGTGGAGTTTTAATACATTTTTGGACGGTTTTGAATGACAATCACGTTTTCCTTGACTTACAAATGACCTAGGACTTGTTTTAGGTTATAAATAGGCTTGCATGTTCAAAAAAATTCCTTCATTCTTCACTTCATCTCTTTTCTTTCATTTTCTTCAAAAAATTTAAGTTTTGTATGAGTGTTTGTGGTGTCATGGTCATTGTTGATCGTTCATACAACCCCTGCAATTGCATTGCAGCTTATGCGAGGGTTATATAATGGTCAACAGAGACCCTTGACATCAAAGACGACACAAAAATTTCATGTCGATTTTGTCCTGATTTTAAAATCCGGAAAGCACTTCGGAAAATATAATCCAGACCAGGGGTATTTTTAGAATTTTTGCAGGGCGCATGAGAAGGCGGCAGGGTGGGAAAAGTAATACTCTCGTATATATTAGTTGTTATAAGAGGGTAATAATCTCTTAATTTGCTGATGTCCCATTCAATACGATAATATCTCACATTCTAGCTCAGGAATATCCAATACAACCATTGAGACTTAAATTGTGTCTGGATGGGAGAATGTTTTGAGGGAATTCAAATACTTTGAGGTGAATTTCGTAGTTTGGATATACTTTGAGGTGAATTCCATTGTTTGGATATAATTTGAAGAATTTTCAAAATGATGGAAATTTATGATGTATTTTGTTTAATTTAAATTTTGAGAATTTCAAATGACACCTAAAAGTTAAGAATTTCAAAATTCTTCATTGATATAATTTTTCAAATTTTGCATTTTGGTCTTCATATTTTCAGTTTGACCCCAATAAATTTCCAAAAAATAATAAATTAACCCCTAAAAATTTCAAAAATTATATTTTGGCCCCTCAAAATTTTTAAAATTTACAAATTGACCTTATTTCAATTTTCAAATTTGGCCCCAAAAAAATTTAAATTTATAAAAGTTGCCCAAAAATGAAGACAATGAATTTTTTCATTACTCAATCCAAACAAAAATATTGAGAAATAAAAGTAATTTAATTAAATTATTTAAATTACTTAGAATTTTAAATTCTTTAAAAAAATTCAATTACCTCATCCAAACACACTCTTAAGGTCTTGCTAACGAATGTCTCCAGGACATTTTTTAAGCATTCGAAATTAAACAATTATTTTTTAAAAAAGTCAAATATTTCGATTTTAATATATCAAATACTCATATTTTCATAAACACTTTTCACATATGATCTTTAAAGAGTGTAAGTGTCTAGGACATTGGTTAGCATTTTTCAAACTATTATTGCCTAAAAATATCATTAAAAATTATTAGTTGCACAATTTTTGTCCTCATTCATTGGTGAACGAATTTCATAACAAATTGAATGTGACCAACACATAAAAACACATTTGGCCCTATGTCAAGTATACCTTGAATAAACATGGGGTAGGACATGAAATACTAAATACTATTGGTCCTAACTTGTTGTTCTCTGTTTCTTCAATGGTCCCACTAATTAATGGAGACGATTGCTATATGTCTCAAGACTAAAATCTACCATGTCTGCTAGACTGTCACTGAATTACGAGAAAACACTGAGCTGGACTTGGTCTTTTATAGACTAAGCCATTGAACCTAACTTGCTAGTTGGTGATATAGCATGCCAAACTGTCATCTCAACTTTCATGCATGGTATGCCCGTTCCATGTTAGGAATGCATCGATGTCTTTCATAAATTTCAAACCACTTGCTGTGGAAAACTCTAAGGTATATTACACAATACACATGAAGAGTTATACATGTTTGAGAATTAGATAAAACAAAGAATAACAAAGAAGGTTACTAAGGATTCCAATAATATCTATGCATGGCCGTTCATGAGGAAGATCAACAAGCTCTATAGAACTTGGCCTCCGATTTATGGGGTCTCAAATATTTTGCTATATGTTAGGTAGATTTAAATCAAACACTTATTAAATCGTTGTTTGTATGACCCTCCACAAATGCATAAACCATTTGGTATTTTTTGTGTTTTTAAAGACTTCGAGAGATGATTTTCAAAGACTCTTTTCAAGATATAGAGCAATAATAAAAAGGAGTAAATCGACAAGATAAGTCTTCAAACCCAACTCAAACACCACCACCATCAACAACAAATAATTAACAAAACAAATTGAAATCTAAACAACCCTTATTGTTAATTTGTAATTTTAAATGTCAAATAAAATTATCTTATTATTAATTTGTAATTGTTCAAATCATCCATAATTTTTTTATTAAGTACCAATTTTTAATATTAGAGCAGAATCTCCGATCTTATTGGTACGCCCTTGCATCTATGATATAACTTATCCAAATAAGGTTATAAGCGAATATATAGTAAAACCTAAACGGATTAGACTTAACCTGTAAATCTAAAATGACCCAACAACACAAATTTAATAAATTATTATCATGTGTCTTCCACCAAACTCACGATGCAACAACCGAAAGTATTGAGAGTTTGTCAAACAAAAAACATACTTTATTAATATAAATTCAACATACGCAATAATATAAACTCATAATATTACCCCTCAAGTTAAAGCTTGCCAAATTTTAAGTTTTTTACAAATTTAAAGGTGAAAACAAATCATACCAACTAATCGCATAACCAATAGAGAGGAGTAATCAAAGTGAGTAACCGTCATAGGGAGGAACAACAACCAAATAGAGAAACCATCATAGAGAAAAACCAAAATTTAAAGAGAAGCAACCAAACAGAAGAACCAATTAGAATGAGCAATCAAACAGAAAAATCAATATAAAGATAATCAATCAAACAGAAACGAATAGAGAAAGAAGCAATCAAACTGAAAAAACTATAGGAAGGAAACAATCGTCCTATGTGTGACTTGCAAGTTGAAATATATCAAAAACACAACAATTTGACCCCTTTCCATCCATATATAATTCCTATATATTACGATAAATATGAAGAGAGGTAACTAAATTAAACAATAAAATGTAATGTTCCTTCTTTCAAAAATAAAAATAAAATGTAAAGATCCTGAAAATCATTATTATAGACAAGAAAAGAATAATAAAATGAGATTAATTTATTAATATTAAATATAACTAATATTTAGACTTCGTGTTTAAAAATATCGTAATTTTCCCCAAAAAGTATCGTAATTTTAACATGAAAAACATGTGAAACCTAAAACCAAGTTTCTTTTTTGTAGTTTTGTGCTTTAGCAGCCCCTACTGTACGTTTGGAATTTTAATCAATGTTCAAACTTCAAATCACATGAGTATATTTGTTTAATCAATCTCTCACAAAAGTTGGAAAAAGTTTAACTTGTCAGTAATGGTACGGTAGCATAGTTTCTTTTAGATAATCATAATGATGCTTACACCAAGTTGGCATTTATGAATATGGCACACTAAATTTTATAATTAAGTGATGATAGGTACTGATCTACCAAGTAATGACATTTCTGTGGAAAGAAATGAAGTAACGACAAAATGTGTGAGGTCAAACAAATTAAGCACCATTCTTGAGATTTTATGCATATGCCATCATGCACTTTCGTACAACATTTGGACCAAATTTAATATTGTGGAGGGAGAACGACATTGCAGCCATATTCAAGCCCTTTCGTACAACATTTAGACCATTTGGTAAATGGTTACATTCATGCATCATGATTAGGTTTTTTTTTTCCCCTTGGCTTTGATATTGTCATAAATGTATATTTTAAGTTTTCAGTAATATCAAAATAAAAATTTATATCATAAATTTGTAAAAGTCAGTCAAAATCTACCAACATAGCAAAAGGTCATGTAATTATTTTAAAATCATGACTATAATATAGTTCCCCTATTTTAAAAGCAAACATTTTGATCCTTCAATTATTACATTTGATGTAATGTTGGTATCAATCTTGATTTTTGGCCCAAAAATAGTGATTTTTGGTCCCAAAAGTAATACTTCTCTTAAAATTCAAGAGCGAGGCTACAAAATACTTTTGAGTCATAAAAATATTTATGGTTAAAAATATAGATTTGGACCAAAATTGCAATAAATATGATAATGAAATACAAAAAATTGATTTTTTAAAATATGAGGACTGTTTTCATGAGTTTGAGAAAATAGGGGACCAGCCGTGCAATTAAGATTCTAAAATAATATGCAAAATCAATTTAGAAGAAATGGTAAACAATAGTATACACTTGCATACACAAAGTGGAAGATCTTATATTTAAACCCACGACACCGGGAAGATATCTAGATTACCAATGTTTCTTCAAAAAAAAATCTAGACTGCCAATGTTGGTATTCCCATTTCTTCAATGCCTTATCCTTATGGATGCACTACAAACTAACATTTGTCATTTTAAAAGGAAAAAATTGATATTTATTCAATAACAAGTCCAACATGTTCATTAATTTGTGACTGAAATTTTTTTCTACTTCAAAATTTGTGATTAAGATAAAAAAAAAAAACATCCAGTGGTTCCGAGTTTAAAAGTGACAAATATGGGTGTAGTCATATAAATTAGTCCATCATTTACCCTTAAAAGACTGTTTGGATAAGACATATTATGAGTTTATGTAAAACAGTTTACGTAAATAAATAAACTTTGATGTAAATTTAAAAGTTTTTATCGAGGAAAATCATATCTTTATAACCAGTTTTTTCATAAACTATATTAAAAAACATAAATAATAGAAAAAAGTTTCTTTATTTGTATAAGTTATTTCGCATAATTAAGCTCAAAATAAATCTTATCTAAATGGTTCCTAAGTGGATTTTTGTTTAAACATCAAATGCACATGGCAACTATTGGATTTGCATCTTGTACCTCTTTTCGTGAATGATTACATTCATGCACTATGGACAATTAATCCCCATATGGTGAATTTCAACCATTTTTAGTGGCAACTTTAGTGTACAATTTTCTTTAATCTTTTTTGGTGAAGGGTACAATTTTCTTGACGCATTAACATCTAGTGGATGAAATATTGATTTATTTTAGGCTTATAAATCCACTGTTGGTCTCTCAATTAAGTATCGTAACTATCTGTGTTGGAACACTGTGTGGGTTAGGGTGTGAATTGAAAATGTCATTTCTCCCATATTGAAGAGTTTATACACAATATTAGTAACCCATATTAGTATTTAGGGTTAATTGTTCAAATTATCAAATTCACTCAGTAATAATATAAGTCTTAAGACACACGTCACCGTTTCTTACATGTTCATTGTAATGATATTGCATTCAAAGCTCACAAAGCATATACAAGACTACAATTTTCGTCATATTTCATGTCAATTCATAAGGTACATACAACACAACATAATTATATGATATATTTCACATCATATATCATCAAGGTATGCAACACAAAAATTTCAATTTATTTCATATTATTTCACCAATATACAACAAAACATTTCTGGAGATATTCATTTTCCTAGTCATTCACATTAAGATAATCAAGACATTACATTCAAAGATCATCACTCTTAAGATACAAAATTCAACAAAATAATGTAGTGGTAAAAACTAAACAAACCTCATTCTATAGATTTTTCAGTTTTGGATTGTGGTTGAATGTCTGAATCGTTAAACAATGGATTGGGTCTCGTTTTTATCTGGTGTTTAAGTCATTGTGATAATTGATGTATCTCGTCTATATTACAAACCAAATATATCAATTATTCAATGAATCTAAAAAGTGAATATTTGTTTATAATAATGATTTGAGAGAGTAAAGAACATGGGACATCGATCGTATTGGAAACCAAAACTAAAATCACTGGAGGCTAGGAAGTGTTTAAAAAGAATTTTTCCTTTGGTACAAAAGAAAATTGTTTTTTTATTGATTCATTTATTGAATCTCAATTTATATTGCTTCTTTTATTGATTTAAACATGACAATGCATTTAATATCAACCTCTAAAAAGGGCCCAAAATAGACTCTAACTATTTTTAAAGTAAATTTTCATATTTTGTAAAACAAATAGTAAATTTTAATAAAATATTATATCCTTCATTTTTTAATTATAAAATTCACTATTTTACCAAAAAAGGTAAAGGCACATCTTCAGACTCTTTTGGAAAAGCCATTAAAAAAATCTCTTTTTCAAAAGTTCACGTTAACTTAAAAAAATGTCTATTAAAACAAAGAAAATAATATTAATTAATAATTGCAGATGACCTGTAAATGAAATACCACCAGCAGACATAGAATTTTGATATTTTTTTAATCCACTATATGAGTCAACTATGAATAGAGGACAAAGTGTAATTTAAACATGTTGTATAATGCTAGCACTTATCTGCATTATTTGGACTTGCTACGCGTCGGGCAGTATTCAAATTTGTATAGTTAATGAAATGCATATGCTGCTATAGTAGTATATTACATCACTTACGATTTTTTTTTAATAATTAAGACTTCTTTGATCAAAATAAGTTTGATTGATAATAATTAAGTACTCCTTCAGTCCTAAATTATAAGTCGGAATCAATGTACAGATTTTATGGTGAAACTTAGAGCTTCTTTTAATATTCGTCTCCTTCTTCATGAGGCACCCCCTCCTGATCACATCACCCTTAAGGTGCGTTTGTTTCAAGTTAAATTTGTAGATTCCCAGGAATAAAAAGATAGAAATATATTTGTAGATTCCCGGGAATAAAAAGATAGAAATATGTATGGCTATGTTTGTTACAAATTTACTAAATTTTATTCCCGGGTATAAAACGCTCCTGGGAATATAAAAAAATTTCCCAAAAAAAAGGTGGGAATAAAGTTCCCATGAAGATGGGAATAAATTCATAAATAATTACCTATTATAATCTCTATTTTCATGATTCCTGGGAATATTATAATGTTAAACAAACATCTTTTTTTTATATACCTTGAAATAAAATTCTCATATTTATGTTCCAAGGAATGTTATTCCTAAAAATAAATTTGGTAAACTTGAAACAAACACAACCTAAAAGTGATGCCTCCGGCACTTTCTTCCTTCGGAAGTAGTTAGCTTTTTGTTGGTTTTTTTTTTTTCTGATTATCTTTGTAACCAAGAAAAAAAATTATAAGCTGGTTTAAAAAAATTGCTTCAAACTATAGATTGATTTAGTAAAAAAAAAAATGAAATATTTATGTCCCGTTAAAAAAAATTAAATATTCATGTTATACTTTGTATTATACCCTTTACTATTTTTTTTAATGACACCCTTAACTATTAATGATTCATTTTTTTCTTTCAATTCTTTAATTTATGTTTCATATATCATTAGTAAAAGATAATTTTATAAAATAACTAATGATTTCTCTTTATCATTTAAAATTTATCATATTTTTTAATTATGTTAAATGATCAAAATGACTTGTAATTTTGGATGGACCAAATAACAAGTAATAGTAGTACTATATATGAGCAAAAAATGGCAACATTAATATTCATATTAGTTTATAATTGGAAACTCTTGTCTTTTTTGACCGAAAAGGACTAAATGATTGTTAAGAATGAAAATATTCTTCCTCTACCTAAAGACACTGAATAGATTCACCACTAAGCATTGTTGTCAAGAATCACATAATGCGGCTATAAATTAATATTAACAAGTGCTTAATAGATGACGTTAGTAATTGGTGGGTACAAAATCAAAATATGATAATCATGATGGCCCATGATCAATATCATCATGCTTTAGAGGAGAATATGGTTGTCAACGGGTAAGCTAGTGCAGATGCATGCACATCATAAGACACTTGGAGGTTGCAGAAAATATTTCAATTTGTACATGCAGCATTATTGCTATTAGTATGAATTTAAAATTATTATGTAATATTATATTTATACCAAAATTATTCCAAAGGTACATTATTTAAATTTCAGGTTACGAATTGATTCTTTTATGATAAAGTTTATTTCTCAAATTGATCTTTTATTAATTATTCAAACATGAGTTGTCAAAAAAAATAATAAGCATTCAAATATGATATTTATATACATATTTTTTTTACATTTTATATGTCGTCCATATTAGACGAGCACCCACACCCCCTAATTGATTCCTATAATTAAAGTTGAATTACATGATGATTCGTGGGATGATAGCTTGGTATAAGTTTAGTTGTAATTTTATATAAGAAGGCAAAATGAAATTAAATTACCAAAAAATTGACCTTCCAACATAAGACGTGTTAGAGAGAAAAGACTAAAAACAAAATATTACAATATCATAATGATAAAAACGAACCCAAAGATAAGAAAGAACAAATTAAGAGATTGCTCATAAGCATATGATCGGATTAAAGCCACTAAGAATGATAATTAAAAGTAAAAGTAGTTTATTTCGCTTTCAACCACCAAAACGTTTGAAGCTTAATTTTCTCAAGCAATTGATTTAAAGAGTGCTCCTTTTGCTTAAATATTTGACCATTTTTTTCGTTCCAAATCACCCAAATACACGAGAGCCATAAAAGATGTATTGCTGATCGATGATTCTTTGTTAACCCTCTTAATTGACCAAATTGAAGAAAATGGTCTGAAATGTGAGTTGGGTTCATTGTGACAAAAATTGGACCGAAAAAATTGAATCGCATAAACAAATGGTTGACATCCTCATTAGTACAACAACCACCCACACAGAGGTACTGGTAATTATGAAGAAGACAACGTCGACAAAGGTTATATGCACCAAGAATACAATTTCGAAGTAGATGTCATGCAAAGAGACTTATTTATAAAGGACCCGCCTTATGTCAAATGATGTCTAAAGAGTCGGGAATAGTAAAGTTTTCCAAATACGCCAAGTGATGGTGGGTTGTGTTGACTGTACATTTGTGTTTGAATGTAAATTCCATTGACGCTTGTCTTCCAGTCCAATATGCAAAACAATATTATTTAACAAAACGCTACACTCCCTTAGCTACTCCTCGTCCCACGCATATAAACGCCTTCACCACTTCGACACCTCCCCATCTTCCTCCCAACCTAAAATACTCATATCTAAAACTGACACCATTTTGTTTTCAGCCAAGTCAAAAATCCATCTTAACATCTCCTTTAGGA
>Ga0315915_1003204_pt1 | contig 20825 bp, 14 predicted proteins | sample MpolbnodulesMG_FD_207738 | JGI IMG/M metagenome (GOLD analysis project Ga0315915, IMG submission 207738) | Medicago polymorpha root nodule microbial communities from Los Angeles, California, United States - branched nodules | ecosystem: Host-associated > Plants > Roots > Nodule | place: USA... | reverse complement strand
TACATTAATTAATTCTTTAACAACACACCCATATTTATTTTATATATTTTTCTTCAATCAACATTAAATACTATGTTGAATACATTAACCATCTATCTTATAATGAAATTGGAGGCCTAAATCATCCTTGAAAACCGGTTCATAAGGTGAGGATTGTCTCCTCTATATAAACTCTTATCAAGAGTCTTATCTATCTGATGTGGGACATGGGTTTTTCCCAATACACCCCTGTCACGCCCAACACTCTTTGGGCTTTGGTGCGTGAATCGACCGTCACGCCCAGCAGCACTCTTTGGCTTGGTGCGTGAATCGGTAGGTGGCCCTTGAATTCCACTGGCTCTGATACCATAATGAAATTGGCGGCCTAACTCATCCTTAAAAACCGATTCATAAGTATGTAAACAAACCCGGGTGTTGTTTGACAAAAGCATTAGATTCCTATGTCTTAAACTATACATCGTTTTATCATTTCACACAAATTTAGAGAGATAATTAATTTTGTATGAAAATGAGAAATTATAAGTTATTTTACAAAATTATCCTTCATTAAATGAATGTGAAAGATGATTAAATAATTAAAAGAAAATAGAGTAATATAAATAGTTGAGGGTCTGATGAAAAAAATGTATCATTTAATGTTTTATTGATTTGTAAAACGATTTATATTTTGGGACAGTTTTTTTCAAAACGACTTATAATTTTGGACGAATGAACCATAACATACTATAATGCATAAAAAATGAACCTATAGCTTATAATTTGCTTTTTTTTTTAAGGAAAAGCTTATAGTTTATATTTAACAATTGAAAAACTAACTTCTTAAATTTAAATGTTTTGTAGAAAAACATAAAGTGACAGGCTTGCACAATTCACACTTATTTATCATTATTTTTGCAAAAGTAAAACTACTCCATTTCATTAAAAATACAATCAACAATAACATATGAGCTTCCTCTCAACACAAATAGGAGCTTGTCTCTGGATAACTGAACTCTACAGTTACACAAAGGATGTGAGAACATTGAGAAATAATGACTCTTAAGTCTAAACTCTAATACATCTTCCTTATTGTTCTAGATGTTGTCTACCACAACTATGCAATTCAATTTGAAAATAACCTTATACTAGACCCCGTAGTTTATTGGATTTCACTTTTAGTGGCATAACTTTTTGGTGACATTAATGTATTTTAGATAAGAGAGAATGATATATGAATGACTAAAATAAATTATTTAGATGAAAAAAAATGATTGATTAAGAGAGAGATAGGAACAATGTCACCAATGTGCACCAAAAGCTATGTCACTCAAGTGTTGCCCTATGTGATGTAGGAAGTTCTTACTTCAAACTTGACAATGTGCATTGTGCCCTATGGATCACTTGTATTGGATTACTGCTCTTCGCCCAGCACATTTCGCTCCCATCCAGTTGAACTTTCAAAAATACCTCTGCGTTAGTTAACTAACGCAAATGTAAATCAAACATGTCTTAAATTTACACATGCGTGACTTAAGTCACGCTGCATGAATTAACTCACAGAGGTTATAAATCCAGCGTGAGTTAACTCACGCTGGTATTGTTTTCATTTTCACAATGTTTTTACATATTGACGTGCAAATATACCAGGCACTAGTGATGAATGAATCCTAGTTCTACTTCTAATTGAATATACCAAACACAATAAATTCCTTTGAACCATCATGTGTAAGCCACGTGGATCTTCTCAATTCCATACCTTGAATTGAAAAAAAGGAATAGTAACTGCATCTATTTCTTTAAGCTATAAAGCAGAGCAGTGACTTTGTAAGTACAATAACGAATAAGCATTAAAAGTAGCATAACCATTGAAGCACCGTCAAGCTCTAGATAACACAAAAGATCAAAACAAAAGATCAAAACAGACTAGTATAACCTGCGTGAGTTAACTCATGCGGCATGACTTAAGTCACGCATGTGTAAATTTAAGACATGTTTGATTTACACTTGCGTTAGTTAACTAACGCAGGGGTAATTTCGGCAAGGTTGCAGGGTGCGAGCAAAAAGTGCATGGGGAGAGCAGTAATCCTTGTATTGGAGACTCAAATGGAATCCTATTGTCTTCAGTTAAGGCCTCTCAGTCTCCCACTCTTAAAAAAGATCCTTGAAGCCATCGACATGCAAAATGCATCTCCACTTAGAGTATTATTTTTTCCACCCTATGCCTTTCCTCGCGCGCCCTATTTTTTTCCCAAAATACCCCTTGTCCGGATTATATAATCCGAACCAATTCCAGAATATCAATTCCGGATTATTTTGTGGATTTTGGCACTTCATCACCCTGATGGATGAAGATGTCAGTTATGAATAGATGGATCTGGATTATATAATCCGAACATTTTAGATAACTTCCGAATTATATAATCCCAATAGTGTAAATCACCCCGTTGAAAGTCAACAAAAGAGGGTGGTGAACGATGGTTCCGGATTATATAATCTGGAATATTATAAACTTGTCCGGATTATATAATCCGGAATGCATCAACACAGAGGCAGAAGCCGTCTGTTTTGGCTAAGCCTCTGTTTTGGTGCATTTTGCTTGCTTCCAAACAGACATATCATGTCGGTGACATGTTCTAACAGTAAATCGAACTTATAACATTAAAATCATCAACAAAACATAATTTTGCAAACATAACATTAATCAAATATAATTAAAAATTATCCAAGATTACATAACATTCAAAATTATCCAAGTGTTACATAATTCAAAAGCATCCAAAATGTTCAAACATAAACATAAAATACAATACAATCAGCCCCTAATAACTACACCCGTACCACCGCCACCTCTGCCACCACCCCTGCCACCTCTAGCACCCCTGCCACCCTCGGTAGCCCCCCGACGACGGTAAACATTCCCATCATGCACCTCTTTCAAAGCATCCTCCAAATGTTGCCATTCCTCAGTCCCTTTCGGTACGAGACCACTTCTCATCACAGCATAGAGGTGGTCTCTGATGTGGCTCATCCTTCCGCTAAGCTGTAAGTACGCAAGGTCTCCATCCTCCTGAGCAACTCGCACATCAAGGACCTCACGCTCCGGTGGCCTCGGCACCTGTACTGGCATGTCAAGAAGAACCATGCGTGGAAGGGAATGGCGATAAAACCAATCGATGTAGCCATCTACTACGTCCACATCATGAACTGCATGTTCTTCCAACTGTTGAGGTGTCGGCGCATAATCAAGTTTAGTCCAAAAGCGGTTTGTGATCTCCGCCAAATTAACATCAATATGTGCACTCTCAACGGGATGTCTCGGTATGATCTGAACCCTCCCAAACTGACGAAGCACCCTCTCCGGCAGATATCTCACCATGCGGTCTCTGAATCTCAGCCATCTAGAGTAAAGGCTGATCCACTCAAACGGATGTGTCTGACAGTGCTCTCCATATGGGGCCATGGAAACCCTCGTCAAATTCAACGCATCCAAATGGTTTCTATAGTTGTCCACTGTGCCTAAACCAGACAATGGTAAAAAAAGCATCGCGTGTGGATAATGATTCTCTTTATATCCTACCCAGACATCCTTGCTCCCAACACCTGGGAAGTGATGAAACACCCAAGCCTGCACCAAAGACAAGCACTTATAAATATACAAATCATATACACTTACATTTAAAAAATTAAAACATAGTTTTTATTTTATACCTGCAACAAAATCAGGTATCATGCCACCTGACTGCAGTTCCAACGTGCAACATTGTTGAGCTCCTTATACAAGTGAGCTAGTGCCGCAGCTCCCCGTGAATAACCAGCAACAAGATCAAGGTCTCTAAAGTACCTCAGGTACACAACATCCACAACCCACTGGCTCTTGTCAGAGAAGATCGTGATCCCCACCAAGTATAGCAAATATATGTGGACAGCCTGGTCCCGCAACCTCTGCACCTCCTGAGTCACACCATACTCGGTAGCCAAATCCCTCTGCTCCTTCAAACGCTCCTTGAAGATCCTCTCCAAGTAGCTAATTCGGCAATGTGCACCTTTGGTCTTTTCGACCTCTTTAACAACATCACTCGTACTAGACCCCAAGTACGTCTCCATCAATTCCACTGCCTCATCCCGTGATATGGACCCGTGGGACAGGAGCATGCCGTCAATGGGGAGATGCAGCAAACATGCCACATCATCAAGTGTGACTGTCATCTCCCCAAACGGAAGGTGGAAGCTGGAAGTCTCCTCGTGCCACCTCTCCACAAAGGCACAAATCAGACCATGGTCAATCAGACTGTAGCTGGTATCCTGGAGCCAACCAAGGCCGGTGGCATGCAATCTGTCCTGCCACCACTGTGCAGCCATGATAGGGATGGTTTCTTTATCATGCATCTCTTCTATCTTCTTTCCGTTGTATGCATTTTAATTTTCCACGCCATTGCAAATAATAAAAATTAATAAAGTGAGTTTAAACTCATGGCTTCAGAAACAGATTTAACACTACATCACAAATATCAACATCATTTTCACACAGATTAACATTAATAAAGTGAGTTTAAAGTGATACCTAGCCATCAGCCGCCTTCCTGGCCACGTGCACATGGTACTTCCACAGCAGGCCAGTCTCGTGTGGGCCACCGGGATAGTCATCTAGTGGCTCAGGGTCCACCACCTTCTCCTTCTTCTTTCGCCTTCGTCGTGGCTCGACATCTTGCATTTCCTCGTCCATTCTCTCAAGCTCCTGATCCTCCATTTGCTGCACGTCCATGTCATCTACCATATTCTCTTGCTCCGGCTGATGTTTTACATCAGGCTGGACATCAGCACAGTGTCCTCTCCGACGCCTTGGAGGAACACCACCTTCCTCCTCCAGCCGTCGAAGACGCTCTTTCCTATGGGAAGCATGCCCTGCCTCCCTTACGCGACGAGTATTAGAGGTTGAACCTTCTGTAACAAGCACACATCACAATCAGAACAAAACAGTACAAAACAGACGGTCAGAATCAATACTGGGTGTTTCCGGAATTAATTTTCCAGATTGCAACAATCCAGTCCGGAAAACGAATTCTGGATTGCTTCAGTACACAGGAAAAAAAACTGAACAAATTACTTGCATGCATACAGAAATCGAACTAACCTTCCATGTGATGTTTGTCAAGGATTGAAATGCGGTCCGTTTGAGCAAGATTTCACCGATTTTGGTTAAAATTTTGCAGTTCGGATTTTGGGATTAGAGGGAGAGGGAGAGAGAGAGAGAGAGAGAGAGAGAGAGAGAGAGAGAGAGAGTGAAAAGTGAAACTGTAAAAATGGGGGGTGAACGCCATTTATACTTTGAATAAGTCCGGAATATGTAATCCAGAGAAGAAGTTAATTGTCCGAAATAGGTATTCCAGAGGGCAATTTAGTAATTTTTGCAGAGCGCGTGAGAAGGACATAGGGTGGAAAAAGCAAATCTCCTCCACTTAATTATCATCTTAAAACCTGGGTGGGATGTAACTTGGCACACTGCATTTAAGCTTTCTTATTTTTAAAAACTTAAATAAGATAATAATTATGTTAGTTTGTAAGAATAAAATTGCATGGATTGTAAGCTTAAATACTACTTTAAAGAGTAAAAACGTTGTAAAACAGTACGATAAATGTCCATCAAAATAAGGATTGATGTGAAGACTGAATTCTCATGTTAGTTAATGGTATTTTTTTTAATTGAGAATTCAGTCTTCACATCAATCCTTATTTTAGTTTAAGTTTAGGAACATTTAAACCTTTGAGAGCGTTCTAAAGTTTCCCATGAACTCAGGTTAAAAATCATCTAATAACATTAATTGATCACTCACATAACTAGACAGATATGCAAGTGAGCAGTTTTAGGACCATTCAGTGATTTTGGATAGAAATAGCCATTCAAGATTTAATCAAAAACCTTCCTTTAATAAAAATAGTATGAAACTAATTACATTATTACTCCTAAAATATGAAAATTTTGCACACCCAAAAAATATGTAAGCACATCGTCAAGGCTCAAAGAGCATATAGCAAATGCCAAAGCCTTGTTACCTTGCAAGTTACAGTGATTCAACTGTTTCTGCACTTTTTTTTCAAGAGACAGTTGCTGCACTTGAGATTTTCTTCCAAAAAAAAAAGACATTAAAAAGAATATTACAAATCAATTATGCCAATAAAAAGCACAAAAGTAATTTGATATACTAGATGCGTTCCTGTATTTAACATGATGACGACCACCAGAAGAAAAAAGCAAACTACAGATTCAACATTTCCTCGTTCTTTTTGTGCCCTGGAAAGTGGAAATTTGGTTTACATCCCTCCTGATGATGTCCGGTTTATCCGCTGAGCACCTAATTTTGGAGCAGCAGGTTTGGCTCCCCGACCTCGGCCAGCTGCTAAGGGCCTGGCCCTTGTAGTGGGCGCAGGAGCTGCAATGGCAGCCCATGGATCATCATCATTAGTTGTTGTCGAATTCAAATTTAAAGGTCTTGATGTTGTTGGAGCGGGAGCTGCTATGGCACCCCACAAATCTTCATCTTCATCCCTGCTCAACCTTGGTGGAATTTTGGGTCGCGAACTTGAAGCTACAAATAAATATTCAAAACCATCAATTGATGCATGAGTACATACAGATAATTAACCAGGTACATGAATTAAGTAATGGGTCTGCAATATTCCTTTTGCATTTGATGGAACTGTCGAATTTTCAAGCCAATCCTAGCATAAAGCAAAAGCTCATTTATTAGGGAAAGGTGACTAAGGCTGTGGATATTCTCAGCTGCGAAGCCCCAATAACTAAAGTGCAGAACTGAACGAGGAATTCTTACCCTCACATCACCCACTTCTAAGGATATTGTCATTAATCATCGGTATAAACATATATGATAATTTTTACTCTAGAACATTATTAAATAAATTCCAATCTGACTGTGAAAATTAATAATAATGATTAGCAGACATGGAAATGAGGAAATTACTACCAAAATACTAATAGTTGAATAATTAATACCTTTTGTCTGTGAAACAGGTTGAACAACTGGCCGCCTTTGAGCTGCTTGAATGTTAGTAAGAGCTGGAGTTGGCTTTGTTTCTTCAAGTGGTTCTAAATCATCCCACCCATCCTTGTTGTTTTCAGGTTCCTCGTCAATTCCATTCTCTAGCTCCCCCCAGCCATCTGTTGATGTAGGAGATGTAGGGGCATGGTGCTCAGTGAAATCTGGTGTGGAATTTACACGGATAGGTGCTGTTGAAGGAGTGTCTGCAACTAGAATACCTAAAAAAGAGATGATATAAACATGTTAAATAGTAAAAATGTACTGTTATCTTATCCGAATGAAGCAGGACAAAATTATGGCAGCGTTAACAGATAAGATGAAAGAGTAGAATAAACATATTTGCCTCAAGAGTTGTGAATAGGGAGATGAGGGGATAAGATATTCAGCTGCCATTTCCCTCAATTTCTCAGTTTTCTTCCCTTTAATTTTCTTCATTTAATAATTAAGATAAAATCACACCCAGATATATTAAGTTTGATTTTGGGGCTCCAAGACAAACCCATTTCAAAGAACAAGTCAAACTCCTTCATCCACACAAAAAAAAAAAGAAAAAAAAAAGGGATCTTTGTCTTTAAACGTGGAGAGAAGTATACGTGAAGCTCAAAAATGAACAAACAATCAAGTACTCCTTTGTGATTTCATTATTCAAGGGAACGATTCCATTGTTCTCAATGCAAAGACAGAAAGTTATCATTCAAAATTATTCTGTATTTGCTTCACAATTGTTCACCAGGGAGATAGCATTATTCAGGTGAAATAAGTGTAAATTATTGAACTTGGTAAGAAGGTATTAGTTGCGTCTAAAGTTATATGGAAGATCAAGTGGTTGAACTCATTCTACACTTTTTATGACCAATAAATTCAGTAGTGAAAATAAACACGAAACAAGACATTGATGTAAAACAGGCCAAAATGGGGGAGGTGTAGATCTCATAACATATCCAGAGGATTGTGCAATTAGAAAATTAAATTTAATATAAGAGACTGATCATTAAGCATACCTGAGCTGGCATTAGAAGATGTTGGTGTAAGGGCACTAGAACTCACAGAAGCAACTGGAGCATGATCAGAAGGCTTGCCCTTCAGAGTCAAGGAGCTCATGGCCCATCTACACAGTGACAAGAGTTAAGTCAGAATCAATGGGTTAAATGTGGAGAAGCTGATCAGTGGCACGGATGCAGTTAAAGAAAAGACTGAACAATGAAGACCAGCTAGTACATCAGGCACCCTAAGGTGGTGCAGAGCTCCATAAGACTATAGACAAGACAACTACAGGTGGCGCCTTTCTTTAAACCTTACATTTCCTATAGTGGGCATGCATCAAATTTCAAAACATATCATTTCAATAGCTTTAAATTATATATAATCTCAGTTTCTCTCGTGCCATATTATACCATCACATTACCTACACATACAAATGTGTATAAACATGCATGAAAGTGTACTACCAATAAGAACTAAGAAATAATAAATAACAGCTTCTGGGCATTACTATCCACTCTGTATACAACAACAATCTTCCCACACTTATAAGTTTTTAGCCACTAGAGCTGTTAGTTTGGCCAGCCCATGACTGGTCAATGACTTTTTGAGGCAGGTCAGGACAAATTGGGCATGGTCTGATACATTTCTAGCCCACCCCCAACCTCTATGGATGGTGGGCCCACGAACCCATAGTCTATTAAAACAAATTTCTCAAAAATACAAATAATATAATACTCCCTCCGGTCTCATATATAAGAAAATATTCTTTTTCTAGATTCATTGAACAATTAATGTATCTGATCTACATTGTCAAATAGATACATTAATTATTAAATTATCAAAAAAAAAAAATCTTATATATGAGACCGGAGGGAGTATAATATTTTATATAAATTAATTTTGTGATGCCTAATTTTTTTTAAAATATTTTATAAAAAATTGTAACCAAAATGAAAAAAATCAAGTAATCAAAATGTCTCGGGTTTAAATTTTGTCAACTCGGCCCGAGTTTTATACCAAACTTATCGACATGGCCCACTAGACTTGACCGATTTTGAAACCCCTAGCAACTGTTGTATGTCTTCTTACTTGAATACAAGAAAATAAAAAACTGAAGTCCTTCTGTTCTCAAATACAGCAAAAAAAAAAAAATTCTAATGCATGCTCTTGCACTCGTTGCTTAACATGTGGTCTGCATGGCCAAAAAAACTGTAAACCAACTTACCCAAGTAAACTTGCATTTCCTGGAATTGATGAACTTCCATCGCTTGCACCCCCAGTAGTCTCTGCCATATTTGTCTATAATAGAAAGACAGAAAAGAGCATGAACATGAGGAACACAAATAACAAGTAAAGGGGAACATACAAAATGTCACTAATAAGCTTTAGAGCTGAAGATCGTCACTAATTTTATGTCCATATAATGTGATGCAGATATTGGGAAGAACACACTAAAATGCAGAATAATTGTGCTCACATCACACAAAAAATTTCTTTCTAATAAAACACTTTATTATCAAGTACCAAAAAAATGTTTTTATTATCAATTAATAAATAAATGAAATATAGAATAAAAATGTGTGACGGAAATGACATGTAAACGATAAACAGGAACTAGCAAGTATTCCCTCCCATATATATGCACCACTGTTATAAAATTTAGAACAAATTAACAATAAATTAAAATAAAGATATTTTAATAAATAACATATTTAAAATTATAAGGGAGATATGAACAACTAATTTAGATCGAATTTAAATAATTTTTTTGAACAAATAGATAAGATTTAAATATAAATAAGATTTTGATTAAAAAGGATTTATTTTAAAATTTTAAGGAGAAGTTAAGAATAACATGTGTTATTCTTTGACGGAGAGAAAACTAAGATTATGTCACTCTCAAGAAAATATATTCTAATTTAACACATAAAGACATATTCCATGAAATCAGAAGTTGGCATTAATAAAGTAATTTCTGAAATTACATCTAAATTCTCCTCAAATATACATGCATTAAACTTCAAGAACTACAAACAGCCAAAAAGAACCCCACATTATACCTTCTCGTAGTGTTGCTTTGCCATCTGCAAAAATTGATCAATAGCTTGAAATGCCTTAGATCGAACATCACTGTTTTGAACCATGACATGAATTAATCACGGCACAAAAAATGGGAAATACTCAAAAGTACAAGGATAAGAATGATATATGTTTGGACTCTGAACACTGTAGCTGTAGGCCCGTTTGATTTATAAAAGGTAAGTACTGGACAGAACAACAACACTGGACAAACTTTTAAGGTATTGAACAACTTTATGTCTTGTACAATGTTTTGAGGGACAAAAGGTTATTTTGGTATTTTAGACTACTTGTGACAAAAAGTCGTCATGTGGACAAGAATTTCAGTCTTTGTCCAGTTTCTTGCCCCCCAATTTGTCCAATCCCAGGAACAGTTTTAAATCAAACACAGTACAACTGAAGTTGTCCTGTCCAGTCCCTTATTTTTTAGCATTTCAAACACACCCTGTGTAAACAACCAACATAGCATGTAGAGTATAGAACAGATATAAACATAATGACGATTTCAATATTCCAGTGATACTAGTTAAAAACAAAAACAGAAATCAGCAGCAAAATGATTACTGTTTCAAAAAACTACGACTAATTAAAAGAGTTAACCTTCTAAAAATAGTAATTGTTGTATTAAATCAATTTACAATACAACTCATCTACAAATAAGAAAGGGGGATATCAAATAATAAATCACCTGTCAGGATCAATTGTGAGTACAACAACATTAGGAAGAATCCGAGTGGCAATTTCATTTATGTCATAGTTGGAACTGGTGGCACATAAAGCCATAATGCCTGAACAATCAAGTTACAAAATGATGAGTTGATATAATGTTTGAAGAATTTATCACCTGCATAACTGAAGAAAAATAGTAATAGATAGATATGTATGAATCTAATACCTGCTCCTCTAGCAGGTGGAAAGGTATCACGTAAAGCACGGACTGTAAATGCATTAATCAACACTCTTTTTCTTGTCTGCAAAAGTAGTCCTGAGGAGTTAATTCACAGATGAACATATGCAACTATCATGAAATAAAATGTAGCAAACTATTTGAACTTGCAGATATCATTTCAGCATACCCCTTCGTTTAAGTAGCTTGCAATATTTCCTAGCAAGATAGTTGTATTTGTTCGTATCGCAGCCTCTTCATCGACCTACAAAACAAATTGTAAATCTTATAAATTCTATACAAGAAAAAAGTAAGAAAAAAACTACGATATGCTTTTATGCATGACTCTTACCCCCAAAATAAACATTAATATGACTCCATTTCAAAAATTCAAAATTGGCAGTCAAATGATGGAAAATTTGAGGAGTCATAAGTTTTTTTTTTTTGGTACAAGAGGAGTCATGAGTGTTAAAGGGAGCTAAATGAAAGTCTTGTCTATTATTCTTCACTTCCTTAATCAGCATAAATTAGCCTTTACTCACAACACATTAATCATTGGAGACTTGAAGCAGTACCTGTAACTTCGATAGATGCTTTAATAATGACCCAGACAAGGTCCTTTGAGACAGCTGCAATTATGAGACAAACAATATTTTAAATAAAGAAAAAAAGTTGCTTGCTAAAGATTCATCAAATAGAAGAAAAAATTTAGGAGGGGAAAAATTGATATGAACATTGAACAGCAAAGATAAAAGACTTCGAGCTTTCAAGAACATTTCTGTTTTAACGGGGTTCACTAATTTAGGAGGGGAAAAAAATTATATGAACATTCCTTTGAGACAGCTGCAATTAAAAAAAAATCTTGGCTTGTACTTTACTGTTTTTTCTTTTGTTTGAAAATCGAAATACTAACACCTATAGGTCTAAGTGACAAGGAGTTTGGTTAAATAAGGCTTTGAGTTCGAGTCTTGTGAACGGGAAAAAGATGTTTGGTGAACTTTTCCCCTTTAAATGGATCCACCTAAGACTTGGATTAGCTTAAGGTTTAAAGTGATTACAAATTACCAAGGGGTCTAGAACCTAAAATGAAATACAAAAGTTGTAAAAGCAATGATAGTTCTATAATTTTAATTCCCAAGCTCTGACACAATCCAGACCTCTACTTAACCAGACAAGATAGTGGGTTACTAAGCATGAATAATGATCAAAGCACTATCCTTTACCTCACACTTCCCATTAAGATCATTGAAGTCCCTGGATCACGTTAAATCTAACCACATCTTGGCCCCAAATCCGAACATAAACATCACTAAAATTTAATTCATTTAAATCTGCCTTGAATTTACATATTTAAAAATGAGATCTACATTATATATTCCATCAAAGCTTACTACTATTGTAAACACTAGCAGGGGCATACATACTATTGTAAACATTACAAAAACAGTACGTAATACAACTGTCGAAACAAATTTGTGTACAAATTTCTCATTAGACCAATAACATCTCTCATTTTTCAAATAGAATCAAAAGCAAAGAAAGATTTGATAACAAGAATATTAACAGATGTACCTTTGGAGCCAGAACTAACATGGACTTGAGAGTAAGTTCCCTTAAAAAAGCAGATGTATCAGAGAAACCAGTAGCAACATGAGGGTAAACCTGAACACAAGTATCAACAGTATTGCAAATACAATGCAGAACATGAATCTCTGTATGTTTTACAGCAATGAAAAACAGTAGGGAATAAGGAAATTTAGACATTTTTCTTATCCTGACTACATACCTGTTCATCAACAGCTTGAGCTGATAATGACTCTCCGAATTGTTCAATGTGTTGGAGAAGGCTGACACGGACAGCTCGATCATTGGAGGCAAAGAGTTTAATTATTGTTGGAAGAACCTATATATATTATATTGAAATTGAAATGCAATACATGAGATGGGTTCTAATTAGAGAGACATTTACGCTGGTATTGAAATTATTATTTACCTTGACACGGAACTCCTCAGCTGAAAGCCAGGAACCCATTTTCAACAATGCAGTCAAAGCAGGGGCAGCAGCTGAACCAAATTCAAGGGCAGAAGCTAATAAAGGAAGTAACTGTGAAAACCAAAAAATTAACGACATAATCAATTGGGATAAACTGTTGATAAAATCAAAGGTTAAGAGTATTAAAACTTCCAGAGAGACTTACCTTCTTTAACACAATCTGACGAGGAAGCTGCTCTGCTAAATTTGGAAGCTTGCGGAAGAAAGTGTCCTTCTCAACACTATCTTTCAAACTAAGAATTTCCATGAAATGTATTGTGTCTACCAACTTATTTTGAAAATACTCTGCACATTAATCACCAACAAACCCAAACAGAAAGAATTGCAGAGAATTATATCAGGACCATGAAAAATGAGTACTATCAAAAGTTCAAAACAAGAAAGGCAAACTTTTAGAACATGGTAGAGATTGTTAAAGTGGTTTATTATTTTTGCTTGCAACTGGTTATAAAGCAGAAGATTTCCCTCCAAAATATGGAAAAGCTAAAATCAATTTACATTAAAATATGGTCACAGCATCTCATCACTGCTTTATATAAATAATAACCCTCAATACACATATAATACTTTCTCCACTCCGTGATCAATGCTATCAAATTACCCTAGTGTACAAATACAATCTCATCTGGAAGTTAGAGGTACATGCTATATACTAGCACATTTCAGCATTAACTACATTCTGATAAACTAAAATCTTGAACAAATTAAGTAAAGCATGAAAAAAAAATCATGCTATACTAATATTCCATCTCAAAAACCATTTAATCTAAAACCAATATCCAACATCATACTGTCAAAAGACAGCCAATTACCAAATATTATTGTGCAGCTCTCAACTGCAGCCCATGATAATCCTAAAGCCTACTATCCATGAACTCAAATACCTAGATATAACAAGTCAAAATTTTAAGTATCCTCATACATGAATATAATGGACCCTATATAGCTTATTAGCTAACCACAAAGCACACGAATCTTCCAAACAAAACAGCAAAACTACAACAATGCTAAACTAAACAAAGTTTGAACAATTGATGATTATAATATCTCAATAAGCACTCACCACTGTTTTCTATAAGCTTTGATGTATTTAATCTACGAGAAGGTGTGGAACTGAGTAGCCGCTGGTAATCTGGAAGCAGAGACTGTGAGACAGAAAAAAAAGATACGGAGATGAAGAATGAATATTTTGTTAGAATGAGCATAAATTTAAATGGAGTAAACCTCCCTTAATCTTTATATGCGGTAATAAATACAAAAACAAAGGCTGATTCCTGAGAAGTCTGACCTTGGGAATGGAGGCAGTGTTACGTAAGTCCTCTGTTTTGCTCAACTTCAAACCAGAGAACAGCTCATAGATTAGACAGCCTATGAAATACGAATTTTCAGTGGAATACAGAGTGAAAAAAAAATATTCTGTGAATCTACAATACAACATCTATGCAAGTTCACACTTCACGTAATTTAAACTAAGATTACTAGCCCATTGTTAGAACATTGAGAATCTCATGGATTCTGTGAGAGAATTGAGAGAGATTCAAACTGAATTGATTACAGTGGGTAAGATCTATTTATAAAAAAAAAAATTAAAAAAATAAAAATTAAAAAACAGCCCGGTGTACTAAAGCTCCTGCATATGCAGGGTCCGGGAAGGGGTCCAACCATTTGGGGTATTGTACACAGCTTACCCTGTTTTTACACAAGAGGCTGTTTCCAGGACTTGAACCACAAAACTATTTCTAGATTTGTGAATTGCTAGCTTCAGTTAGTTAGTTCTTGAATTCTAGGGAATAACTCCTAGATTTGAGCGGGTTAGTTACAGGGGGAAACTATAGTGTAGGAGGGTGTACAATAAGTGCAGTTAGACTAAATCTAAATAAACACATTTCAACTAAATAAAGACTAGTTGAAGCTATCCTCTAATACTCCCCCGCCAAAAGGGTAAAAGTGAAACCCATTTCAGATCTATTTGCATTTGCAACAGACTGATTCTACAACCTCAATCCAGGACCTCCTAGTCAAGCGGCAACGACTCCAACTGTTGCACCAAGATCTTCATTCCATATTTCCATCTTAATGCATTATAAATTTATAGTAAAAAGGAAAATAAAATCACATACCCATTCCCCAAGAATCAATGGCCCATGGAGGAGACTTCTTAATTACAGCCCAGTCGGATTTTGCTAGCTCCGTTGATTTGTATTGTGTTGCAACAAGCCATGCATATTGCTGAATGGAAAACATTAAAGTACAGGAAGAATATATATTAGGCTTCACAACATGATATCCTTTTATTTAAAAAATAAAAAGCCTGATCAAAGCGCTATCATAAACCTCCATTTAAGGGAGCATTCACAATGCTCACATGGTAAAAAATACCAATGAAGTGAAACAAAACACAACTGAAACTAGACAAAATCAAACTTAAGTCTGCAGAAGAGACAATTTTAAAAAGGCCGTGGCTTTCTAAATCATGACAAAGCCATCATAAACCTCCTTTTAAGGGAGCATTCATGATGCTCACATGGTAAAAAATACCAATAAAGTGAAACAAAACACAACTGAAACTAGACAAAATCAAACTTAAGTTACAGAAGAGACAACTTTAAAAAGGTCGTGGCTTTCTAAATCATGACAATAAACTTTCACCTAATGTGGACAGTGGTTACTTGACTACAGTGAGATTCTAATATCTTAGTTTCTAGAAAAATGGGGGGAAACAAGAAAACAAGATATTTCGATATATAACTAAATTACCAGCATTTGCGTAGAGGATGTCTCATTACTCCCATCAAACTCTGATAGAACATCAAAAGCATGGAGTTTCCAGTCCAAAGTTGGCGTGACAACAACACTAGCCAAGCAAACATTGCCATGAACCTGCAATAGACAAAGTTTGTAAAAAAAACTGATACAAAAAGAAAACAACTAACGAGAAGAAAACCATATTTAGCTCAAGAATACTCACAAGTTTACAATCATTATTTAAGAAGCTCACGGCTTTCGCTATTTGAAGCAGTCCCCAAGCATAATATTCATCCCTGCAACCCCACAAGGTGAATAAAAGTAAGCAACTGATACTTGACAGTGAAATAAAAGCTTATGCCGTCATGCTCTGTAATATACATATAAAATTGCTCACACTCGTCCCTGTCTTAGGCCTTGTTTGGATAAACAGAATAAGTAAACACTCATAGCATAAGTGATTATCATATAAGTGCTTATGTGTAAGCTATTTCTATAAGTCAAATTGTTTTCATATAAGCTATCCTGAAGAGCATATGGAAATAAGCTGAAAACAAGTAAAGGACATGTCATAAGTTGTTTTCATAAGCTCTCTCAAACAATGTCCCAAGTGTTTATGCCAGTAGAGAAACTAAAAATAAGTCAATCCTAACATTCACTTAGCGTCATAGGAAACAAAACAAGGCCGTCTTTTCACTTAAAAAATACATGCAACGAAACAAAACAATTGAATTCAGCGGACTAACAAACAATGCTTTGTTAGCAACTGAAGCAAATGATAATCCATCAATACCTTCGTGTACCTTCAAGACCTAACTCCTGAATCTTATCTGAAAGTGGCATTACAGGTTCAGTCACAATATAAATTGTAACCTTAGAAGAACCGCCATCAAAAGTTTCAATCTCAGTACTATGAAGAAATGACAAAATATTTGGATGCCTAACCTGAAAAAGAAATATAAAAACCATTAACATTAAACTGAATTCAGTATGAAGCACCGACACAGACTCAGACACTGGATACGACACTGACACTGACACCGACAAGTCAAGACCGGTGATAATTTGAGAAAATGAATTAATTGAATGTAATCACATGTGTCAGACAGTGGATACACCTTGGATCAGAGCTGTCGGTGCAACAGATACAGATAAAGTGAATTAAATTAGATAAAGTGATTTTTTACAGTTCGTAGACGCTTGACACCATTACGACCCGCAGCTAAATGTCCATCCTGAGCATTGGTTCCAGATAATGAAAAAATTGAAACCAGTGAACCATCATCCTGAAATTAACACCATCAAATTAGTGTTGAAATTGAAACTTAAGCAATATTATATTGATAATTGATTGTTACCTTGGAGGTACCGCGATGATGAAGCCAAGAGCCCCAAGCGGAAGGGTAAGGTTCGCCGATGTTGTATGGGAGATCTCTGAGGCCAGTTCCAGATCCACCAACAACTTCTTTCAGGAATTTGAACATTTTGTTGGATCCGCAATGAAAATTCTGATCTGATTAGTGAGTAATTATAACAACGGTACTTGTGCCTATGGCTATGAATGAATGCTACTGATCAGTGTTTCTGAACGGAGATGTTAGGGAGGAGGAGGGATTGGATTATTCATCAAGTCAGACAGTCCTAAATCAGGTAACTCGCTACTTGAGGGTCCCTTTTTGGTCCCTGCAAAATTGTGCAAATCTGGTTTTAGTACTTGTTAAATAATAAGTTTAGATTCTACCACTTGCATATCAAATTCTTTACTTTTTATCCATCATTTAGCCTATCACTCTAATCACATTTAGCCATCACATCACTTTATCTATATTTCTCTCTGAGTGTTGAATGGCGTATGGTTGTCTAAAAAACATTTTCCTACTCAATTAGTTGTTTAAATTGAAAAAGGCATTGCTAGTCTGTTCATTACAAAGTATTATAGATGAATTTGACTTCTCAAAACGTCATTGAGCTCAACTTTCTTAAATATCAGTTTTTTATATTCGGTCTCGCGTAAAATTTACACCAACACCGCCGCGGATAGTGATTTTGTTGCAACACTAAAGTCTAATTTTTGTCAAAATTACGGCGGCACGTTTTTATTGTGCCAAATTGACAATCAATTCAAACATCCTTTTATAACTTTTCAATTGTTGTTTCTTTTGTTGACAATTTGTCGTAGTTTAATACATCAGATTCCTATATCCTTATAAAAAAAAACTGCACTAATTGAAGCTGATTATTAAGAAATTGGTGAACAGAACTATTTGCAATTGAACAAAGCCACGCTTCAAGTACAATATTTCTACAAAGCAGATTCTTCTGCAAAATCAAACATTAAAATCATAAAGAAAAAAAAACACCAATTTAGTCCCTAAACTATCAGTCTCTCTCCAATTTAGTCCCTAAACTATGAAAATGTACTAGGTAGTCCCTGGAGTATATAAAATTCATCAATTTAATCCCAGAAGTGTACAAAAATACATCAATTTAGTCCTTAACATCTTAATAGCAAGGACTAAATTGAATGGTTTTATATACTTCAGGCAATAATTAGTATATTTTCATGGTTTAGGGACTAAATTGGTGGTTTAGGCTAACACTTCTGATAGAAGGTGTGCCCGGTGTCCAACACCGACGTATGTGATTAAATTCAATTATGCAATTTTTTAAATTATAATATGTGTTGATGTGTCCGTGTTTGTGCTTCATAGTTAATCAATATGCTTAAACTAATTCTACAACTAATTAAACACCTATGTAGCACTAACACTTTTGATAGAATTTGTGTCCAGTGTCTGACACGTTTGAATACATTCAATATTCAATATGTCATTATTTAAAATTATAACTTGTGTTGATGTGTCCGGTGTTTGTGTTTCATAGTATATCAATATGCTTAAACTAAATACACGCCACTATAGCACCGACACTTCTAATAGAAGGTGTATTCGGTGTCCAACACATGTGAGAGTGTCTGACATCGACACATATGGTTTCATTCAAACTAAATTATGCCGTTTTTTAAATTATAACTTATGCCGTGTCAGGAACAGGTCTTGTGCTTCATAGTTAATCAATACGCTTAAACTAATTCTATAACTAATTACACACCTATATAACACCGACACTTCTGATAGAAAATGAGGCCGGTGTCCAACGTGTGTGAGAGTGTCTGACATCGACACGTCTGATTAGATTCAAATTGAATTACGCCATTTTTTAAATTATAACTTGTGTGTGTCAGTGTAGTGTCCGGTGTATGTGCGTCATAGTGAATCAATACGTTTAAACTAATTCTACAACTAATTACACACCTCTATAGCACCGAAACTTCTAGACACTTCCGATACAATGTGTCCAGTGTCTGACATGTGTCAGTCACGCATGATTAGATTAAATGATGTCGTTTTTTAAAATTTATAACCGGCATCGATGTGTCAGTGTCATGTCCGGTGTTCATGATTCATAGTTAAACACTTAAACACACACACTAACAAAATTAACGCTTCCGTTGCTATTGAATTCAGAGGAATCAATCTCCACCAAAATCCATAAACCTCATAAGTTGCCGAAATTCACCTTCCCCAATCATATCCCAAAATTCACAATCCATACCATTTCTAAATCCAAACGTTATCTCAATTTGCATAGAATCAAACCGATGCGATGAAATTCAAAATTCGAATATGAAAATAGAGTTCGGAAATTCGTTACTAACCTGTTCGTCCGTTCGTTCGTGTAGAGAAATGTGAGATGAGAGAGTGAGACACTCACGGCGGCGATCGGTGATTGACAGTTACGGTGGTGATCGGAGAAGAGAAATGAAGTGAGATCGAGATTGATGAAGCAAGAGAAATGACGAATTAGCGAGATCGAGATCGAGAACTCTGAGAGATAGTGTTACACGAAATATTTTCACATTGATGAGTTGTCTGGATTGAAAAAAATTAAATTAAAATAGTCATTAAATTGTAGAACTAAATAATTCTCGATAGATTTATTGAATAACTAATGTATTTGATCATAATTATTATTGATCAGATACATTAATTATTTAATGTATTTAAAAAGTTATGTTTTGCTTATAAATGTGTTTGAATAGTCATGGAGTATTAACAAGTGTTGCCGCGTTTTAAGACGTTTAAATGGTAATTTTTTATTTTTTTGACAAAAATAAATTATATTCGTTCATTTAAATTGATAGAGTATATCGATATAATGCAAATTCGCTAAAAAAATGAATCTGCGAACAAACTCACAACATCCATGTTAATAACATAAAACAGCAAAGTACAAAAGCCTACACATATGACTATATCCAGATACCTTAACGAAACATCAATGCCGCACAGAGACGAAACGTCACACTAAGACGACGAAATCACAAAATAAAAAACGAAATAGATTTGAAAATCACTTATTTCAATAAAAGGGAAAAAATAAAAGCGAGTTAGAGGGGTAATTTTGGGTCAAAAATTTACTCTAAGTCACCCCTCTTTGGTGGATGAATGAGAAGAAAATAAAGTTTTGGTGACGGCTCACAAGAGAGAAAAGGAAAAAAAAGTTAACCATTTACATGTAATGGTAACTTTTTATGAAAATAGGAATAATCAACAAATTTTAGGACAAACAGATTTTCTTAGAATGACATATAATTCAGAATGGAAAGAGTATCCGTCCTGTGTTTTGTTCATTACAATCAATAAATATTGTCGTCTATTTTTTTCATGTATCATTGATAAATATTGTCCCATATTTTCATATATAAATATATGTCTCTTGTTTTTTCTGATGACAAATAATTGTCTTGTGTATCTTTTATCAATCGTAAATGTATCATTATTTGTTTAGTATTTTTTTATATATCAATTGTAATTTTTTACGTGTAAAATAGGTATTTTAACAATTTATCAACGACAACTTCTCATGTGTATAACAGTTATATTAAAAAATGGTTATATTATTTTTTTGGCTTAATTGCAGTTTTAGCCCCCTAACTTTCTCAAAGTTGCGATTTTGGCCCCCTAAGAAAAAAAACTACAAA